>Ga0123335_1001447_pt1 | contig 38470 bp, 30 predicted proteins | sample BiotimSIPDNA_2_FD_89707 | JGI IMG/M metagenome (GOLD analysis project Ga0123335, IMG submission 89707) | Anaerobic biogas reactor microbial communites from Washington, USA - Biogas_R2 time_0 SIP DNA | ecosystem: Engineered > Bioreactor > Anaerobic > Unclassified | place: Washington, USA... | reverse complement strand
TCCTGGTCATGAACCTGAAAAAGAGGGCGAGAGATCTCTTTGACTTCATTTTTCATTTGCTGGATCGCTGCGCCTCGGGTGGACTGGTTTTCAAATTGGCTCTTGAGCAGTAGTCCCTAATTATTGTTTTCTCAATGAGTGTGTAGCCCTTATCGTGAGTTAATCATAGAAAATAGACATTTCGCCCATAGGGACGAAATAATTCGCCCCTTACATTGTTATGTATATTTTTGTATCCGGCGTATGCATTCATTTCTTTCTCTTGGAAGCCCGGTCGCTCCGTCATTTCTTATCTGTCGCGCTGGTTTTTCGAAGTCCTGCTCTTTCGTTATGTCCATTATTTTTTCGAAGACTTTCTATGGGCCGAAAAAACGGGGCTTTCTCCGAAATTTCGGAGAATGCCCGTGAATCCAACATTTGTAACATTGTTACTCGTGTGTTTTTGTGCTGGTTTCTTGTTTCACGTGAAACAGAATCGTCTTATCAAGCCGGTATCGTCGATTTCGTTGCTCCTTTTTACTCAGATCCGAGTCGCTATCGCAGTTAACTCGAAAAAATCGATCCGTCAGATATCGGTAACCGCATATTTGGCGTTCTCCTGAATAAATTCCTTGCGCGGCTCTACCTTGTCGCCCATAAGCAGGGTAAATGCTTCATCGGCTGCTTGTGCGTCTTCAATATGAATTTGAAGCAATTTTCTTGTTTCCGGATTCATCGTTGTTTCCCAGAGTTGCTCGGAACTCATCTCTCCAAGGCCCTTATATCTTTGAAGCTTGGGTTCTTTCCAGCCGGTTTCTGCTTTGATTCTTTCTACATCACGCTCATCATAAGCATAGTAGCCTTCATTTCCCTGATAGACATGAAACAACGGAGGACAGGCGATATAGACATAACCGCCTTCGACCAAAGGCCGTAAATAGCGGAAGAAAAACGTCAGGAGCAACGTTCGGATATGAGATCCGTCTACGTCCGCGTCGGCCATGACGATTACTTTGTGATACCTCAGCTTTTCGGCATCAAATTCCTCCCCGATTCCGGCTCCGAGGGCCATCACCACCGGTTGTAACTTCTCATTTCCGTAAACCTTATCAATTCGGGCCTTTTCGACATTCAGCATTTTTCCCCAAAGCGGTAATATCGCCTGATATTTTCGTTCGCGACCTTGCTTTGCGGAGCCACCTGCGGAGTCACCCTCGACAATAAAGATTTCACATAATGAAGGATCTTTTTCCTGACAGTCTGCAAGCTTTCCGGGTAATGCATTGGACTCAAATACATTTTTACGGCGAGTTAAATCTCTTGCTTTTCTCGCCGCTTCACGCGCTCTGGACGCGGAAAGGCATTTTTCCATGACTATTTTGGCAACCTGAGGATTCTCCTCCATATATTGGGCCATTTTTTCGTTCATAACGGATTCAACCATCGTTCGGATTTCGGAATTTCCGAGTTTCGACTTGGTCTGTCCCTCGAACTGAGGCTCCGGAAGCTTCACGCTGATGATCGCTCCGATTCCTTCCCGTGCGTCCTCGCCCTGAAGATTCTTATCTCCGTCCTTCAAATATTTGTATTTTCGCGCATAATCGTTAATAACCTTTGTCAGCGCGGACTTAAATCCGGTCAGATGTGTTCCGCCTTCGACGGTCGCGATATTATTTGCGTAGGAGTAAACGTTCTCGGCAAAGGAATCATTGTATTGGATGGCCACTTCGACAAAACAATCCCCCGATCTCTGTGCTATATAGATCGGCGGCTTATGCAACACTTCCCGGTGACGGTTCAAATACTCCACAAAAGAGATAATTCCTCCGTCATAATGAAGTGTCTTGATTACGGGCTCTTCCCCACGGTCATCCTTTAAAATCAAGGTGATTTCCTTGTTCAGAAAGGCCATTTCGCGATACCGTGTAATCATGGTCGAAAAATCAAAGGTCCGCTCGGGAAAGATCTGCTCATCCGGAATAAAAATCGTTTTTGTGCCTGTTTTACAGGTCGGGCACGTGTCTACAATTGTGAGCGGCCGATTGGTAATCCCTCTTTCAAAGCCGATTTCGTAAACTTTTCCGTCTCTGCAAACCTGTACGGTCATCGCGGAAGACAATGCATTGACAACGGAGGCGCCGACACCGTGAAGTCCGCCGGAAACGCTGTATGCACCGCCGCCGAACTTTCCTCCGGCATGAAGGATGGTATGAACGACCTCCACGCTCGGAATTCCGCGTTGAGGATGAATTCCGACCGGAATTCCCGATCCGTTGTCCTCTACGGTTACGGACCCGTCTTTATTCAGTGTAATATTAATCGTATCGCAACGTCCTGCGAGTGCCTCATCGACTGAATTTGCAACGATTTCGTAGACCAAATGATGAAGTCCTCGAAGGGTGGTGTCCCCGATATACATTCCCGGACGTTTTCGAACCGCCTCCAGTCCTTCGAGTACCTGAATATCCTTCTCGTTGTATTCCGATGTGTTTGTGGTATCAAAACGATCCTGTCCCGCGGAAACGCCCTCGATCTCCTCCAGCGACTCCTCCGCATAATCGTCCGTAAGGGCTCGGGGGTTTAACGCAAGATTATCGATTTCGTCCGGTGAGTCACCGCTCCTCTCGATCGGCTGATAGTAAAGATCCACGGCGCGGTTCATCTCTTCATCCTTTTTTATTTCGGCCATTCGTTTCCGCTCCTATTCCTTTTTTTGATTCCGAGAAGAGTTCGGTCGGATTCTCATCCGCTTTCTCTGTTTCGGGATAATCCTGATTTATCAACGTTTGTAACAGTGTTACATAGATTTTGGGATCGTTTTCTCTTGATTTTCCGCTCCCTTTAGCATTCGTTGAACGATCGTCTGTGACGACAACGGCGATACAAACGAACGATCCATCGTTATGATCAGCGATTGTGGAAGCTCCGTTCCGATATATTCCATACGCCCGGATTTCTCCTGCGCCATCAGAAAACGCTTCATATCGGTCTGATGAGGATAGACGTGATCCAGATCGATGATCGCTACGATAAAGCGATCGGAAACGACGTATTCTCCTCCGATGTGTACATACATGCTTTGTCTCTCCCGCGAGATATTTCAATCGGCGACCGATGCCTCGCGAACAATGATATTATACCACAGCGTGCTTTATGACGCGTGCAATACCGTCACTTACTCGTTTTGTTCCGGATATACTTCTCCGTTTTCGATCCGAAAGAAAGAAACCTCCTGTTTTTCGGTATACCGCTCCGGGAATAACGGCAAAAGTTCCCCGGAAACAAAGTCTTTATCGGTACAGGTAATGAACACCTGTGCCGGCCCGAATCCGGATAAAAGAGCCGCACGTCGGTGATGATCCAGCTCGCTGAACACGTCGTCCAAAAGGAGAACGGGCGTCTCTCCCGTTTCCTCCCTCAGAATGTCCAACTCCGCCATCTTCATGGCAAGGGCCGCGGATCTTTGTTGTCCCTGGGAAGCAAAGGGGCGAAGACCTTCTCCGTCCAAGGAAAGTTCGAGGTCGTCACGATGCGGTCCGACGGTAGTGATTCCTTTTTCAAAATCCTCATGATGCGTGCTCTTCCACTTTGCGGTCAGGTGCTTTTCGATCGTTTCCGTTACCGGTTCGTTTTCAACCCTTTCGGCAATTTCCGAAAGAAGTCCTCCGACCGTCCGGTATCTTACAAACAGATTCTCTGTTTCCGAAGAGATTCGTCCGTGATGAGTCTTTGCGGCCGCCGCAATTTTTTCCGAAAAATGAATCCGCTCCGAAATAATCTCGGCGGCTGTCTTTGCCATCGATAAATCCCAGATTTCAAGTTCCGCTTCCTCTTCCGGTCGGAGCACGGCCGCTCCTCTTGACGAACGAATGATCTTAAGCGTCCTGTTTCTTTGTTGAAGAAGCTTAGAATATCGCTGAAGTGCAAAAAAATACATCGGGCGAATCTGGGAAATAAGCAGATCCAGATATCTTCTTCGAACGGACGGACCTTCTTTTATGAGAAGCATGTCCTCCGGGGCAAAGATGACCGCGTTAAAAATACCGACGTATCGACTCAATTTATCGACCGGTATATCATCGTGCTCCGCAATCCGTCTCGATTTTTGTGCGAATTCCGGGTGATTTTCATCATAAAAGGATAGGGAGACGCTTTCCTCGTAATCCTTTCTTCGATCGCAAGAGAGCAGAAGGCGAACCTTATAAAAGGTCGCATCCCGCATAATCAGTTCTCGATCTCTGGATGTTCTGTGTGATCGGGCACAAGCGCAAAGATAAATCGCCTCGAGTAAATTGGTTTTTCCCTGAGCATTCGATCCGTAAAAAACGTTAACCGAGGACCCGACCTCCAGGTCAAGCCCTCGAAAATTACGGAATTGAGTTAAATGAACGGAGCGAATACGCATGAATTTAGACGAATTACCCTTTATCGCCGCAAAGGAAGAACGAGGTAGGCAAATTCCTCTCCTTCCGTCGGCTTCAAAACACAAGGTCCGTTGCTGCCGCTGAATTGAATCGAAATTTCCTCTTCGTCAATCGCACGCAATGCGTCGATAAAATATCTCGGATTAAAGTCAATATCGACCTTTTCTCCGCGAATCGATACCGCAATCTCCTCCCGAAGCGTTCCGAGCTCCGTGCTGGCGCTGATGACAAGAACCTCATCGCTCGGCATCGACAGTTGAACCGGACATCTTCTGTCCTCCGAAAGAATAATCAAAGAAGCTCGCTCAATCGCGCTGAGCATGGCAGCGGTGGAGATCAACATCTCCGTTTCTCCGGATTTGGGAAGAATTGCTTTATAGTTCATGTATTCTCCCTGAATCAACCGGGAAACAATCCGTACCTTCCCCGTGTCGAAAAGAATATGATTCTGAGAGGAGTACACCACTAATTCCGTATCTTTTCCGCCCAAAATTCTTCCGGCCTCATGTAATGCTTTGCCCGGAACGATAAATTTCATGATCGGAAGGTCACTTCCGACTTCTTTCTTGCGTAATGCCAAGCGAAAACCGTCAATCGCCACCATCTCTACCGAGGTTCCGTCACATACGAAAAAGCATCCGTTCAGTGTCGGTCGGCTCTCATCCGTGGAAACGGCGAATATCGTCTGTCGAATCATTTCCTTGAGAATTCCTTGCATGAGGATCACCTTCTGAGCATCCGTTACCTCCGGAATTTTCGGATATCCCTCCGCGGAAAGACCTTTAATAGAAAAAACAGACGGACCGCTTTCAATATTTATCGTCATTTTCTCGTCTGTTTCGATAACAACATTCTCTTCGGGAAGCTTTCGTACAATTTCTCCGAAAAGCTTCGAATTAATAACGATGGCTCCGTTCTCGCGAATATCGGACTCAAGCTGAGCCTCTATACCGGTTTCCAGATCATATCCGGTTAACTTCACTCCGTCATCCCGGGAAGCCTCAATCAGTATCCCGTCAAGAATCGGTAACGTCGACCTTGTCGAAACCGCCTTCTGAACGATCGATATCGCGTCGTTGAGTCGATCTCTGGAACACATAAATTTCATAAAGGCCACCTCCGATTCAAAAACAGATAACACTACTATTATACAGAAAAAATTAAGAATTTCTACGAATTTACGACGATCCGGGATGAAAAAGGAGAATAGACCGATCGGTCCTTGTAACATAAATGAAATATAACGACAATATATATGAAAGAAAAGTTTTCCACAATACGGATTTTTTGTAAAACCGAAAAAATGTTTGTAACAATGTTTCATCTCAAACGATCGATGAAATATGTAAGAAAGATATCCCCCTTCTTATTATGGTGAGTGAAAAGAGTGAATAAGCCTGAAAAGCCATGAATACAGGCATTTTCGGTGTGAATAACGGGCGCATAAGTTGGGGGAAAAGAGGGGGGGAAAGGCCGGTAGAATCACACGGTTTTCATCCACAGGATCCGAACACGATATCCCGATGAAATTATCCACATATCGACAGAAAAAAGTGGAAAACCTTTTTTGGAAAAAGTGTTTGTCATAATCGAAAAGGGATCCGTCGATAAAATCAGCCGGACAGACGTTTTTTGATTTCTTCGACATCGGCGATCAAATCCGGCTGAGAAGAGGAAAGGTCGGTAGAAACCTTATTGCAGGCATGAATCACCGTCGTATGATCCTTTCCTCCGAAAACCTCTCCGATTTTCGGAAAGGTCATATTGATTACGTAGCGACACAAGTACATGGCAACCTGACGGGGAACGATGATATCCTTGCTTCTCCGATTGGAAAGGATCTCACTGACGGTAATATTGTAGTACCGGGCGACGACCTCCATGATAAGCTGAGCGGTGATTGTTTTTTCCGGACGGGGCAGAATAATATCCTTAAGCGCCGATACGGCAACCTCCAGATCGAGCGCGCCCGAAAGAAGACTGTAGGCAAGGACGGTGTTAAACGCGCCGTCGAGCTCACGAATATTGGTTGCGATATTGGAGGCGATATAATCCAGAACCTCCTCGGGAACCTGGACTGCGTTCTGTTGGGCGCGCTTTTGCAAAATGGCGTAGCGCGTTTCATAATCCGGCGGTTGAATATCGACAATCAGGCCGGATGAAAAGCGTGTTCTCAGTCGTTCTTCCAAAGATGCAAGGCTTTGCGGCGGTTTATCACAGGTCATGACGATGTGTTTTCCGGATTCATGAAGGGCGTTGAAGGTATGGAAGAACTCGATCTGCATCTGTTCTTTTCCCTCGATAAACTGAATGTCGTCAATCAGCAGAAGATCCGCGGAACGGTATTTGTCCCGAAATTCGTCATAGGAGGTTTCCTTAATCGCGGCGATGAATTCGTTAACGAACTGCTCGCATTGAACGTAAATCACCTTTTTTTCTTTTCGCTTGCGGGTGACATAATTTCCGATGGCGTGCATCAGGTGCGTTTTTCCGAGTCCGGAGCCGCCGTACAGAAACAGAGGATTATAGTTGCGACCGCCCAATTTTTCGGCGACGGCGACGCAAGCGGCGTGCGCGAACCGATTGCCGGAACCGACGACAAAGGAGTCGAAGGAATATTGAGGGTTCAGCTGAGAGTACACAATCTCGGAATCTCCCGAAATACCGGGAAAAGAGATCGGAGCGCCCGATTGCGAAGCCGCGGATCCGCTCATATTTCGCATCGCGTCCAGAAGCTCGCCGGAGCCGCTGACCTGGATCTGAACATCAATCGAACGGGCGAGGACCTGAGAAAAAGAATTGGCAATCAGCGGTTGGTACGGCATCACGTATGAATACGAAAAATCGTCCGGTACCGAAAGAATAAAGGTCTTATCGTCGCCGAACAGCGGAACCATCGGATCGATCCAGGTCTTAAAACTGACCTCGGACATCTCTTTTGAAAGAACATCGCGAACTTTTTTCCAGACAGACCGAACTTGCGCCTCTTGCATATAACCCGCTTTCATTTTCCCGAAAAAATCGAACTGAAAAAGTAAATTTATGATAGCAGAAAATATCCGATACGAACAGTATTTGGTATAATTGACAATCGATGATAATATACTTTTCAAAAAGAAAAGCGACGGTGAACGAATATGAAAAAAGCCTGTCTTGTATTGGATGACGGAACCGTTTTTCCCGGAATTCGATTCGGAGCCGATCGGGAAACGGTCAGCGAGGTCGTCTTTTCTACGGGATTAACCGGGTATGTCGAACTGTTGACCGACGCCTCTTTTTGCGGACAGGCGGTGACGATGGCACATCCGGTCGTTGGAAATTACGGTGTTTTCGAGGATGTATCGGAATCGGACCGTCTTTGGGTCGGGGCCCTGATCGTCCGGGACTTGACGAAGGTTGAAAAGGATGAGCGCGGCGCCGAGGATTTGGATGAGTACCTGAAAAGAAACGATATCCCGGGAATCCGCGGGATTGATACACGGGCGTTGACGCTCAAAATTCGCGAAGAGGGTACGCGCGTCGGTGTGATTGCGGACGGAACCCCCGAAACATTGGATATGGAAAAGATTTTCGAGAAGATTCAAGCGTATAACGCATCCAATCTGGTTGCCGTCGTCAGTCGGAAGGAGAAAATATTCTTCCCCGCTTGGAAGGAAGGCTGGCGAGAAGAGGAGATATCGGATCGACGGGAACGGGGAGAGCAATCCAGGCACCGTCACGATCCGGAGCCCATGGCGGGAATGCCCGCAAAATATCGCGTCGCCCTGATGGATTTCGGCGTCAAGCAACATATTATCTGGAATCTGACGAGAAGGGGCTGTGATGTGACGACCTATCCGTGGGATACGAAAGCAAAGGACATCACGGCGGACGATCCCGACGGAATTTTTCTGTCCAACGGCCCCGGAGATCCGAAAAATTGCGGACCCGCAATCGAAGAAATTCGGAAATTAACGGAATCGAGCATTCCGATGATGGGCGTTTGTCTCGGACATCAGCTCATCTCATTGGCCATCGGCGCGAGGACCGAAAAACTGAAATACGGTCATCGCGGCGCGAATCATCCGGTCAAGGATCTACGGACCGGAACGGTAAAAATGACCGCACAAAATCACGGGTATGTCGTCGTTAAAGAATCCCTTCCCGAGGAAGGGTGCGAGGTGTCTCACATCAACGTAAACGACGGATCCGTTGAGGGAATCCGTCTAACGGATCGCCCGGTATTTACCGTCCAATATCATCCGGAGGGCTCTCCGGGCCCCCGGGACAACAATGAGTTGTTTGATGCGTTTATTGACCGGATTTCCGCGTATCGGGATCAGAGGAATAAAAAATGAAATCCTTTCGAACCACTGCCGCCCTGGTTGTTGCCGGAACAATCCGTACCGTCTTACGGCTTGCCGGCAAGGGCGCGACCAACCTGCCCGGTAAAATCGCGCTTCGAATCTGTCCGTCATTTCTTTCGAAGATCGCTTACGGAAAAAACGTCATTATGATTACCGGAACGAACGGAAAAACGACGACGACGCACATGATTTCCGAGATGCTTCGAAAGTCGGGGTACATGGTCGCGACCAATGTTTCGGGCGCAAATCTCGCGGCGGGGCTGGCAACGACCTTTGCGGAGTACCGATCCAGAGAGCGGCGCGCCGTGAAAAACCGGGTGCCGGCCGTCTATGTTTTGGAGACAGACGAAGCCGCATTTGCCAAGACCGCAGGCGAACTGAATCCGAGCGTTTGCGTGGTGACCAATCTGTTCCGCGACCAATTGGATCGTTTCGGGGAGCTTCTTACCACGAGAAAATGTATCGAAAAGGGACTGGATTCCTGCAATGCGCGAATCCTTTTGAATGCGGACGATTCAATGATTTCCGCACTTCAAAAGGACAGGGAGGAGCGGGTAATCTTTTTCGGACTCGATGAAGCCGGGATGACGCGTAACATAGTTACAAACACCGAAGATTCAGGGTCTATGAAGCCTTCGTCTGACGCTGAATATTGTCTGAAATGCAAGAAAAAGTTTATTTATACCGCTCGAAGCTTCGGACATTTCGGGATTTTCGAGTGTCCGTCGTGTAAGGATCATCGCAGGTTGCCGCAGTATGCCGCATACTGCGAACAAGAAAAAGCTCCGAACGACGAATCGACGATGATACTGAAAAAAGGCGAGCATATCGTTCGCACCTCACTTCCGATTATGGGGGTGCATAATGTCTATAATTCGATTGCCGCCGCCGCGGCATGCGTCACGTTCGGGGAGGAGGTCGGAGACGAACGTCTGACCATCGATTTTTGTGCAAAAGCCCTGCCCGATATTCGTCCCGCATTCGGACGAATGGAAAAAATAAACGTCGGCAGCAAGAGCTTTTGTATTCTGCTGGTAAAAAACCCGGTCGGTCTGGACCGGGCTCTATGCATGGTATCGGAGGCTTCCGATGTCGGCGGACTGTATCTTCTTCTGAACAGCAATATCGCGGACGGAACCGATGTTTCCTGGATATGGGACGTTGATTTTGAAAACCGCACCTTTCCCGATCGGCTGTATGTTTCCGGAGAGCGTTATGCGGAGATGCTTTTGCGTCTGATCTATTCCGGGGCGGCGCCCGAGAATATAAGAAGTGCAGAGATGAGCCAATGCGAAAAGCTTTTCGAGGAAGCTCTTGCGGCATGCCCCGACGGAAAATGTTTGTATGTTCTTCCCAATTACACGGCGATGCTGGCGCTTCGGAAATATCTGGTCGGCCGCTTTCGACTCAGAAATTTCTGGAAATAGGAGGATCGGAATGAAACAGAGTCTTCGAATCTGTCATTTATATTCGGATCTGTTGAATTTATACGGAGACCGGGGCAATATTCTGGCACTTATGTACCGGGCCGGATTACGCGGGATCGACGCAAACGTATACACACTCACGATCGGGGAACGGTTCGAGGCGGACCGTTACGACATTGTCTTTTTCGGCGGCGGACAGGACGCCGAACAAAATATCATACGCAGGGATTGGGTCGGAGTAAAGGGTGACGCGGTGAAAGCCGCCGTCGAAAACGACAAGGTCTTCTTGTGTGTCTGCGGCGGGTATCAGATGATGGGCAAGTACTACCGGGAGTTTGAAGGGGAACAAATCGATTGCCTCGGCGCAATCAATGTCCATACGGTCGCTCAGAAGAAACGACTGATCGGAAATACCGTTTACCGGTGCGATTTTCTGAATGAATCGCCCGCGAAAGAAGTATTTGAACCGCAGAAACTGTACGGATTCGAGAACCACAGCGGAAGAACTTTTTTGGGAGAAGGAGTCAAACCTCTTGCAAAAGTGTTGGCCGGCTCGGGGAACAACGGTGAAGACGGGACCGAGGGAGCCGTTTTTCGAAACGTCTACTGCACATACTCCCACGGGAGCTTCCTTCCGAAGAATCCCGGAATAACGGATCATCTAATCGAAAAGGCGCTGAAAAACAGACTCGGTGAAGAGTATTGTCTTGAGCCGGCGGAATGCAAAACGGAAAATATTGCAAGAAAGCAAATAGAAACTTGCAAAAAGGGGTTGACAAGAGCATAGGAAACGAAATACAATAACATCGACCGAAAGGAGACGGGTTGTCCGTCTCCTTTTGCGTTTAAAAATGGATTCAAAATCGAAAAAGTATGGAATACGGGGAGGATCAAGATGGCAAAGTATACGAAAGAAGACATTATTCGGCTGGTTAAGGAAGAGGACGTTCATTTTATCCGACTTCAATTTACGGATATTTTCGGCATCCTGAAAAACGTGGCGATTACGCCGAGCCAACTGGAAAAGGCACTGAGCAACGACTGCATGTTCGACGGTTCATCGATCGACGGGTTTGCCCGGATTCATGAATCCGATATGTATCTGTACCCGGATCCGGACACCTTCGTCATCTTTCCGTGGCGTCCGCAGATCGGAAAAGTCGCCCGGTTGATTTGCGATGTGTATACGCCGGACGGTAAGCCTTTTGTCGGAGATCCGAGATATGCGTTGAAGCGGGTCTTGGAGCGAGCCCAAAAAATGGGTTACACCTTTTGCGTGGGGCCGGAGCTGGAATTTTTTATCTTTCATTTTGATGAGCAGGGAAAACCCACGACATTCTCCCATGATCAGGGCGGGTATTTTGATTTGGAGCCGGTCGGTCAGGGAGAGGATATCCGAAGGGAAATTACATTCGCGCTTGAATCGATGGGCTTCGAAATCGAGGCGACGCATCATGAGGTGGCACAAGCCCAGCATGAAATCGATTTTAAATTCGGCGATGCGCTGAAGGTTGCGGACGATATCATGACCTTCCGTCTCGCGGTCAAAACGATCGCCAAAAAATACGGAATGCACGCGACATTCATGCCCAAACCGATTTTCGGAATCAACGGCTCGGGAATGCACACCAACATGTCCCTCATGAAGGACGGCGCAAACGCATTTTACGATCCGGAAGGGGAGCTCGGGCTTTCCGATACGGCCGGACAGTTTATCGCGGGACTCTTGCGGCACGTAAAGGAATTTACGGCGATCAGCAACCCGCTGGTGAACTCGTACAAGCGACTGGTTCCCGGATATGAGGCGCCCTGTTATCTCGCATGGTCGGCCGCGAACCGTTCGGCGTTGATTCGTGTGCCCGCGACACGCGGGAAAGGAACGCGTGTCGAGCTTCGTTGTCCCGATCCGGCATGCAACCCGTATCTTTCTCTGGCAATGTGCCTGTCGGCGGGTTTGGACGGAATCGAGAATCATTTGACACCGCCGCCGCAGATCGTGACCTCGATTTTTGAGATGACAACGGAGGAAAGAAAGGCGCATCAAATCGATAATCTTCCGGGAAGTCTCGAAGAGGCGCTGGATTTGTTTGAGCAAAGTGAAATGGCCAAAGAGACGCTCGGAGATCATATTTTTTCCAAGTATTTGGAGGCCAAGAGAAAAGAGTGGAACGAGTATCGCATGACGGTCGGCGCCTGGGAACTCGACCGGTATTTACTTCGGTATTGATGATCGATTGATGCAAAGGGCGGGAGAAGAACGATGAGGGGTATTATCCTGGCATTTTCCGACATAGGGACGTCCGCAAGAATCCGTGACGCGCTTATGCGAAACGGACTTGCGGTTCGGGGAATCGCTCGTGACGGAGCGGCGGCCCTGCGTCTCGCGCTTCTTCAGGACGGCGGCGGCGTCGTGCTTTGCGGACCGGTTCTTTCGGACATGACGGCTCCGATTCTGTTTTCGAATTTAACCGAGGATTTTGACATGCTGGTGTTAACGACCGGAGCGGAAACGGATATGGGCGAGTATCAAAAGGAAGGGTTGTACCGGATTTCACTTCCCGTACTCTCCGAGGATCTGGCTTTCTACACGAGCGCACTTCTGGAAACCCGGCAATTTCCCGGAATCGGAAATCCGGGGGCCGGAACCGGAACGCCGTCCGTACCGAAGGATGTGTTTTCGGAAAAGCCGGCGCGTACCCCGGAGGAACGAAGACTCATCGAGACGGCCAAACTGCTTTTGATGAGAAAGGAGCGGATGTCCGAAGCCGAAGCCCACCGATATCTCCAAAAAGAGAGCATGATCAAAGGAATCAAGATGTCGGAACTTGCGGGACAGCTTCTGCGGGATTCCTGAAGGAGAAAGCGATGCGGATACCTTTTACCAAGATGCAGGGAATCGGAAACGATTACATCTATGTCGACTGCACCGAAACCGATTATTTCCCGGCGGGCACGGCGTCGGATTTTTCCAATCGTTATTCCGATCGTCATTTCGGGATCGGGAGCGACGGACTCATCCTGATTCGCACGTCCGAAAGTGCGGACTTCCGGATGGAGATGTACAACGCGGACGGAACCCCGGGGAAGATGTGCGGAAACGGAATTCGTTGTCTTGCGCGTTATGTCCGTGAAAGATGCGGGATGAATCGAGACGAAATTTCGGTGGAAACGCCCGCCGGAATCCGAAAAATCCTTGTCGGAAGAGATTCGGCCGGCATGTTTTTCGCAAAGGTGAACATGGGAAAGCCGTCATTTCATCTTCGGGACATTCCGGTGATTCGGGAAGCGGACACGATGATTAACGAGCCGATGCATGCAGTCGGCACGCTGTACAACGTAACCGCCGTATCGATGGGCAATCCGCACGCGGTTCTTTTCACCAGAGATGTCGAACGACTGGAGATTGACCGGATCGGAAAGTTCTTTGAGCGACATCGGATGTTTCCGGAAGGAGTGAATACGGAATTTGCGGAAATCATGGATCGAAAAACCATTCGCATGCGCGTTTGGGAAAGAGGATCCGGGGAGACGATGGCGTGCGGGACCGGTGCGTGTGCGACCGTCGCCGCGGCGGTTGTCAACGAGCTTTCCGACCGAACCGTCACGGTTCGACTGAACGGCGGAGACCTGCGGATTGTCTGGGATCCGAAAACCGATGAAATCGAAATGACCGGCCCCGCGGAATTCGTATTTGACGGAGAGGTCGAATACGAAGCGTGAAAGCAAAGACTATCGTTTAGAGAATCCCGGGACCGCAGGCGGATCCGGAGACGGACCGAAATCCGAAGGAGGACATATGATCGGCGTTAATCCATATTTTGACAGACTTCGCGGAGGGTATCTTTTTGCGGAAATCAATAAAAGGGCGGAGAGCTTTCGCCGGCAAAACCCGGAAAAAAGACTGATCAGTCTGGGGATCGGCGACGTGACGAGACCCCTTTGCCCGGAGGTCATAACGGCGATGCATAAGGCCGTAGACGAAATGTCGGAAGGCGAAACCTTCCGTGGATACGGGCCTTATTTTGGGTATGATTTTCTCGTACGTGCGATTATCGATAACGACTATGCGTCGCGCGGCGTTCAAATGGACCCGGAAGAGGTTTTCGTGAACGACGGCTGTAAGTCGGACTCCTCCGGGATTCTGGAGCTTTTTTCCGAGGCGACCTCGATCTCGGTATGTGATCCGGTGTACCCGGTTTATGTGGATGCCGCGGTCATGACCGGGCGCGGCGGACTTTTTGACGAAAATATCGGAGCCTACTCACGCATCGATACGTTTCAATGCAATGAAGATAATAATTATATTCCGACTCCTCCGGACGCTTCCGATAAGAGGGCGTTCCGCGGGCTGATTTTTTTGTGCTTTCCGAACAATCCGACCGGTGCCGCGATTAACGCAGAAAAACTCTCCGCCTGGGTGGAATACGCGAACCGGACCGGCAGTGTCATCATTTACGATTCCGCGTATGAAGCGTATATAAGCGAAGATTTACCGCACTCGATTTTCGAAATCGAGGGCGCCCGGACCTGCGCGATTGAGCTGAGAAGCTTTTCGAAAACCGCCGGGTTTACCGGCGTGCGGTGCGGTTATACGGTGATCCCCAAAGAGCTTGTCTGCGACGGAATCGTTCTTCGAAATCTGTGGGCAAGAAGACAATCCACGCGAAATAACGGTGTTTCCTATATCACGCAACGGGCGGCCGAAGCGGTGTATTCTCCGGCCGGAAAAGAGCAGATAAGGGAAACGATCGGATATTACGCGAAAAATGCCGGGATATTGAAAGACGCGCTGGTCTCGTGCGGCTTTTCGGTCGGCGGAGGCGTAAACGCGCCGTATCTTTGGATTCGAACCCCCGAAAAAACGGATTCGTGGTCCTTTTTTGACCGGATGTTGGAACGCTGTGCGGTGGTTGTTACCCCGGGCGTCGGATTCGGAAAAGCGGGCGAGGGTTATTTTCGCGTAACCGCCTTCGGCAGCCGGGAAACCGCCGAAGAAGCCGCGCGACGTTTTCGAAAAGAATTCGCGAAATAAGACACGGCGGCGGGCTCGGGAAAAGCGAAGGAGGAAAAGGGAGATGGGAATCAGCGAAATTGATCAATCGGGCGTTAATCACGCATCCGGGCATGCGGCCGGTGTTCGGTATATATTTGTCACCGGAGGCGTGGTTTCCGGATTGGGAAAGGGAATCACCGCCGCGTCACTCGGTCGTCTTCTGAAGTGCAGGGGGATCCGGGTGACGATGCAGAAATTTGACCCGTACCTCAACATCGATCCCGGGACCATGAATCCGTATCAGCACGGAGAGGTGTTTGTTACCGAGGACGGAGCCGAAACCGATCTGGATCTCGGACATTACGAGCGATTCATAGATGAAAATCTATCTCAAAACGCGAACGTCACCGCAGGCAGAGTGTATCACACCGTTCTTGCCAAGGAGCGTCACGGGGATTATAACGGCGGAACCGTACAGGTTATCCCGCATGTCACCAACGAGATTAAAGAGAGGTTGAGTGCCGATAAGGAAGGATACGATATTGCGATCATCGAAATCGGCGGAACAATCGGAGATATCGAGTCCTTACCGTTTATCGAGGCGGCCCGTCAGTTTTCTTCCGATATCGGACGCGAAAATTGTCTGTTTGTCCATGTTACGTTGATACCGTATCTGTCCGCTTCACAGGAGCAGAAAACCAAGCCGACACAGCACTCGGTCAAGGAGGTCCTCTCCCACGGAATTCAACCGGACATATTGGTGTGTCGTACGGAGGTCGGTCTGACGCAGGAACTCAAGGACAAAATCGCTCTTTTCTGCAACGTCGCGCCCGAATGTGTGATCGAAAATCGGGATATGCCGCTTCTGTATGAGGTGCCGCTCGCATTGGAGGCGCAGAGATTCGCGGATATCGTATGCCGAAAATTCAAGATCAATGCGGCGGTGCCGGAACTTTCGGAATGGAAACAGCTGGTTCACAGCCTGAACTGTCCGAAAAGTATAACGACGGTTGCGATCGTCGGAAAATACACGGGACTTCACGACGCATATCTGTCGATTGTCGAATCGCTGACGCATGCGGGTGCGTTTAACCGAACGAAGGTACGGATACGGTGGGTCGAATCCGAGTCGGTTAACGATGAAAATGCGGCGGAGATTTTCGGTGATGTGGGCGGGATCCTTGTTCCGGGCGGATTCGGACTCCGCGGTGTGGAAGGAAAGATCTCGGCGGCAAAATACGCGCGGGAGAACAAGGTGCCGTATTTCGGAATCTGTCTCGGCATGCACGTCGCGATGGTCGAATTTGCGCGCAGCATGCTCGGGATTCCCGAGGCGAACAGTGCGGAGCTGTGTCCGGAAACCCCGGATCCCGTCATTGATCGGATGCCCGACCAGAATGACGTAAAAGATCTCGGCGGAACGATGCGGCTCGGACGGTATCCGTGTGTGATTTCAAAGAATTCCGTTGCAAGAGAAGTCTATGGAGAAGATAATGTATTTGAAAGACACCGGCACCGATATGAAGTGAACAATGCGTATCGGCAGCGCTATGAACGGGCGGGTATGAGAATGTCGGGCGTTTCTCCGGACGGAAGAATCGTTGAAATGATCGAGATTCCGGACCATCCCTGGTATATTGCCTGCCAGTTTCATCCCGAATTTAAGAGCAGACCGAATCGTCCGCATCCGCTGTTTGCGGATTTCGTTCGGGCATCAATGAATCGATGAAGATATATGCGAAAGGGCGTTTTAATGAAACAGACATATCCGGAAGCACAGGGGCTTTATCGGCCGGAATTTGAACATGATGCGTGCGGAATCGGTGTCGTCGCCGACATCAACGGAAAAAAATCCCACGAAATCGTCCGGGACGCACTCGATATTCTTGCGAACCTGGCGCATCGGGGCGGTGCGGGAAGTGACCCGCTGACCGGTGACGGTGCGGGAATTCTGCTGCAGATACCGGACCGGCATTTTCGAAAAATCCTTCCGGACGTTTCCCTTCCCGCTCCCGGAAAATACGGTGTCGGCATGCTTTTTATGCCCCGGATTTCTGAGGCTCGTGATGCGTGTATGAAGCTGATCCACGGAATCGCGAACGAGTTGGGGCTCAAGGTAATCTGCCAAAGAGATCTGCCGGTTAACGATTCGATTATCGGGGTGACGGCGCGCGACTGCAGACCGCATATCGCGCAGGTTTTTCTGGAGCGGCCGATAACGATCGAAAAGGAAGAAGAGTTCGAACGGAGTCTATATGTTATGCGTAAGCAGTGCGAGTCGCTCGCACCGGCGTTTCTGAAAAAATACGCGGAGGGCTTTTACTTCGCAAGCCTTTCTTCCCGGACCATCGTGTACAAGGGGATGCTGACGGCCAATCAGATTGATGCGTTTTACATGGACCTGGCCGATCTGGATTTTGAGTCCGCATTGGCGCTCGTTCATTCCCGCTACAGCACCAACACCTTTCCGAGCTGGGAGCGCGCACATCCTTACCGGTATCTGATCCATAACGGTGAAATCAATACGCTTCGGGGAAACGTAAATGCGATGCATGCCCGGGAGTCGCATCTGGAACCGGATTGGTTCGGGTTCCGTTCGGAAATGATTCTTCCGATCATCAACGAATCCGGAAGCGATTCCGCGATGTTTGATAACTGTCTTGAGTTTTTAACCCTGTCCGGCCGGTCGCTGGAGCATGCCGCCATGATGATGGTGCCCGAGCCCTGGTCGCGACACGAGGGAATGAGCGACGAACAAAAGGCATTTTATGAGTATCATGGGATGTTGATGGAGCCGTGGGACGGACCTGCGGCCATGGCATTTACCGACGGAAGGAAAATCTGTGCGCTTCTGGACCGGAACGGTCTTCGTCCGTCGCGATACATGGTAACCAAGGACGGACGGGTGATTCTGGCGTCCGAAACCGGCGTTCTGAATGTGCCGGAAGAGCGGATTGCGTACAAGAACCGTCTGCGTCCGGGCAGAATGCTGATTATCGATACCCAAGCGGGACAGATCATCAACGATGAAGAGATCAAGGAACAGCTCGCGCGTGAAAACCCGTATCGGGAATGGTTGGAGACATATTCGGTTCCTTTGGCTGTGCCGACGACGGCATCGATGGCCGCACCGACGGAAAAACGCGAACGAAATCCGTTACAAGGGGCCGACCGTACCGAGTCCCTCGAAGCACTGCAAAAAGCATTCGGGTATACCGTCGAAGACATTCGAATGACACTTGAACCGATGGCCGAAAAGGGCGTTGAACCCATCGGATCCATGGGCGACGATACCCCGCCGGCCGTACTTTCCGAAAAACCGTTGCTTCTTTTCGAGTATTTTCGACAGTTGTTCGCACAGGTGACGAATCCGCCGATTGACGCGATCCGCGAAAAGATTGTCGTTTCAGAGCGTGTATATATCGGGGCGGAGGGAAACGTGATTTGTCCCGTTCCCGAAGATGCCCAAAAAATAATCCTGACCCGACCGATTCTGTCAACCGGGGAAATGGACGCATTCCGGTCGCTTTATTCCGAAGCGTTCCGGGCGGAGACGCTCAGCCTTTTGTATCCGGCGGGGGGAGACGGAAGGGTGCTCGGGGAGTATTTGGATCGTCTCTGTGAAAATGCGGAAAAGGCGCTGAAACGAGGCGCGAAAATTTTGATTCTTTCCGACCGGGGTGTCTGTCGCGAGAAAAGCGCGATGCCGTCACTGCTTTGTGTTTCCGCCTTGCATCAGCATATGACCCGAAAGCGGAAAAGAAAGGATTTCAGTCTGATTATCGAGTCCGGAGAGCCGAGGAACGCGCATCATTTTTCACTGCTTCTCGCATTTGGCGCATCTGCGATCCACCCGTATCTGGCACTCGAGTCGATCTCGGAAAGTGTATCGCGCCGTGTTGTAAGCGTCCCCGGTGAAAAAGCGGAGGAGAATTTCATAAGCGCATCGACAAAGGGCGTTGTGAAGGTGCTTTCCAAGATGGGCATTTCGACGGTACGAAGTTACCGGGGCTCACAAAATTTCGAAGCGCTCGGCATCGGTCCGGAAGTTATCGACCGATATTTCACGATGACGACGAGCCGGATCGGAGGCATCGGCCTTCGGGAGATTGCGGAAGAAACGGCACGAAGACACGCCGCGGCATTTTGTAAAAACAACACCGATCCCGGCCTTGAATCGGGCGGATTCGCCCAATGGAGAAGCGACGGGGAATACCATCGAGTGAATCCGAAGACGGTCGGACTTCTTCAGCGTGCCGTTCGGTCCGGTGATTATGCGTTATTTAAAAAATACAGCACCGAGATGAATGACATCGGCCGAAACGCTTGCACGATCCGGGGTTTGATGGAGTTTGTTCCGACAAAAGACTCGGTCCCGATCGAGGAGGTCGAACCGGTCGAGCGTATTGTTCAACGGTTCAAGACCGGGGCGATGTCCTACGGATCTCTGAGCAGGGAAGCGCATGAGACACTTGCGATCGCGATGAACCGAATCGGAGGAAAGAGCAATTCCGGAGAGGGGGGGGAAGACCCCGATCGATTTACGATTCTTCCGAACGGAGACCTGAAAAACAGCGCAATTAAACAAATTGCGTCCGGTCGATTCGGCGTAACGTCGGAGTATCTGTTCAGCGCCAAGGAACTTCAGATCAAGATGGCACAGGGCGCAAAGCCCGGAGAAGGGGGACAGCTTCCCGGAGAAAAAGTGTATCCGTGGATTGCCAAGACGAGAAACTCGACACCCGGTGTCGGGTTGATCTCACCGCCTCCGCACCACGATATCTATTCGATCGAGGATTTGGCCGAATTGATTTTCGACTTAAAAAATGCCAATAAATACGCAAGAATCAGCGTGAAGCTCGTATCGGAGGCGGGCGTCGGAACGGTAGCGGCCGGTGTCGCGAAAGGAAGGGCGGACGTCGTTCTGATCAGCGGTTGTGACGGCGGGACCGGCGCGTCGCCGCGGACCTCCATCCGAAATGCCGGACTTCCGTGGGAACTCGGCTTGGCGGAGGTTCAGCAAACGCTTCTTTTAAATGATCTTCGGAGCCGGATTACGGTTGAGGTCGACGGTAAGCTTCTGACCGGCCGGGATGTTATTGTTGCGGCGCTTCTCGGAGCCGAGGAATTCGGATTCGCGACCGGGCCGCTGGTTGCGATCGGATGCGTGATGATGCGCGTATGTAACCTGGATACGTGTCCGACCGGTGTGGCCACCCAAAATCCGAAGCTTCGCGTCCGATTTATGGGGAAACCGGAATATGTGGTCAACTTCATGCGATTCATCGCGGCCGAAGTTCGGGAGTATATGGCGGAGCACGGTTTCCGGACGATGGACGAAATGATCGGTCGGACGGATCTTTTGCGTCCGGTTCGAAATCATACCCGTCGGAAATCCGCGAACATCGATTTGTCGGCGATTCTGGCCGCTCCGTCTTTTTGCGGGGGAAAAGAGGTTCGCCGGACGCGGACACAGGAGCATCGACTGGAACGGACGCTCGATCATCGAATTCTGATCCCGCTTTGTGAAAAGGCACTTTCTTCGAAGACCCGAACGACGGCGTCGCTAACGATTCGAAACATAAACCGCGCGGTCGGTACGCAACTCGGAGCCGAGATAACCGCCAAGTACGGAAGCGCGGGACTTCCGGATGATACGATCGAACTGAAATTCACGGGCTCGGCGGGTCAGAGCTTCGGTGCGTTTATTCCGTCCGGGCTGACGCTCGTTCTGTGCGGTGACGCGAACGATTATGTCGGCAAGGGACTTTCCGGCGGACGAATCGTCGTTCGCGAGCATCCGTCCTCGGCGCGAACACAAAACGACGGGGTAGCGGTCGGAAACACCGTCCTGTACGGAGCTACTTCGGGCGAGGCATTTATTCGCGGCACGGCCGGGGAGCGTTTTTGTGTAAGAAACAGCGGAGCGACGGCGGTTGTCGAGGGTTGCGGAGATCATGGTTGTGAGTATATGACCGGAGGAAAGGTTGTCGTATTGGGCAAAACCGGCCGGAATTTCGCGGCGGGGATGTCCGGCGGAATCGCGTATGTCTTCGATCCGGACGGATCCTTTTCCCGTTCGTGCAATACGGAAATGGTCTGTCTTGAACCGCTTGCGGATCCGGAGGAGATCCCTGTCGTGCAAAGCCTGATCGAAAAACATCTTCGATACACGGAAAGTCCGAAAGCGGTGCTGATTCTCAAGGATTTCAACCGGAACGCGAAGTTTTTCGTGCGGGTGGTTCCGACGGAATACGAGCAAATGCTGATGGCTCTGCGTCGGGCGGAGGATTCCGGAATGACCGGAGAGGACGCGATGATGGCGGCATTCGAAGAGCGGTATTCCGCAGGCTCGGAGATTGTCGGATTCCCGCCCGTTGCCCCGGATAATAAGAGGAGTCGGGAGGAAAATAATAATGGCTAAGCCGGACGGATTTATGTTGTTTCCTCGTGAATTGCCCCTCGATCGCTCCGCCGATGAGCGTATTCGCGATTACGATGAGTTTCACCGGATTTTTTCGGATGAAAAACAGCGGAGGCAGGCGGCGAGATGTATGGATTGCGGAATCCCGTTTTGTCACGCGGGTCGAATCGTCGAAAAAGCGACGACCGGGTGCCCGATTCACAACCTGATTCCGGAATGGAACGAGCTTTTGTATAAGGGCCGGTGGGAAGAAGCATACGCGCGACTGATGAAAACGAATAATTTTCCGGAGTTTACCGGCCGCGTATGTCCGGCTCCGTGTGAAGATGCTTGTACGGTCGGACTGTATGACCCGATGGTGACGATCAAACAAAACGAGGTTCACATCATTGAAAAAGCTTTTCTCGAAGGCTTTGTCGAACCGTACATTCCGCCGATTCGTACCGGCAAAAAAGTTGCGGTAATCGGTTCGGGTCCGGCCGGACTGGCCTGTGCGGATCAACTCAATCGCGCCGGGCATACGATCGATGTTTTGGAAAAGGCGGATCGACCGGGCGGGCTTCTGATGTACGGAATTCCGAACATGAAGCTGGATAAAACAATTGTGCTTCGTCGAATTCATCTGATGGAGAGCTCGGGCATCCGGTTTCTCCTGAATACGGAAGCGGGAAGAGACAAGACGATTGAGGAGCTGCTTTCCGACTACGATGCGGTCGTTTTCTGTTGCGGTGCCGAGAAGCCCAGAGATTTGGACGTAGAGGGCCGGTCGCTGTCGGGTATATATTTCGCCATGGATTTTCTTACGGAAAACACAAGGACGCTTTTGGCCGGCCCCGGCGCAGCCGGGGCGCCGGCCGACGCAATCGGTGCCGGCGGCTGCGCCGCCGATCTGCGCGCCCAAGACAAAAACGTGGTGGTCATCGGAGGCGGCGACACCGGCACCGATTGCGTGGCGACGTGCGTACGGCACGGCGTCAAAAGCGTCCGACAGCTGGAGATCATGTCGAAACCTCCGGAGACCCGAACCGTGGATAATCCCTGGCCGCAATGGAGAAAAATACTCCGAACCGATTACGGGCAGGAAGAAGCGATATACCGGTTCGGCGAGGATCCGAGAAACTTCGAAACGACCGTGACCTCTTTTCTCGGGAAAGCAGGTCATGTTTCGGGCGTAAAAACCGTTCGTGTCGCTTGGAATCAAGGGGAAGACGGAGCCTTTCGCTTTACTCCCGTGCCGGGCACGGAAGAGCAATTAGAGGCGGACATCGTTCTTCTTGCGATGGGTTTTCTCGGACCGACGGATGCAACCTTTGAAAACACAGGCCTTCGCCGAAATAATCGGGGAAACATCGCGACCGAAAATGACACCTATGCGACCGATATTCCCGGAGTCTTTGCGGCGGGAGATGCCCGTCGCGGACAGAGCCTGGTGGTTTGGGCCATCCGGGAGGGACGACAGGCGGCGCGAGCGTGTGACTGTTATCTGTCCGGACATTCCGAGTTGCCGCAGTAAAAACGAAATAACATACGACTAACCTTGCATAACGTGAAATGTGCACACCAATAAAAGGCTCACACAAGATTATTTATGCAAGATAACAACATAAAACTTGCAAATAACGATTGACAGCCCGGTTTTCTCGAAGTAAAATAATCCCATAAACAAAGACGTTGTGTCCGATATTCGGGCTCGACGTCTTTTCTTTTATCTAAAAGGAGGTGGAACGATGTTATCGTCGGTAAGCACAATTTGGGTCTTGGTTGCGGCGGCGCTGGTGTTTTTTATGCAGGCCGGTTTTGCGATGGTGGAAACGGGTTTGACCCGTGCCAAGAACGCAGGAAACATTTTGATGAAGAACGTGATGGACTTTTCGATCGGAACGCTCTTGTTTTGGCTTTTCGGATTCGGGATCATGTTCGCGGGCTCCGGTGCGCTGTTCGGAGGCTTTGACATTTTAAGTCGGGGATTATACGCCGACATTCTTCCGGCCGGTGTATCCAAATACGCGTTCATGATTTTTCAGACGGTGTTCTGCGCGACGGCTGCGACGATCGTGTCCGGGGCGATGGCGGAACGCACGAATTTTCTGGCGTACTGTGCCTACAGCGCGGTGATCAGCGGTCTGGTCTATCCGGTCAGCGGTCACTGGATCTGGGGCGGCGGATGGCTCGCACAGCTCGGCTTTCATGATTTTGCCGGATCGACCGCCGTGCATATGGTCGGCGGTGTCGCCGCATTAATCGGCGCGATAATCCTGAAGCCCCGTATCGGGAAATACGATAAAAACGGAAAATCCAGAGCGATCCCCGGACACAGCCTCACCTTGGCCGCGCTCGGCGTGTTTATTCTGTGGTTTTGCTGGTTCGGCTTTAACGGAGGATCGACGGTGTCCGCGGAAGGCGACGGCGTATTGGCGTCCATGGGAAGCATCTTCGTGACGACCAATCTGGCGGCGGCAGCGGCGACCGTTGTTGTAATGATCATTACGTGGATCCGCTACAAAAAGCCGGACGTATCGATGACATTAAACGGAGCCCTCGCCGGATTGGTCGGAATCACCGCCGGATGTGACGCGGTCAGCCCGGCCGGTGCGGTATTGATCGGAATCATTTGCGGCGTGCTGGTTTTTGTCGGGATCGAGTTGATCGATAAAGTTGCCCGGGTCGATGATCCGGTCGGCGCGATCGGTGTGCACGGAGTCTGCGGCGCGGCCGGAACGATCATGGTCGGATTATTTGCCGTCGACGGCGGGCTCTTTTACGGCGGCGGCTTCAAGATGCTCGGTGTGCAGTCGCTCGGTGTCGTATCCGTAATGGGATGGGTCGCGGTCACCATGACCGTCGCGTTCCTGATCATCAACAAGGTGATTGGATTGCGTGTCTCGAAAGAAGAAGAGATGGTCGGATTGGATATTTCGGAGCACGGACTCGAGAGCGCGTACGGTGACTTCAGCATCATCGATCGAAGCGTTCTGGATTTGGTGACCGAAGGTGCGCCCTTGGCGGCCGCTGTTCCGGCAGGTGCGGTTCCGGCGGGAGCGGTCCATATCGATGAAGCGATTCCCGTTCAGATGAAGACCGCGCCTGCGACGCCGATCGCTTCGGACGTCCCGATCACGAAGATCGAGATCATCACGAAACAAAACAAGTTCGAGGTGCTCAAAGAAGCAATGGACAAGATCGGGATCACCGGCATGACGGTCACACAGGTTCTCGGTTACGGGGTCCAGGGCGGACGGACCGAATATTACCGCGGGATCAAAATGGAGACGACGCTTCTGCCGAAGATCAAAGTCGAGATCGTCGTCAGCAAAGTTCCGGTCGACCTCGTGGTCGCGGAGGCCAAGAAAGTCCTCTACACCGGAAATATCGGAGACGGAAAGATCTTTATCTATCAGGCGCTCAATGTGATCAAGGTTCGTACCGGGGAGGAAGGGTACGACGCGTTGCAGGACGTCGAGTAATTTTTCCCGCTCCTTCATTCAGAGGCGCGGCTTCGGGAAACCGGAGCCGCGCTTTTGCGTTGCCTCGGAAAGGTAATTACAAGACAAACAGAACAATCCAATACCCGATCCCCACCGGATATGCGCGATCGAAAACAAAAGCCCGACGATCAGCACATTGATCGCGGAGGCGGTTTTCGAGCGGCTGCGCATCACATACGCCAGAAAAGCGATCGGCAGGGCGCGAAAAAGAATCTCTTCCGAAGGTCCGGAGAAAAGAGCTGAAAGAAACTTCTATTTACCTTCGTCAAAGAAAGCCTGTAAGCGATTTTCGATGACCAGAACGGCTTCGTCCGTGCTTTTCTGACCGGTAAAAACCAAAGACAATTCTTCAAAAATAATGCGGGCGGCTCGGTCATTATGTGTTTGAAAATTTTGAGCGGAGCAGACCAGCGTTCGAAAAGCTTCGAGGGTTTCTTTTTGGGGGAGCGGATTCTGCGGGACCGGAGGACCGAGCGGGCCATCCGGAGTTTGTATATACGGGTCGGCTTGATTTATCCCCAAACCCGGAAGCATTTGATCAACAGTCCCATCCGATATCTGAAGATCGGAGACCGGAGGAGTCATGCCCTTGAGGTAATCCGAATAGTTTTTTTCGAGCATTAAATCAAAGGATGATGTGCGGATCGGCATACATCCGATACTATAGTCAATATCATCAAATCGATCCTGAATTTCCGGCGAAAGAATATATTTCACAAGTGTCCATGCCTCATCCGGTTGCCCGGACGCGGTCGGAATCGAGATTAACAGATTTGAGAAAATAATCGGGGCGCTTTTCGATACTCCCGGTGAGGATATATAGCGCACATCCGATCCGAAATAGTGTTCCATATCATAAAGAAACGCAAGGTAACTTCGTAATTTCTTCTCGGAAAAGAGGATTTTTCCTTCCGCAAATTGCTCTTGCAAAGACAGGGATTCATAATTGTTTGGTGTGCCGAAATTTCGTGCAAAGGAAACAATCGACCTTAAAAGATCAGTGTTAAGACATTGTCCTTCCGTGCCGGAAAGAATAATCTCGTTCATTTGAAGCGAAATGAATAATTCGGCGATTTCTTGAGGGGAATTTCTTTGGAGAATGTGCGGAGTTTCGCTCATCGAGCGAAGATTATTTTCGAATTCGCCGAGTGTTTTTCCGTAAAAAGTATCGGATAAATGATTTTGGGCATACATGCCGTTGAGGCCGAAAAACGGAGATATATGGCATCGGGTACCGTCGGTTTCACCCGCCGCCCAGACATTATCGAGAAAAACGGCGGCATCAAACGAGTCATCTTGTGCAATCAACTGATTCATATCCGTCAATGCGTTCGTGGAAGCAATCCGCTCGTATTCCGAAGGATCAATGAAAAGAATGTCCGGAGGATGATCGGATAATAAGTCCACATACAAGGCATCGATCGGTTTAACCGTTGCGGCGCTGTCCTTCGCTTGTGGTGCGTTATAGTCAATGAAATCAAAAATGTACTCCGGATGTGTTTTCGTAAAAAGCCGAATATAATGATTCACAATTTCCGGAGACTGTGTACACAATCCAACACGAACGGTTATCGCTGGTCGATCATCTTCTGAAAATGAGACGGAAAACAAACCATAGTTTTGCCGAACGGATTCGGCATCTGATAAATCGAGATCGGATATGTTTGTAATTCCGATAACGAGTATTTGATCTCCTTCGTTATGAAAGACAGAAGTAACCGGAAAAAAATCATGAAGAGTCTTATCCAGATATTTGGAAAAGACGTTAATTTGTTTGTTATAGCAGTATATTGCGCTCTCGGTCTCGAGGAGAACACGGTCGGAATCGGGTTGCCGGGAAGCGATCAACTGAGCGCTATAAACTTCGGTACCCACAAATCCGATCAGTTGATCCTGTCGCTCGGTTTTTATCGGAAGGATCGACAGTGTTTGCAGAAATAGATTCGAATTCGAATCCAAATAGAGTGTTTGGATCCGTGTTTTTTCGACGAAATTTACCGATTGGAAATAAGTTCCGTATTCCGGCACGGTGGTTTTCTCAATGATTTGACCGGCGGTGTTCGTTAAAAAGAGTGTATCTTCCGTAAGGAAAGCAAAGGTATCAATCCCGTTAAAGGAAATATCGCAGATCGCCGGGGTACCGAGGCTTGATAAATCAATCGGAGCGGTTTCACCGGTTGCCGGAAGAAGTGTCACTCCGCCCAGTCCGATGTCCCACGGCCCGCTACCTTGAGTCTCGTAAAAAATATAGGCGAAACCGTCCGTGCTCGAAAAAAGGTATGCCGGCGCCGCGTTCTTCGGCAACGCAACAGGACATATTTCCCGGATCGATCCGTTTGAATCGAGAACCGCAACGAATGCTGAATTTGGGTCGGAACAAAGAAGATAAAGTTCAGAGGGCGTGGCGTCGAAGTCGATGAAAGTCAGATTTCCGGGGATCATCTCGTCGGTTTCTCCCCAAAGAGAATTTGTTATATTCATGACAGAACAAAGGTTTTGAAAAACCGAAAAGTATCTTTTGGAAGAATCAAGGATGATCTCCGAAGCATCTTTTCTTTTGCACGCAGAAAATCCGAAACTCATGATCAGGAGCATTATTACGACCAATAAACTTAGTTGACGGAGTCCTTTTCTTCTGTTCATCAATGTAAACACCCGTCCTTTATTTGAAGAACGCGGTCCGCAATCGTTTCGATTTCATGATCATGCGTAACCACAATAATCGTTTTCCCCTCCTGCTTCAATTTCTCAAAGATGGAGTAAATCTCCGCTTTGGTCGTCGAATCCAAAGCCCCGCTGGGTTCATCCGCTAAAATCAGTTTGGGCTGATTCATCAGCGCCCGGGCGATTGCCACCCGCTGTTTCTGACCGCCCGACATTTGGTATACTTTTCGGTTTTTGAGTTCTCCGATTCCCAATTCATTCAATAATTCTTTGCCGCGGAGTATGCCTTCTTTTATGCTTCTTTTCGAAAACATGACCGGCACCATAACATTATCGATCGCGGTTCGGTGCGAGATCAGGCCGAAGTCCTGAAGGACAAAACCGATGTGTTCATTGCGCAGGCGTGCAAGCTGTGTGTCTTTTTGAGTGTTCATGTCGATGCCGTCAAACCTGTATTCGCCCGAACTCGCACGATCCAAGCCCCCGATAATATGTAACAGGGTTGATTTTCCGGAACCGGAAACTCCGTATATCGCAAGCATTTCTCCTTCCCGAACGGACATATTCAGACCGGAAAGAGCTTTTACCGGAACGTCTTTATGCGGATGATAGGTCTTGGTGATCTCCTTCATCTCAATGATCATTGTGATTACTCAGTCCTTTCGTATGTATTCGACCGGCGAGGTCCGGATCGCGGCCAGATATTGAGGCAGTATTTGAATCGTACAGACAACCAGGATCAGCAGGAGAATCCATCCCGTGTATCGACCGTTTTCGGATAACTTTAAGTTGGTAAAGTTAACATATAAAGCACTTCCGACCAACGTGCCAAGAAAAATCAAGGGGTAATATACTCCGCAGAACAATAAAATGCATTGTCGCCACGAGGCTCCGCAAATATAATAGGTAGCCATCTCCTTTTTGCGTTTGCTCAGTTGGAGGAACACGGATGCAAAAAGACTGGTGACAGTAAGGATCAGAAGAAGCACAGAGAAGCGGACCAAGAGCAAAAAATCCTCCCGGTGATCGTTTTTGTATTTTTCGATCATTTCTACTCCGCTGTGTACACGACCCATACCGAAAATGTTCTCCAATTCAAATGTAACAGAGGATAGATCCGCATAGGCTTCAATGCTCACAATGTATTTCGCACGTCGAGCGGATGTTCCGATGGCTTGACCGTTTGAACTTGTCGGACTCATGATGAACCCGTGCATTTCTTTGTTTTCGATCGAATTATCCTCGGTTGCCAGTAACGAAAGCGTTGTGGTCACATCCTGAAGGCCGGGGCGATTCGATGTTGTGTTAAAATAAAAAATTAGCGACTTCGCGTCCACAAATCCGACGATCGTAATTAAGGCATCCGCAGATTCGATCGACATGTCTTTGTCGATCGTAATCAAAGATACGGGAATCTGATCGCCGATCTGAAGATATTCCCGGGCATATTCGGTCAGAACGACCTCATTGGGATTTTCCGGCCAAGATCCGGCAACCAGTTTGTAACGCACCGAGTGATACGTGTCGGAATGGATCGGATCCAGCCTCAACACTACTTCCGAGGCATCGATCGGAGCAAAAATTCCGAAAGTGCTAATCGGCTGATAATCGTGAACCCCCTCTATTTCCATGACATTATTACGATATGTAAAAAATTCCGGCGTATCGGTTCCCGGCAAAAGATCCGTGTTAACCGTGTGGACCAAAATCTTTTCTGTCAATTGTACGTTTTGTGCCATAATCAGGCGTTGGGAATACGCGACATAAGATCCGGCTAATCCTTGCAGTAAATAGGCGAACAAAACCGCAAATACAAAAATCGTCAGATTGGACAAAAGATTATCCCCGATGATATTCGCGGCTAAGATCCATTTTTTCACTTCGAACCTCTTTCCGAAAAAAGAAACTTCTTTTCCAATCGCAGAAGCTTCATTCGAATAACAAATCCTAAAAGAACGATTCCCAGAAACGAAATCGCATTTCCGGTAAAAAAACACAAAAAATTTGCCCAAATATTTTCCGATATAAGAACTCGACTGAACGGAAGCAAAATCAAAGCACCTCCGATTATGGTTGAAAGAATGAAACAGATCATAATCTCCGATAATGCACATTTCCAAATTGTTTTTAGGGAGCCGCCACTTATCAGATAGACTTGAAACTCATTCTTTCTCAGTGATACCAGATAATCAAAAAGAGACAAGACATTGACGGCGAGCAAAAGAATGACAGCGGCGATCGTGGTGTATTCCGTTAAGAAGACGGCCGCCTGATCGGGATTCGATTTCGTTTGAGCGGGTACAAATTCTACGGAGTAAACTCCTGCTTGAAGCATTCTTTGATTTAATCGCATCAGATCGCTATCGTTGAGCGGTTGACAAAATTGAATGCTAATACGGGTGCAAAGATCGGTCAACTCGAAGAATTGATCGTAAGATGATATTATATATGCTTCGGTATCTGCGGAAACCGAATGTTTGAAGTCGATAGAACCTTTTGATCGCCAGAGTTTTCCGTTGATGCGGTACGTTGCTCCCGGGATTCCCGGATTGCCCTCCTGTCCGTCCGATGTTATAGCGACCTCACTGGAATCCGGCGAAGATTCTTCGGGATAGATAACAAACCCCGACAATAAGCCATCCAAATATATGGTGTCCCTATCGTCGAAGAAGTGCATATCGCCTCCGTCAGTCAGGCGGTCCGAAGATATATTCGGATAAAAAGCGACGATCGATAATGCGGGGGACAATCCGGATATGCGTTCATGTGTTTTGTAATATTCTTCAGGAATCAGACCACAAATATAAACATCCAAAATTTGATTGCGCAAAGGAAAAAGTTCGTTCAGAACTATTTCGACTTGACCGGAATCAAGTGCATGATTCGATGAATAAAATAATCTTTTGCCCCATTCCGTGTGCGCAAAGCGGTTTTGATTGTACGAGAGGATGACCCCGGAAAAAACCAATTGGACAAAAAAAACCAAGGCCATCGTCAAAAGGAGGAGGCCGAAAATCATCTTATGAACCAACATATGCGTAATCGAAGAATGAATAACGAAAAACTTGCGTCTGTACATTCAAGAACCTCGGTAGATTTTGAAATTCTCCATCGCGTCCGGCCGATTCAACCGTCAGAACAGAAAGCGGCCGAACGCAACGGAACGATCAACCTCATTATTTCATACAAATATCAATTAGCATACCAATAATTACTGAGGCGACCGTGAGTGGATGTAAAGACATCCACGATACCCAACCCATATGCACCGTCATTCGCCTCAGCGGAGATTCTGTATGTTCTTTGGGTCGAGTAATATTTTATTCCGTATGCTTCCTTCGTATTGGTCTTTAGTACAACGTGATTGTTCTGTTGATAAGTCCCAATAACGGAAGCGTATATTTTGTAGTCATATACTCCGGCTGTATCCGGTTGTGCGTTAAATATCAGCGTGGTTGTGGTTTTATCTTTGATCAACGTATGCGGGTAGTATTTTACATATCCGCCCGGATAAACAAAGGCAGCAGATAAAGAAGCGACCGAAATGAGGGTAACAAGCAACATGCTTACCAATACAATAATGGCTTTTTTCATGATGGAACTCCTTTCAAACAAATGACATAAAATGAAGCTGATCTTGTCAACAAACATATCACTTGCCCCCCCCGGTCAAGCATTTATGACAATATTTAACAATATTGTTTTTGCGCGTTGGTGCAGCGGTACGGTGAAACTGAACACAAAGGGGGTAGAAATCAGACACAGTGATCGGATCGGACAATTCAGAACAGGGACTCCAAAAGTATTTTAATCACGCCACTAACAGAACAATCAAATACCCTCCACCCACCGCGAGAACATTGCTGATGCTGTGGATCGCCATCGAATAATATACGCTCTTAGTCTTCAAAAAAACGAAGCCCTGCACGGTACCGAGCGCGAACGCGAAGATCAGCTGGATCACGTCGTAGCGGAAGGACAAGCCGGTCGGGCCGAACGACCACCGGATATGCGCGATCGAAAACAAAAGCGCGACGATCAGCACATTGATCGCGGAGGCGGTTTTCGAGCGGCTGCGCATCACATACGCCAGAAAAGCGATCGGCAGGGCGCGAAACAGGATCTCCTCCGACGGGCCGGTGAAAAAGAGCTGAAACGCCATCGTACCCGCGATATTACGTGCGTTCAGCGGATAGCCGTACGGGCGGATCAAATCAAACGCGTACCCGATGATGTAGGAAAGGATCGTATACACGAAGAGCACGGCGCTCATGATGCCGACGATCTTCATGCCGAGCCGGACCTCGCCTTTTCGAAAGCCGAAATCGATGCCGAAGAGCTTGGCCAGAATCAGGATCGGTACGAGTGCAATCAGCGCCTGAATGACATGATGGACACCATTTGCCATAAACGCCCGGTCCGGATCGATCACCCCATAGTCGATCGGATCCGCGATGATCGCGCCGACCTTACTCGCGAATTGCTGAAAAGCAAAGATCCCAAGGATTGCAAGGACGATCCCGATAATCCGTGCCGGGCTGAGCTTCGAAGGCGATTCCGATGGCTTTACCATCCGGCTTCTCTGTTTTCGGCGATATAAGTTTGAAGACGATTCTCAATAATGGACAAACAATCTTCTTTTGTTTTGTGTCCGGAAAAAAATGCTTTCAACTCTTCAAATACAATTCCGGTAATATCCGGATTTGCACTCAAAGGAATCCGGGCGGAAAGAACGATCTCCATAAACGCTTGCTTCGCTTCCGTTTCCGAAAAAGGATATACCGAGGGACGATTATCCGGGGGAAGGGCGCCGGTGTTTCCGGTCTCTTCCGCAAGAAGGATCTGCTCGTCCATGATCTCAGTCTCCGAATCCGAATAAAGATAAATTCGTATGGATTCACCTTTCAGGTATCGGTCATAACCGGAGTGGATCATCTTATCCAACGAGGATCGAAGTACGGGCATCATATCCCCGCTGACTTCGCTTGCCGAGTATCGGTCTTGTATGTTCTCGGAGAGAAGAAATTTAAGAAACATCCAAGCGTCGTCGGGAACGTTGGTTTTCGCAGAAATACCAAAGTATTGGTCCGACCGAATAATCGGGGACCCCTCTTTTATGCCGGGAGCACCCATATATCCGACTTCTTCGTTGAAATATTCAGCGAAACACAGAAAATACTCACAATTGAAAATAATCTCATTCAACAGGAGAATGTCATGGTCTTGAAGTTGCTCGGCGATGGGTTTGCTGTCCTTATATGGAGGTTTTCCGAAATTTTCGCACAAGGTAAGGAGATTTATAAACTCCTGTCGGTCGAACGTTATCGCTCCGGAATCGCGATAAAATATTATTTGCTCGTAATACGGATAAAAAGCGCTAAAAAGGTTTTTATCCGTGTCGTGTCGGATGATGTGAGTATTCTCCGGCAAATTCCTCATAAAAGCTTCGAACCCCTTCGAATCATAGGTCTTGATTTTGGAAACCAAATCGTTTTTTCCCATAAATCCTCGGATGGAAAAGAAAGGTGCGAGCAAACGAAAGGAGCGCTCGTATTCGCTTCCGCCCCACACGTTGGGTAAAAGGAGGTTTGAGTCAAATGACGTGTCCGTCTTGAAGCGTTCACCTAAATCAATAAAAAGATCGGAAAACTCGTACCGGTAAATGTATTCCGAGCCCAAACAGACGATATCCGGCCCGTTTCCCGAGAGCAGATCTGCGTTCAGTCGTGTGATTGGATCCAAATCGGAGCCTCCGAGTGCGCGATAATCAATGAATTCGATCACGTACTCGGGATAGGATCGTTGAAAAATACCACCATACAAAGATACTCTTTCCGTGTCACCGCAACACAAGCCGATTCGCAGGATTGTCTTATTTTCGACTCCCGGCGACAGTACGATGGAATAAAAGCCATAATCCGCGAAATTCGTTTCAGAAAGACCGCCAGAAAAGCCTTGAACCCCGAAAGTCTCAAAAGTTTGAACTCCCGTACATAGAAGCGGCCATTCGCTGTAGAAACCCTCGGCTATTTTATCAATGCATCGTATAAGTTGCTTGAAATCCGGGTCACACTCATATACGTTTTTTTCGGTTTCCACGTAGCATCCCGCCGAATCTCCCTTTGCCGGACGAATCAGCCTTGCGTTGTACCAATCGGAGGCTTCGATACCGGTTATTTGCATTTTGGACAGCACTTTATTCTTTGAGAGAGATCGGGTAATCAAATACGGTCGTCCCTCCAAGTCGATAGACAAGATCATTACAACATCGTCTTCGATCTTAAGCATTGACAGAAAAGTAGTTTTATCGGGAGAAGAAAATTGATTTTGAAGAATTCCCTCCGTGTCAAAAATAAAGATATGTGAGGATGTTATCACATGAAAAAAATGATCGTTATCAAAATCTATCTCGCGAATAACCGTTCCGTCCAACTCCTCCAATTCGATTTGCGAGGAGAGTTCTCGTCCGTCAGCATCGAAATGCCGCAAAGCATATTTACGGCTCCAGAGGCCCTCTTCCGAGTTTTGGACCAGCAGGAAAACACTTTCGTCGCCAATCGGAAAAAAATGCTTCGTCAACCGCTCCCTTTTTTCGTCGAGCGAGACCACGGATTCAATTCCATACCCTTCATCCATACGGATTACGCTTGTTTTTGAATTGATCATGGCAAGAACGTATGTTGCATTCATTCCTTTTTTCATCGATATAAAATCAGTATCAGACTCGCGAATCGGAGCTCCGATTACGCCAGACAAAGCTTCCGTCCAATTTGCCAGGGTTTTATTCATCTGAAACTTTACGATATAGCTGGTTGTGGATTTGATAGAAGTTTTTCTATTCCCGCTACAACCGAGCAACAGAAACAATTCCGCTACGAGCAGTATGGCAAGCGCGGAGCGGAGCAGAATCCGGAGCCATCTTTCAAAGCGCAAACTCATCCGATCAGCACTCCGTCTTTCATATGCAATACGCGATCCGCCATATCGGCCACCTCTTGATCGTGGGTGACGATTACAATGGTTTTTCCGTTGTCACGTAAGTTTTTAAAAATATTGTAAATTTCGATTTTGGTTGCTGAGTCAAGAGCGCCCGTCGGCTCGTCTGCCAGAATAAGCGATGGCTCGTTAATCATGGCACGGGCGATTGCGACGCGCTGTTTCTGACCGCCGGACATCTGATAAACCTTTCGCTTCGATAGTTCCGGAATACCGAAACAATCCAGAACTTCCTTAACCCGACCCTGCATATCGCGCAATTTTCCTTTCGAAAAAAGAAATGGAACCGAGATATTCTCATAGGCGGTACGATAAGGAATCAAACCAAAATCCTGAAGCACAAATCCGATTTCCGAATTGCGGATCTGCGCCAGACGTCGATCCGGGCATTTTGCGATGTTTTGGTCTTTGAACATGTACAATCCCTCTGTCTGGCGGTCCAGGCAGCCCAGGATATGAAGCAAAGTCGATTTGCCGGATCCGGAAACACCGAAAATTGCAAGCATTTCACCCTCGAAAACCTTCAAATTCAAGCCGCTTAAGGCTTGAACCGGCACATCCTTATGCGGATAATATACTTTTGTAATATTTTCCATGCGTATAAGCGTATTCATCGGTCAGTCCTTTCTGGTTTGCTCAACCGGAGATGAGCGACGGGCAAGAATGTATAACGGAAGAATAAACAGAAAAGAAACGGCGAACAGAATCAACAGAATCAACCATGAATCCTTCCCGTCAAACCACCGGGGGTTTTTATTGAAGACCATGAATACCGTACTGCCGGAAATAAAACTCAGTAATAAGATCGGGAAATATACGACACAGAAAAAACCGATACTCTGTTGCCACGTAACACCGCATATGTAATAGACGGTCATCTCCAACTTCTTTTTTCGCAATTGAAGAAACACGGAGGAAAAGAAAGTGGATATTGCCAGAAAGGAGACGATGAATAGATTGCGCAATACCCGGATCAGTTCGAAACGATGGGATACATGATAGCGCTCAATCAACTCTTTTCCGATCTGGATATGATCCTCCGGGAAAAGACCGGATAACGCATGCTTGATTTGTTGCGGAGGGATACCCTGTTCCACCGTAATGATTAAGGAATGTGCTATCGGATCAAATCGCATCGGTTTTCCGGAGGCATCCGTCGGAGGAACACCTACGCCGGTCGCAACGTTATTTTCATCGCCGTCCGGGGAAATGTTTGACAAGGTAGTTGACATATGCGAAAGATCACGGTGATCGCCCACACAAGAGAATTTAATCATCTGCGCGTCCATATGTAAAAAGCCCGTAACCGTCAACTCTCCGTCGATTACTTCGTAATTCATATCCTTGGGAGTTCCCGAAAAAGAAAAAAGGCGAACCGGAATTTTATCTCCGATTCGATAGTAGCGCGTCATGTTTTCAGAAAGCGCAACTTCGCAAGGGGCGCTCGGCCATTTTCCGGAGACGAGCGGGTAGCGCATATTGCCATATACGTCATCAAGAATCGGATCGAGATGAAAGGGGAGCCCATTGGTACGATCAATAGAAAAAAAGATCCAAAAGCGGTTGCGGCACAGGATTTGACACCCGGCAAATCCGAAATGGTCTCCAGTGTCTGTTCAAAGTCATCATCAAAAGAAAATTCGCAAATCAAACTTTTGCTAACCAACACTTTATGAGTAAGACCGGAGGTCTCCGCCAAGTCGACGGCTTCGTAATAGGAGCGAACCAAACTTGAAGTCCCTTGCAACAGATAAACAATGATGGCCCATAATACAAAACTGAGCACAAATGACAAGATATCATCGCAAATAATCGAAGCAATCAATAATGCTTTTTTCATATCTTACCGCCATTCACATAGGAGAACCGTGTTCGTCCTTTTCCGATTGTCATTCGAAACAAGAACCCCAACCATGTGATCAACAATAAGACCATCGCATTTCCCATGAAAAAGAGAGGTGAAACATCCCAAAAGAGAATGCCTTCAATACGAGGGCGAATAGGCAGAAGGGAAACCAGTCCCCCGATTAGAACGGACAGTGTCGTCACAATCGTAAGTTCAAGCAACGCATATCTTCGAATTGTGCCGATTGTCGCGCCGGATAACCGATAAACTTGAAATTCCTTTGTTCGAAGGGATAGTAGATAATCAAACAGGGAAAGAATATTGATGATCAACAAGAACACGACGGCAACCGTTTGTCCGATACCCGCAAACAAATCGATCGGAACGTTTTCATGCGAAGCGACCGATGAAAAAGAGTTTTTCACAGGAAGCATACGCTCAGCAAGCTGATTGAGCTGAAGAAGCGTGGTCTCCGAAGGCGGCGACGAAAAAACAACACTCACCTGATCGCAGGTTTCGGAATAAGAAAAAAACAGCCGGTAATCAACAGCGGTAAAACTTCTTTGCAGAGAGGGAGGAAGAGAAGAGATTGAACCGATTCCGGTGCAGTTCCACTGCATGCCTTCGATCGACAGTGAAAAAAACGTGTCGGCCAAGAGATCGGGGCGAACATTATATTCCAGTATTAACAAGTCAAACAATTCATCACTAAAAAATAGACCCGGTGTCATCTCCTCGAAACTCCAATTTCCGCGACTACAAGTAAAAGTTCTTCTGTCGCTGATTTTAGGAAAAAACGAAACTAAAGTTAACGATGAAATCGAATAAAATGAATCGGAATCAGCGGATATTTCTGCTTTCTTCGGCAGAGGAACTTCAGCGGAAATAATAATTTCGTCAATCCTATCCTGATATTCCTGAAGCTCGGAGATAAAAGAATAAACATTTTCCTTTCGCGCATCGAGCAGAGAACAAACATAGGTGTTCGGCATTAATTCACCGCTTTCGTCCTTTTTCTCAACAAGTCCCTGCAAATTATCGGACAACAAGAGCTGAACAAGAAATACCACCGATATCATCAGGATGAGGACGGTGACCAATGTCCAATGATTTATCATATGGCTGATCGTTGATACGAGCGCAGAAGTTTTGAGTCGATGCATTTTATCCTCTATTTCTTCGTTCGAAAGCGAGACAAAAATACTTTCTCACATATTTCTTACACGATTAAGAATATCACATTTCGACGAAACGTCTGTTGAGTGCAAAGAAGAGGCGGATCGGCACATAAGCATAATCCGCCTCTGAAGCAAATGAGTTTGGCAAGTCAACGCGCAGTTCTTGAACCGGCGACAATAACATACCCGTCTGAGGTTTGTTTTGCGCGAAAATATCCCCATCCGTGGTCCCCGTAGGCCTTTGCTACTTTTTCCGCATTGCCGCAGCCAACGACTGTTATATATCCGTCGGTTTCCTGTTTGTCAAGAACGATACCGTTTTCATCCCGGACGTCCGCACGCAAATAGTAAGAAAACATATAGGAATCATCCAAATCCAGATTAACGGATAATTTCGTCTTGCAATTATCCCTAAAAGGCCATGCCCAGGCGTTATAAGTTATGGTTCCATAGCCATAGGACTCTGCCAACAAAAGAGACGTGGATAAAGAAACGATGAGAAGCAGGGCAGTCAAAACGGATAACAGTTTTTTCATTACAAATACCTCCTTCTTAATGACATTCATTTGAAACAGTCAACGATATTGGTGATTATACACCCCCTCCCCCGCCCCCACCCCCCCCCCCCCACCCGCCCCCACCGCCCCCCATCACCTCTCTAACTCTCTGACTTCCATCTCCATATTTCTTTTCACTTTATTTTGAGTT
>Ga0123335_1001442_pt1 | contig 38581 bp, 35 predicted proteins | sample BiotimSIPDNA_2_FD_89707 | JGI IMG/M metagenome (GOLD analysis project Ga0123335, IMG submission 89707) | Anaerobic biogas reactor microbial communites from Washington, USA - Biogas_R2 time_0 SIP DNA | ecosystem: Engineered > Bioreactor > Anaerobic > Unclassified | place: Washington, USA... | reverse complement strand
ATCTTTGCCTTGAGCCATTGGTTGTGCCTCCTAAATGTCTTTTTCGTTATTAACATTCTATAGGAGCCCCAATGGCTTTTATCTATTCCATTTTCAAGTTGCGAACATCAGTCTACGTGACCAATCTCCCTCTCGTGCCATGTTATTAGTTCGAACGCCGGTGTGCAGTTTTTCAGTTAATATCGGATTTTTGGACTTTGCGCCCCCAGGGGTACAGTTTTGCAGTTAATATCGGATTTCTGGACTTTGCGCCCCCGGGGGGTACAGTTTTGCAGTTAATATCGAATTTCTGGACTTTTCACCCGGTGCCAACACCTTAGATGTGTGGTTTTTCAACTTGTAACAGCGATTTTTCGATTTAAGTTGAAATTTTGCACAGCATAGGAGGCTAAACATTTTGGCGTCGTCCGAGTACAGTTTTTCAATTTATTTCGATAAAGAGGACTTTACGATCTCGGTTTCCCATAAAGTGAAGGGGCTGTTTCGGCGAAATTACACATGTTATCCGATTTGAGTGATAAACCATAAAAACCTTCAAGTCACTCAATTGTTCTCCCTTCAAATTATCCAAAAATTTTACAGACAGCGTATTGCAAATAGGAATATTCAGGAATAGAATCTGCTCATAAAATAGGAAGTAGAGCCTTTCTATTAATACTCGTTGTAGTATGATTCCTTCCTGCTTTAGTGCTATGAGGAATTCTGTTCCAGCGAGAAAGTCTGAGAAAAGGATGATGAAAAGACTTGTTGCGATCGCATTGGCGTTGGCTCTGATCGGCCTCGCCGCTTGTTCAGACAAGACAAACCCGCCGGATACTCTGCCTTCCACATCAGACTCGGAAACGCCGAGCGTTGCGGATACGACACCTCCGGAAAGTGAAAAGCCCGCACCGCCGACACTGCCGGCGACAGAAACATTCTCTTTTGAATCGAAAGAAGTACGTTTGAAGTTTGAATTCCCGGTCTCATGGAAAGAAAAGGTGGAAACAGTAGAAGATGCCAACCGCTTACTTGTTTTCCCTCCCAATCAGGACTACGGTGTGCCGGAAAAAAAGGTCAATCTGTCTGTCGCTTATTTCGATAACCCTTGGTTATATGGAGATTCTTTCGAGAAGATGACGAGCGAAGAGCATCTTGACAAGATTCTGTACCTTGAGAAGAGCAAAGGAGAAAAAATCATCGAGAAATGTCCTCTCAAGATAATGGACAAAGATGCGCTGATGTTCACCTATTCCGACGTCGATGAAGAAGGGAAAGAAACAATTTACCGCAGCTACTTTATTGATGACGAGAAAGGACGCTGCTACAAGGTATCCTTCCCTGTTACGCGGGAAGGATGGGAAGGACTGGAAACGTTTGCCTTAGAGGCACAGCGGGTGGTTGAATCCATGAGTCCCTTGCTTCTCACAGATCCAACCCCAATCACATTTGAAGACAAAGATATGGGCTTCGCATTTGAGTATCCGGGGAACTGGCATGCCTACAAGAGATCTGACAATTCCTGGAGAATTACACCTCCCATGCGAACCTACGACTTTCCGTACTCCTTAGGCGGGGTATTCCTCTCTTACACGCCTCCCGGCCAGTACGGGAACAGCTTTGAGGAAATCAATTGGCCGCCGATTCTGCAAGCCATAACGGGATTACCCGATTGGCAGCTTGAAGTGTCAAAAATCGGAAAATCTCAGGTGCTGATCCTTCGTTCAGTCCAGAAACCGCAAGGGTACCCTATTACCCTCGAATGGACAAGAATCTTGATCGACGCCGGGAAAGGCGGTTTCTATCTCTTCGGATATAACGCCGAAAAGGACAATCATGTGTATGAGCCGTTCCTCGCGGAGGTGGAGAAAATCGTTCAGAGCTTCCGCATGACTGGTCACTAATGGCATCAGCGACGCCATATGTCGCGTATCTATCACTCATTTTGAAAGAAAATACTGAATCACGAGACAAACAGTCGACGATTCACATCGTTTTGCGCCTTAAACAAAAAGAAAGCAATAGGTATTAATAATGAAAAAACCACATCTCATTCTGGTACTTCTTATTCTGCTGGGCGTCCTGCTGAGCAGCTGTCAAAATGCTCCCAAACCTTCAGAAACCGTGGTGCCGCAGAGCGACACCACGGTGCCGACTGATGGGGGAAAAACGAACCCTACGACTGAACAGTCCGTTGCCGCCGGTGAATTTCAGTTGGAATTGAAAGAACTGAATCTGAAAATCGAACTGCCTCTCGCATGGAAGGATCGAATGGAGATCGCACAAGACGGCACTCTGATGGCTCTGTCACCTCCTCCTGAGGATTACGGTGTACCGGAGGACTTGGCCTACATTTACATGGAATACGTGGACGACCCGGATGACTTTGGATACACTTTCGAAGAGGCGACGGGTAAGGAAGCCCTCATTTATATCCTTGTTTTAAGAGAGGGTCAGGGAGACAAATTAATCGAGAGGACTCCGCTGGAAATCAAGGGCAGAAACGCGCTGAAAGTCACTTATTCCACAATTTCCATAGGAGAACCTGAAGAAATCCACCGAGCTTACCTGATCGATGACGGAGAAGGACGATTTTATTTCATTAAATTTATCATCGAAAAGAAAGGGTTGGACGGCCTTTCGACTTTCGTAAGCGAAGCAGAAGAAGCTGTGAAGTCCATTACATTCAATTAGACCGACTCTTCTGTCATCGCCTCCTAAAGAGGCGCTTCTGCAAGCGGGATTATGCCATCTATCGAACCGGGTATGAGAATGATATGTCTCATCCCCGGTTTGTTTTTCAGTAACAACTTGAGGTTCCTGACAAGCATCCAAGTCTAAAAGAGGACGGTAAAACTTCGATTCTACGTGATAGCGCACACGTGTTCCCCAATCTTTGAAAGCATATTGCTTCTACTTTTACGACGTAGCTCGCGATTATTTTTTGTACGTAATGATCATCCGTTTTCCTATATGCTTCCCAATGAAGTAAATGAATTTACCCAACAGACGCTTATAATGGGGTAACGGAACGCCTGGAGCGTACTGCATGCCGGCATATCGGGGCCAAAAAATGTGATCCTCCGTGGGGAATTCATATGCATCTCCTGTCGGTCTGCACATCGCCTGAAACAGGTTGATAGGGATCAAGACCCATACGGGCGGCGCGTGCATTCGATTCGACTTGACGTCCTGATAAAACTTGCTCGCCACCTTTTCGGCTTTTTGTAAATCTCGTTCTGTAGGTACGTACGCATTCCAGCTCAAGGCGACGATCGGCAACTGCTAACTCTTATTGAAGCCCCATCCTACAATCGTCCCCGCCAGCGACTTTGTCGTGCTGTTGGCGGATACGCCGCCTGTCGTACTGATGACCATCGCTTTTTTATGAAAAAACCGGGGTCGGTGAATCAGAAAAGCCAGATGATCCGTCAGGTTTTTCATGACACCGGTTAAGTGCCCCTGGAAACACGATACGGAGAAAATGACGGCATCGACGCCATCATTGAAAAGGAGTTTGAGATTTGGCATGAGCACTACCACTAGGACGGCATGCGGCACTTATTCATTGAGTTTTTCAGTTAATATCGGATTTTTGGATTTTGCGCCCCCCGGGGGGTACAGTTTTGCAGTTAATATCGAATTTCTGGACTTTATGCCCTATCAACTGTTTATTTGAGTAAAAACGCTTGACAATCGATGTGAAGAAATATAACATATGAACAAGTGTTCATGTGTTTGTTTGAAATGATATTTCACAATGTTTTGAGGAGGCGATGATGATGACGGTATTAGAAAAGATGGCATGTGAAGCGAGGGAGGAGAGCACGTGTCAGATGACGGAGGACATGCTCGCTGAAATTAAAGAGAATTTGCCGCCCCCTGAGCTTCTGACTGATCTAGCCGACCTGTACAAGATGTTCGGTGACAGTACGAGGCTTTCGATCTTGTCTGCGCTACGGCAAGGAGAACTCTGCGTCATGCATTTGGCGGAGATTCTCAACATGACGCAGTCGGCGATTTCGCACCAGCTGCGAGCTCTTCGCGCCAATAACTTGGTGCGCTATAGAAGAGAGGGCAAACTGTCGTATTACTGTTTGGCGGACGAGCACGTCGAGACGATCATCGACATGGGGCTGGAGCACATTTTGGAAGAACGCGTCTACTAGGAAAGAATATGTATCGAAGGTAAGAGAGAGTATGAAAACAATACGTCTGCGTTTTAAGGGGACAGCGTGCGCCGCCTGTTGCGCTAAGATCGAGGATGAAATTCGAAAATTGAACGGTGTCGGCGATGTGAGTATCAGTGTCATGACGGGGCTCGTGAAAATCAAGCTTGATTCCGAGAAGAAGGAAAGCATTCTCAAAGAGAGTAAGGCTATTTTTGATCGTATTGAACCGAGTGCGCAATTTCAAATCTAGTCTCGGTGTCCGCCATGGAGAAGATCAAAAGACTTATTCAGGATGACAAGCAAAAGATCAAGGTCGCCTTAACGCTCTTTCTTTTCGGGTTGGTGATCCTCCTAATAACGAATATTCGCGGCATAGAATGGCATATTCCTCTTGAACTTTTAACAAAATCAACCTTTCTCATCGCTTACGGCATTGCCGGATTTTCTGTCTTGCGTACGGCTTGGAATAAGCTGACGCAAAAGGACTGGATGAACGAATTTTTTCTCATGTCGCTTGCCAGTCTCGGCGCGCTTGCCATCGGCGAGTGGCCGGAGGCGGCCGCGATCATGATTTTCTACGAGATCGGCGAATACGCGCAATCGATCGCCATCTTTCGGTCACGAAAATCCATTTCCGACTTGCTCGATTTATCCGTCGATATTTGCGTTGTTGAACGCAATGGTGAACATGTTGAGGTAGATCCGAGCGAAGTCGAGATCGGTGAAATCATTCTTATTCCCGCAGGCTCTCGCATTCCGCTCGACGCCGAAATCATTGAAGGTCGCGGGGAGATCGATACTTCAGCGCTGACGGGAGAGAGTTTGCCGGTCGCCGTTGACGTGGGCGACAAAATTATGTCCGGCAGCTTGAACTTAAATACTGTTCTGCGTGCCAAGGTCGATGCGACTGTAGATGATTCAACCCTTTACAGGATTATCGAGCTTAGCGATGAGGCGTCACTTCGCAAGGGCAAAACGGAGCGCCTTATTTCACGCTTTGCCCGCTACTACACGCCGATTGTCATCGTTCTTGCGTTTTTATTTGCCGTTCTACCGCCTCTCATCACGGGCGATCCTTTTTCGATGTGGTTTGAAAGGACGTTGAATCTCCTCGTCATTTCTTGTCCTTGCGCTCTCGTGCTTTCGGTCCCTCTCAGCTATTTTTCGGGTTTAGGCTTGGCCTCAACACGCGGCATCGTCATCAAGGGCGGAGATGTCATTGAACGTTTTGCGCAAGTTGAGACGATTGTCTTTGACAAGACCGGCACGCTAACGACGGGAAAACTGGAACTCAGCCGGATCGAATCTTATACGGACCATTTTTCGGAAGATGAATTGTTCGCCCTCGCGCTCGCTCTTGAGAGAGGATCGACGCATCTCGTCGCCGATTCATTACGTCGTTTTGCCGAGCAGTTGGAGGCAAGAGGCGAGACGGTCGCCACGGTGGAGGTTCAGGATTTGGAAGAGTTGCCCGGACGTGGGGTAAGGGGCAGGCGCGACGACATTGTCTTCTATATCGGCAACACCCGCTTAATGTCTGATATAGGTCTTGTTGTACCCGAAACGGATGAGAGTCTCAGCGTCGTTTTCTTTGCGATGTGTAGTGGAGTGGAAGAAAAGCGAGATCGTGAGAGGACTGAAGAGGGAGTATTGGATTATCTGACAGATGTTGATCTTCTCGCAAGTTTTCTCTTCGAAGACGAAGTACGGGAAGAAATCCCCGCCATCTTGCGAAAATTGAAAAAGCTTGGCGTAAAAAAGCTCGCCATGTACTCAGGTGATCGCAAGTCCGTCGTAAAAAGACAAGCTCAGGTTTTGGGGATCGACCGTTATGAAGGCGAACTTCTTCCGCAATGTAAGCTGCAACGTCTAGAAGATGACATCGCGGAAAAGAGACACAATATGAACGTCGCTTTCGTGGGGGACGGGATCAATGACGCCCCCGCCCTAAGCATCGCCGATGTCGGCATCGCGATGGGAGCCATCGGCAGTGACGCCGCCGTTGAAGCCGCAGACATAGTGCTCACGCGCGACGAGCTCTCGGCGATACCGGAAGCGCTGCAAATTAGCCGAAAAACGAAGCGGATCGCCGTAGAGAACATTATCCTTGCATTGGGTCTTAAAGTCGCCGTCGTAGTCTTGAGCTTCTTTGGTATCGGTGGAATGTGGGCGGCTATTTTTGCCGATGTCGGCGTGACTTTGATTTGCATCGCGAACAGTTTCCGCATTACGAGAGGCTTAAAGCTCGATTGGCGCCATGCCGGAGCATAGATGGTATTGTTGTATAGTAAATGCGGTATGGTGATCTTGTTTTTGGTGGCGATTTCAGAATGTTCTTCTAAGAAAGATAGATAGGGTTTATGTAATCCATATGAAGATTTTACATTGTCTGGCGCAACTCCCTAATAGAACGGGAAGTGGAGTTTATTACAAAAATCTCATTCGAGAAATTAAAAAGCAGAGAGGCTGGGAGCAGGCCGGTCTTTACGCGCTCAATGGTGAAAATCGATGTTTGGACTTGGATCTTGATTATATTTATCCGATCCGCTTTAATTCGGACGAATTACCCTTTCCCATTGCGGGAATGAGCGATGAAATGCCCTATGATTCGACTGCTTATTCTCGGATGACTCCCGACATGATGGAGCAGTGGAAAGGCGCTTTTACAAGCAAGTTGATCGAGATCAAAGATGATTTTAAGCCCGACGTGATCGTCTGTCACCATCTGTGGATCCTTTGCGCGTTAGTGCTTGATGTTTTCCCTGACATCCCTGTCATCGCAATTTCACACGGGACCGATATAAGGCAAGCGAGACACAATCCTATCTTGACGGAAGAGCATGTCGGCAGTCTGAGGAACGTGCGAAAGGTTCTCGCTTTGAGCGGATCGGATATCGAGAGCATTCACGATCTCTTCGATGTCAGCCGCGAGCAAATTGTGGTGACGGGAGGAGCTTACGATCCGGATGTCTTTTATGCGTGTCCGGGTAAGAACAGTGGAGAGTGCGTGCCCGCTTCTCCGTTTCGTCTTCTTTATGCGGGCAAGATAACTGATTCAAAAGGAGTGTTCGAGCTTGTCGCAGCTTATAGGATAGTACGACAGACCCACCCCGACGTGACGCTCGATCTCGTGGGGAGAGAAGATCAAGAGACGCTCGACAGGATAAAGGAGCTGAGCGGCGATGATCCGACGATTCATCTCTTTGACGTCGAGTCACAAGTCATCCTTGCCGATCATATGAGGTGTTGTGATCTGTTCGTGTTTCCCAGCTACTACGAGGGGATGGGGCTTATCGCCATTGAGGCATTGGCATCGGGTCTTCATCTCGTATCGAACATGTTGCCGGGGCTGAGAGAGCAGCTCGGGCGGGAACTCGTTGAAGATCCCGCCATCTCTTGGGTCGAGTTGCCGCCCTTGAAGAATCTCGATGAGATCGTTGACTCCGCACGCCATGAATATATTGAATCGCTTGCCGAGGCAATCTGTTTTCAAATTGAACGTCTGAAGACTGAGGGCGGAACGGGAGATTTTCCCTTTGACAAAATTGCATCATGTAGCTGGGATTGTCTTGTGAGTAAAATAATTTCTGTGATTGAAAGCGTCATTTGAATACGAAAGGGACTGATTCTCCTTTGAACAGTCCCTTTCAGTTGAAGTAAAAAAATCAGTCGTGGAGACGGCTACACGATGTCATCGTCGTTGTAATCGCTGTCATCATCGTAGCCATCGTTATCGTTGTAATCGCTGTCATCGTCGTCGCCGTCGTCATCGCTGTAGTCGCTGTCATCGTCGTCGCCGTCGTCATCATCGCCGTCATCGCTGTCATCGTCGTCGCCGTCGCCATCGCTGTAGTCGCTGTCATCGTCGCCGTCGTCATCATCGATGTCATCGCCGTAGCCGTCGTCATCATCGTTATAACCGTTGTCGTCGTACTCGCTGTCGTCTTTCAGCGTTAATTGATCGATGTAGGACAATTGGAATGACAATTTAGTCTGTAGCTCGTCCCAGACTTTCTTCGTCGCATTTTTGTCACCCGGCTCCATCTTGATGGTGACTGTCTTCTCACCCTTGAGGTAACCTTTCAGGTTGCACAGCCCGATCAGTTCCCGCACGACGGTGGTCGGACTCTTTTGTTTCCAAGAATAGTTTTCGAGAATAATCATCGCACCGGCATTCTCCGCTTGAACGCCGGTTACTTTTTGAAGACGGTTCCACTCAATGCGGAAAGCGGGGTTGACGCTCAGACGCATGGCGGCAACGGGGCGAAGAAAGATTTGGAAGTAAGAGATGAGGGCAATGACCAAGCAGGCAGCGACGACCGATATACGCTGAATCCACGCTTGCCTCGATGTCCGGGCTTCCTTAAAGTCATGGTAAATCGTCACCTTATCAATCTTTTGACCGACCGAGTAGGCGTTGTTGACGACCCTCAAAAAGCGCCCTTCCTCATCGAGTACGATGGCATACTTTATATGAGTTTCTAACACTAAGTACTTCATTGCTTACCCCTATCGCAATAACATGTCATTCAGATGGTCGCGCATGTATGCGTAACCGTTACTGAAGATGAGAAAAATTCCCACCAAGTACTTGCGGTGACGTTCGAGCGTCTTGCGTGATACTTGTGCGCCATCGGCGATCTCTTTTAACGGTAGCCTTCCCGTTTCAACGATTCCTTGTAACAGCGTGCGATTCTCTATCGTATAAGCGAGAGCTTTTTTGCAGGTGTCGAGACTTCGTTGCTGTTTCGGCGTTTGCTCCACGAGCTCTTCAAGCGTGATATCAAAAGATCGGAGCTGTTCTTTAAATTCCATAATTTCGTCAATCGTTGTCTGTAGTTCTTCGTTTTGAAGAGGGTCATGGTTCTCCACGGCGATGGTATCTCCAAGTGTGAGATTCTCATCGAGCGGAGCTTCGAGCGAGATCACTCTTCTGTGTCGTTCTTCCTTGCGAACATAGTCGGTCAATCTGTTTCTAATTACAAGTGATGCGTAGGGTATGAAAGCGCCTCGGTCGCGGTGATAGTTATTCATGGCATCATGAAACGCGATCATCGCAATACTCAGCTCATCATCCTGATCATCGCAAGCACGCTTGAGGAAGCGAGTTGTCTCAGCTTTGATGAAGGGGAGGTATTGGTAGATGAAATCGTCCGTCAAGTCCGGGTCACGCCTAGCGGCGTAGACGCGTTCAGCCATATCCTGTTCCCTATGCATGGACATCCTCCTGCCTCTATGATAGATTACGAAACATGTTTTTCAAAAGCGGGGTCGTTTGGGGACTTTGGATGTAAAATGACAGTAAAAAATGATCATTTTTGACGATTTGACTGTATTACTGTTTCTATGATGATAGTTGCCGAGTGGCTCGTTCAAAAGGCGCGAGTTTATTTGACAACAACCGATGAATCGGTATATTGAAATGTATATTATTTTTTTGAGGTGATGATATGTCCGGTGCGAGCGATTATTTCGTTTCAGGAGGTTTTAATTGTGCCGAGACCGTTTTTCGTGTTCTCGTCGATAACGGTATCGTCGATGCACCGCGCGAGCACGTTCGCGCGTTGACGGGACTGGGGGGCGGACTTCAACGCAACCTCGTCTGCGGTGCAGTTCTCGGAGCTACCACGGCTCTTAGCTGGGCATATGGCAGGACCGATATGAGCGGTTCAAGAGATTCTTCCAAGGAAGTCGTGCAGCTTTTTCTTGATCGTTTTAAGGAAGAGTTTGGCGAATTCAATTGCCGTGATTTGCGAATGAATCATCTCGGAACAGACGACATGGACGCTCCTGAACGCCGGCCGAAATGCTCGGAGTTCGTCAATCGCGCTATTGAAATCGCGACAGAGATTGTGGAGGAGAAGGCAAAGGCCTGACATTATTATGGATAAACATTTAATTAAGAAGTACGCCGAGGTCATCGTCGGCATCGGTGTCAACGTGCAGGAAGGCGACAACGTACTTGTCAATACCGGTACCGAAATGCTTGAGCTCTCTCGAGCCGTCGTTCGCGAATGTTGGAGACGCGGCGCGAGAGATGTCGTCACGATCATTAAAGACGACGAGATGACTCTGGCTCGTTATGAAGAGGGACGCGACGAAGTTTTCGATGTATTGCCCGATTTTGAAGTCGCTTACCACGAGAGCATGCTGAAGGAGAAATACCATCGCATCTCGCTTCGAGCGCCGTCTCTCGATCTTCTCGGGCATATCGCCCAGGAGAAGATTCAGCGTTCGCAGAAGGTGGCGAACGTTGCATTCGAACCGATCCTAAAATACATGGATTCCGGTGAGATCAAATGGGTTGTCGCCGCCTGTCCGTCCGTGCGTTGGGCAAACAAAGTGTTCCCCGATCTATCGGACAATGACGCTTTGGTCGCGCTTTGGAAGCAGATTATCTCTATTTGTCGTATTGATTGCGATGACCCTGTTGCTGCATGGGCGGAACACGATGCGCGCTTGAAAGCGTACGAAAGATGGCTCAATGAGCAGGATTTTGAGCGCCTGCATTATGAGGGATCATGCGCGGATTTTCATGTTCATCTTGCCGATCGACATAAGTGGGTCGGCGGTTCTTCTGAAACGCCTGACGGCGTCAAGTATATGGCGAATATCCCTACGGAAGAGATCTTCACCACGCCTCATGCCGATCGCTGCGTAGGCTGGATCAAAGCGACGAAGCCTCTTGCCGTGATGGGTAAAATTGTCGAAGATTTCTCGTTTACTTTTGCGGCAGGACAATGTATCCACTTTGAAGCACGCAAGAACCGCGATGTGCTTGAGACGCTACTCAGGATGGATGAGGGAGCGCGACGCCTCGGTGAAATAGCGCTCGTACCGCATTCGTCCCCCATTTCACAATCAGGCTTATTGTTTCACAGTACGTTGTACGATGAGAACGCTTCGTGCCATTTCGCTCTCGGAAAATCGTACGCCGAAGCCGTTCACAGCGGCGGTATCATGACGAAAGAGGAGCGCAGGGAGCTCGGAGCGAATGACTCGATGATCCACATCGACTTTATGGTCGGCGGACCGGATCTTCAGGTGACCGGTTTCAGGAAAGACGGAACGTCTGTTCCCGTATTGGTAAACGGCGATTGGGCTACTGAACCGCCTTCACTTTAGTATTGTGTCGCAAGGTGCCGATGTCGCCTGACTCCGTAATGCGCCGATGTGTGTTACGGTGAGGACGGGAGGTTTCTATGATTATCGGCATTGATATGGGCGGCACTCATATCGACGGTGCCGCGATTGAGAACGGCGTTCTTATCGCCTCTGTCAAACATCAAGTTGATCATGGCAATTATTTTGCGAGCATCTGGCAATGTCTTGAGGATTTGCTCAGCCAAGTCGACAAGGATGCTGTCGAGCGCATCCATTTGAGCACGACGATATCGACGAACGCCATCATCGAGGGGCGACTCGCCGATGTCGCCTTAATCTTACAAACCGGCCCGGGGTTGCGATGGCATTTTGAGCGGATGGGCGAACATATCGTCTATCTGTCGGGCAGTGTCGACCACCGCGGCATTCTCGTTCGCGATCTCGACATGACACAACTCGACGATGCTCGCGAGCAATTGCTTGAGAACCCTGTTGACGCATTGGCGGTCATCTCTAAATTCTCGACGAGAAATCCCGAATTTGAACGGCGCATCAAGAAGTATTTTGAAGGCGATTATAACGAGATCACGATGGGGCACACGCTGTCAGGAAAATTGAATTTCCCTCGGCGCGTTAGGACTGCTTACTTGAATGCCGCAGTCAGCCGGACGTTTATAGGTTTCGCAGAGTCTATGCGGGAGGCGCTTCGTCAAAGCTCAATTGATGCTCCTGTCTTTGTTCTGAAGGCTGACGGAGGGACTGTTGATCTTGAGGGGGCCATGTCAAAGCCTGTTGAGACGATCCTATCCGGCCCGGCAGCGAGTTTCATGGGGGTGCGGGCGTTAGTTGACGATGAACGGTCGGATCGCGTTTTAATCGATGTTGGCGGCACTACAACCGACTTGTTTTTTCTTGTCGACGGTGTTCCCGTATTCGAGCCGCTCGGCATCGAGATTGACGGTCGGAAGACGCTCGTAAGGGCGCTGTTCAGTCAATCGATCGGGATCGGCGGAGACAGCCACGTGCGTTTTGAAGAAGGTGCGTTAAAGATCGGACCTCGACGATATGGACTTCCAATCGCGTTTGGCGGTGATTCGATGACCCCGACGGATGCTCTCGTATATCTTGGGAAATTAGAAGGGGCTTATCGTGATAAATGCCTGCAGGCGGTCGAGCGGATGGCAGCAGAACATGGTTTCGAGGGGGTGGCACTTGCCGAGATGATTGTCAGGCGTATGTGTGAAGAGATACGTCAGGCGATTGAACGCGTTCTCGACAAGTTAAACGCGAGTCCCGTCTATACGATTGAAGAGTTGCTGCGCGATCGGACGATTCGACCGCAGGCTGTGGAGATCATCGGAGGACCCGCCGCTTCGCTTTCAGGTTACTTGGAGGAAACGTTGTGTTTGCCCGTTTATTGCCCCCTTCACCATGAAATTGCCAACGCGATCGGTGCGGCGCTTGCGAAGCCGACTCTTGAGATCAATTTGATCGCCGATACGGAGCGAGAGAAGATGTCCATTCCGGAGAGAGGAATTTACATGCCGATCGATCGCACGTTCAATTTGCGCGAGGCGGAACAATTCGCCCTATCACAAGTAAGGGACGCAGGGAAGGCGCTCGGCCTTGAGGAGGATCAACTTGACGCTGAGATTGTTGAATCGAGCTCCTTCAACATGGTAAAGGGCTACGGCGGACGTGTTGACAGGAATATTCGAGTGAAAGCGCAGATCAAGCCCGGTCTCCTCGAAAAACTGAGAAAGAGTGACTGACATGAAAGCGAAAAACACACTCGGTCTGATTTTGTTCCCGGCGTTCGACTGGGCGATCTCCCGGAGCCACCCCGAGCGCGAGGAGAGACTTCTTTACACACAGGATCAATTGCTCGAAGAGGGAATTGAAGACATCGAGGGTATCGAGTTTTTCAACCCCGGGATGGCGACGTTACACGATATTAACCGCGTACACTTTTGTTTTCCCGATGCGCAAAGCCTGCTGACGGAATCACATCTGATTGCCGCCGGAGGTGTCATGAGAGCATTTGACGCTGTCCTGAGCGGTGAGACTGACAAGGCTTTTGCGCTTGTCAGACCGCCGGGGCATCATGCCCAACGTGTCGTGTACGGCGATCGAGGCTTTTGCATTATCAATATCGAGGCGGTCGGTCTCGAATATGCGAGGCAACGGTACGGCGACATGCGCGTCGCCATCGTCGACACTGATTGCCACCACGGCGACGGCACGGAAGATATCTACTGGAACGATCCGGATACGCTGTTTATCTCGTTTCATCAGGACGGAAGGACGCTGTATCCCGGAACGGGCGATATCGATGAACTCGGCGGTCCCGGCGCTTTCGGTTACAACGTCAATATTCCGCTCCCACCGAATACTGGGGATGCGGGGTTTCATTACATTTTAGAAAATACGGTTATGCCGATTTTGGAAGATTATAAACCGGATATCATCATCAATTCTGCGGGTCAGGATAACCACTACACCGACCCTCTCACTAACATGAATTTCTCGGCGCAAGGTTATGCGGCGCTCAATGAGCGCCTCAATCCCGATATCGCCATTCTCGAGGGAGGATATTCGATTCAGGGGGCGTTGCCCTATGTGAATACGGGCATCATACTCGCCATGGCCGGACTAGATTACTCGGGTGTCGTTGAGCCCGATTACCATCTCGGGAAATGGAGGCAATCGGAGCGGGTAACCGATCATGTGCGGAGGATCGCGGAGCAGGTGAATGAACGATGGCTCAAGCGAGAAGAGCTATCCAAGCGCGAGTACGGCGATCGTTTAACAGTCACGCGTCGCCGCCAAGTCTACTACGACACGGCGGGGATCATGGAAATACAGGTACAGGAGTTCAAGGTCTGTAGTGAATGTCCCGGCGTGAACACCGTCCATTCGTATAACGATCGGGGGGCGAGCATGGCGGGGATTACGATCCCGCGCAAAGCCTGTCATGCCTGCCGCGAAGAGGGGTACAAGCTTTTTGAGCACGCCGCGGCGACCAAGAAGAGTTATCTGCAAGATATGAGCTCCGATGATTACATGGTTTCACGCTAGTGATCGCGCTTCATGACGAGAAGCCACGCAGACGACATGTCTTCAACCTCTCTAAAGCCGGACAATAGCATCGTGTCGTAATGTTCATAGTAGTACATAGCTCCGCGTCTCAGAACGATGTAATCGGGGAGAGGGCGGTCCTTTTCCCAGTCATAGTATATGGCGTCATACAGCTGCTCGATGTCAGCAAGATGGACGGTAAGGAGTCCGTCCGCTACGACAATACTGTCGCGCGGAATCCGATCGAGGAGCGCCAGTGTCTCGGTATAGGACGGGGCATACTGTCGTGCTATGCGATTAAGCGGCTTCATTTGCTTTTTCAGAATCAGAGTTGTCTGTACCGACGAAGCGACGAGTGCAAGCAACAGAAGGGATGAGACCGCTGTTCGCTTGAGCGATGTCTGTATCCTAGGGTAAGAGTTCAATAAGGGCGTGCGCTGTTTCGTAAGCGAGGGATTACGTATGCATGCCGTCCCGTGTCGCGGCATTTGTCGCTTACCTTGTAGTTCCTTTACGTAGTCGGCATATGTCAGCAGTGCCAGGACAAAGAGCAATGCGTGGCTTCCGTAGTTATATTGGAAATCCACGCAGTATTGATATTCGTAATTGCTCATGAGATTGATCGCGATGAAAGGGATCCAAAGGAAGAGGCGATGGAACTTCCTGTTGAGCAGCGGGATGAATCCCAAGGATGTCATCGCGATCATGATGTATCCCATTTTTGATTTCACGAAAATAGTCTCCATGAAAAGCGTCAGGTTTAAAAAAACAGTCGGTATGACCGACAGGAGCCCCAACTTCGGTATGCCGATGAGATTGTTTAAGCGGCTCGTCATCGCTCCCATTCCGTGATTTGCGAGATAGATGAGCGCAGTAGTAAACCATATGGCGCCGACGACAAACATGCCGATCGCTAACGCAGTCGCCTTTTTCCGAGCAAAGGTTGTCATTTTACGATCCTTAGAGCCGAATAAGAGCGACAAGGCTACGGTAGCCACATACAAGAAAGCATCTTCCTTGACCATCAGCGCCAAGAGAGTAAAAACAGCAGTTCCCGCAAGGCTGCCCTTTGCGATGAAGTAGACGAGAAATAACAGAATGGGTGCGAGGAAGACGTTCTCATGGAAATCGTAAAAACTTCCGAAAAAAATACCGGGCAACAAAAGATAGAGCGATGTCCATACGAGACGCGCCTTTTTGCCCAGACCGTATTGCTTTGTCATCAGGTAAACCGGGATAATCCCTGATGCCGTGAGAAAGACTTGCGCCATTTGGATTGTCCATGCGCTCGGAAACAACTTGAAAAGCGGCAGCAGCGCATAGAGAATCGGTGATAAGTGAACCTTGAAATGTGAGAGAAGCATATCGCGTTCCAGTGTCGTCAAAGGCAAACCGGTCCTGCTCATGTAATGGTACATCTGCGTGAAAATTCCCATATCGTACGTCGAAGACGCGAACACGCGGATCCGCAATGCCAAATGCCATCCCTGCGCTATGACATGAAAGAGCAAAAAGACGACGAGGAGGATTCGATAGACGTGCAAGGGGATCCTTTCACCCAAGGGTGCGGGTCTTTTCACTGAGCGATCCAGCTCGCGCCACGCCAACGCGATACTCATAATCGGAAGATGGATCATCAGACTTATGATCGTCTCGTCAAACACGATTGGAAAGTTCGGGAGGGATTGCAAGTAAAATGGCAACTCATTTCCGTCGCGCAAGATCAGCGCCGTGAACATGACGATGAAATAGACGTAAAAAGGGAGGTAGCCGATCTCACCGCGTCTCGTATAAAAAGCGACGGCGACCGTGATGAGAAAGACGCCGAGCACGACGCTCGCCTGTGGAGTCATTGCCGCCAAGGTTGTGGAGTAAATCAGCCACGCATGGAATGTCAGACGATTGACGACGCGAAGTTTTTTATATCGGGCAAACAGAATGAGGGCAGTCAAAAAGAGTACTGCGGGAATGATGAACGCACAGTGAAACGTGCTGATTTTCCCGGATTCATCAAAGTTGGCGTCATGACCTGCAATGACCAAAAAGAGAGCTTGGGAGAGTAAGAGAGCTTGGATTAAGGCAGAAACAAACTGCGAAATGTAGTATCCATTTTGCTCGTATCGCTTCTTTTTGTGTTGTTCAAATGTTGAATCCATACCCAAGCGTTGACTCCTAGCGCCTGTCTATGTGTCGGGAACATGACGGGCGGATGACTGGGGGAGGAGCGTCAAATCGTTGAGCCCGGTGTGCGCTTCGACATATCGTATCCGAGTGCGTAGTAATTGTTTCGATTGAATACGAACGGCTTGATGATGTCAAGTTCGATCTTTTCATGTGCGCGCATAGAGCGACCGTTGATTTGATTGATAAACGTGATGAGAATCGGATAGCGGCGGCTCATTTCACGACGTGAAAACTCGAAAAGATTCGGAAAAACATCTGTCGAACGGTATTTTTTATCGACGCAGATGGGCCCGTATTGGTAGGAATTTTCCGTGTCGAGAGTAACGCCGAGGTACGTCATATTGGGCAAGTCGGCGATCATGTGTTGGAAAAGAGGCCACTCGGACCAGTAGTCCCAAGATGCCGCCATTGCGTATCCGACGATTTCATCGCCGTCGACGGCAATCGATAAGCCTCTCTCATCCTCAATAAGATGGCGGAATTGATCCGATGTGAAGAGTGTCGTGACGAAACCGTCAGGTCGGTCTTCGTCAGAAATCGTGGACACGTGATATCGCTGTTGTAACCGTTCAACGCCGGGAATATCTTCAAGTGTCGCCAATCTGTAATCCATATTCGGTAAGCCTCTTTCTCTGGTGAATCTATAACGATTATTGTATCAGACGGCTCAAGGGCTGGAGTCTCGTTTTATATCGGGCATATCCTTGCGTAGAAATACGGCAATGCGTAGACAATTGGCAGATATACCTGAAGAGGGATAATGCCCCCGATCTTTGTGAAAGTCATGAAATTTCGTCCATTTTCCGTATTACCGGACGGTTTTTCGATTTGTTTGTACATTTTGATAGCCTATGTGGCGTCTGCCGCCTCCGTTTATGTGCTTGTCAATTTCTTAAATAGTGTTATCATCGATAAGGTGACAGAACAGGGGAATGTTCTCCCTGCATTTTTGAAAAATACAAGGAGTTGTAGAAGATGAGTCTAGTTGTCTTAACGATCATTATGGCGTTCGGCGTTGTCCTTACACTCGGATACGCTGCCATAAATTATTTCACAGTGAAGCGCTTGGATGAAGGAAATGAGCGGATGCGACAAATCGCTGCCGCCATTCGCTTGGGTGCTTCTACTTTTATCAACTACGAGTATCGTGTGGTTGCGGCGATTTCTGCCGTCATTGCCGTCATACTTGGAGTCCTCATCTCTTGGCAGATGGCCGTCGCATTTGTTATTGGAGCCATCATGAGTGGCACGGCGGGATTCGTCGGGATGAAAATCGCGACGTACTCGAACGTCCGCGTTACGAACATGGCGGAGAAAACGCGTAATCTCGGTGAGACTCTGAAGGTCGCTTACCGTGGCGGTACGGTGATGGGTTTGAGCGTCGGCGGATTTGCCATGCTCGGTATCATCATTGTTTATCTCGTCTTTGGCCAGGCGATGGGGCAGCTGGACGCGCTCATTGCCGGCAATGTGCCTGAGAACTGGTGGGGGCTACCCGTGACATTCACAGTGACGTTATCGGGCTATGCGCTCGGCTGTTCCATCATCGCGATGTTTAACCGTGTTGGTGGCGGTATCTATACGAAAGCCGCAGACATGGGTGCCGACCTTGTCGGAAAAACTGAATATCATATTCCGGAAGACGATCCGCGCAACCCTGCGACAATCGCCGACAACGTTGGAGATAATGTTGGTGACGTGGCTGGACTCGGTTCAGACCTTCTTGAATCATACGTTGGCGCGATTTTATCTGCAGTCATTCTCGCTTTGGAAGTGTTTCGCGATGTTCATGTTATCGTCAGCGAAAACCTCGTCCGCGCGATGATTCACTTTCCGCTGATCTTTGCTGCGGGCGGTCTTGTCGCCTGTGTGCTCGGGATCGCTTCGTTGTTTGTCAAGCGTAAGCTCTCTGATAATCCGCACCGCGAGCTCAACCTTTCTACATGGATTTCAGCGACGTTGACTATTGTCTTCGGTGTTCTGATGGCATGGCTTTTATTCTCAAAGGTTGACGTGATCGATATGAAAAAGGCCGGTTTTGCAGCTGGTTGGATTTCACCCCTGCTCGCGTCGGCCATGGGTGTCTTGAGCGGGATTGTTGTCGGCGTTTTTGCCGAGTATTACACGAGCTATTCTTTTAAACCGACGAAAACGATCGCCGAGGCGACACGCGAAGGTGTCGGCCTGACGATTACGGAAGGAATGTCGGTTGGAATGAGATCAACGATGTACCCGAGCATCACGCTCGGCGTAGCCATCTTGGGTGCTTATTTGCTCGCCGGCATGTACGGCGTCGCGATGGCGGCGACCGGTATGTTGTCATTTGTGGTGACCACTGTTTCTGTCGACACATATGGGCCGATAGCGGACAATGCGGGAGGTATCGCTGAGATGAGCTTTCTCGACGATGAAGTTCGCCAGATTACGGATACGCTCGATGCTGTGGGCAATACGACGGCGGCGATCGGTAAGGGATTTGCGATTGGATCTGCTGCGCTGGCGGCGCTTTCCATGATGACATCGTATCTTTACTCCTTCACACCTGCGGAAGCGGAACTTTTCCTAAACGCAATTCATCCATTAACGCTTGTTGGGATGATCGTCGGCGCGGCATTCCCATGGATGTTCTCCGGCATGTTGATCGACTCAGTTACGAAGACGGCGCGTGTCATGGTCGTCGAAGTGCGTCGTCAGTTTAGAGAAATTAAAGGACTCATTGAGGGAGAAGTGCTTCCCGACTATGAATCGTGTATCTCCATCGCCTCGAGAGGCGCGTTGCGCGAGATGAGAGCGCCGGCTCTTCTTGCCGTGGTCGTTCCCGTCATCAGCGGATTGATCTTCGGACCCATCTTTGTCGCGGGACTTTTGCTCGGTTCGACGTTGTCAGCCGTCATGCTGGCGCTGTTTACGGGCAACATTGGCGGTGCATGGGATAATGCCAAGAAGTATATCGAAGTCGGAGGTGTTAAAGGCGTTGATCGAGACTCGCCTGAGCACGATGCTGCGATCGTCGGCGATACGGTCGGCGACCCGCTGAAAGACACAGTCGGACCGTCCCTCGACATTCTCATCAAGATCATGTCGGTCGTATCGCTTGTCATGGGTTCCGTCTTTGCTCGATTCAATCTTCTCGACTGGATTCGTTCACTGTTCGGCTGATCGGTTGAAATAGCACACAACAGAAGGCGGGGCAGCTCTTCTCGAAGCCGCCCCGCTTTTATTTGGGCAACGATCGGTGAATCGTCAAACCTGATTCTCGACCGGGATGATGAGCGATGCGTAAATAGTCGTTCCGATGCCGAGCCTGCTTCTCACACTGACTTCACCGTTGTATAGGAGAGCGATATGCTTGACGATCGCAAGCCCGAGCCCCGTGCCCTTCGGCTCCTGCGAACGACTGCGATCAATGCGGTAAAAACGTTCAAAGATGCGACTTTGATCGGCTTCAGGAATTCCGATTCCGTTATCCTCTACGGAGAAGGTAAGACGCGAAATGTTCCGTCTGTCCGCCAATGTTTTTACGTGAGTGTCAAAGGCTGACCAACTCACGGTGACTGTTCCACCGGGTCGATTGTACTTGATGCCGTTGTCAATCAAGTTCATGAGTAGCTGTTTCACGTGATCGCGACTGGCCGAGATTCGAAGGCGCTTGCTATCCGCGAGTTTCAGCGAGATTTCCTGCTCCGTTGCGTAAGGTTCTAATTGCGTCATCACCTCATTCGCAAGTTCCGTGAGATCGAAATAATCTTCGTTCAGATCGACCGCATTTTGTTCGATGTCAGAAAGGACGAGCAAGTCGGAGACGAGACGCTCCAAACGCTCACTTTCGACGTCCATCAGCTGTAGGAATCGCTCCGTTTGCTCCTCTTTCATCACGCGCCCTGAACGCAAGGTATCGATCATGCCGCGAATTGAAGTCAATGGAGTACGTAGCTCATGCGTCACGTTCGCGACGAAGTCGGAACGTAGGCGTGCGGCTTCCTCTTCTGCTGTGCGATCGTGGAAGAGAATGGCAACGCGATGATCGTACAGAGGAGAGAGAGTCAGATGGTAACTGCGCATTCCCTCCGAGGTCGTCAGCGTTCTGACGAGTTCGCGCTCCTGTGTCTGTCCGCTCATAATCTCGATCGCACGTTCGGATATCTTGTCATCGTGAGTTAAGAGGAAGAGCGGATAAGGGTACTTGACCGGATCGATAAAGCGCCTAAACGTCTGCATTCCCCGTTCATTGATAAAAATCACATCGGCCTTATCATCGACGACGACAATCGGGGATGAAAGTCCTTCAACTAGCGCATCAAGGAAACTCTGCTTCTGCCTAAGCGAGGACTGTTGTTCCTCCAACGTATCCGCCATTCGATTATAAGAAACGGAAAGCCTTCTCATCTCGGGATATACTTGATGGACCTCCTCAATGCGAGTGGCTGCGATGCCACTCGCGAGGCTTTCGAATGATTCCGTGATCGTTTCAATCGGTTGTGTGATTTTATGAATCGCGAAGGCGAGGGTTCCCCCCATGAGTAGTATGGAGATGAGTCCGATCAAGAGAACGTGTGTGCGTACGGAGCGTACGGTGTCGTCTTCAAGAGAGAGCGGGTACGCGATGCGAACGATCAGATCGCTATCCGTGATACGCGCCGCATAGTAGTAAAGGTCATATCCCAACGTCTTCGAGTAGCGTATTTCCTCGGCAGGTTGGCCGCTTTTTAAAACCTTTTGGACTTCGGGTCTCATGAGATGGCTCTCCAAATCTTCAGCTTCCGAATCGAAGATGACATCTCCCGACGTCTTGATGAGCGTGACGCGGAGCGGAATATCGCGCGCCACATATTGGCTGACAAGCCTTTTGGCGATTTTGCTCAAATCAGTTGTTTGTGAAAATTCAGTCGTCATCCAATTGGTGATCGCAATGACGTGATTGCGTGTCGTCGTTCGGTTCATTTTGCGCGCTTCACTGACCGCCATAATTGACGTAGCCAGAATGGCAATAACGAGAACAATAATGACAATCAAGGTGATTTTCTTACGCATGATCAGCCTCTTTCAGTCGATATCCGACACCGTGCACCGTTTCAATGATGTCGGGATTCAAATCACTCTCCTCGAGTTTTTTTCGCAGACCACGGATGTGGACGTCGACCGTTCTTGATTCACCCTCGTAGTCGTAGCCCCACACGCGTGCGAGTAGAACATCGCGCGATAAGACGAATCCGGGATGCTCGAGGAGAAAAACGAGGAGATTGTACTCCATGCGCGTCATGTCCACCTCACGGTCGTTAAACCACACGCGGTGGCGTGTTTCGTTGACGACAATGTTCCCTTGGCGGATGATGCGCTCTTCGATAGCATCCTTGCGGTCAATCTTGTCGGATTTTTTTAGTTTTCCCGCTAAAACTAGACGCTGATCGCTCCTTGCAAGCAACGCATGCGTACGCGCCATAAGCTCACCCATTCCGAAGGGCTTCGTCAAGTAGTCATCGGCTCCCTCATCAAACCCCTTCAGTTTATTGCGTTCCGCCGAGAGGGCAGTCAGCATGAGGAAAGAGGAGAGTTCAAAGCGCGGATCCTTTCGTAAACGTCTCAGGATCTCGTACCCGTCCATATCGGGGAGCATGATATCGAGAATGAAAAGCGAAATGAATTGATCTTCCGGAAACGACATGAGCATATCAAAAAGTTTCTGTCCTCGTGAAAACGAGCGCACGTCGTATCCTTCGCTCTCCAAGTTAAATACGAGGAGCTCACGAATCGAGTCATCGTCCTCGACGAGACAGATAATGCGCGGTTTTTCGTTCAGGTAGTCTATCGGTTTCATATTATTCATTTTCCACTCCCTAAATATGTAGCGCCCGAGTATTATCCTTCACCGTCCATATCGGATGACGACGGCGATTCGTTCACCTGCTCAACAGTTGGCATGCGCGTATCAGAAAGGTCTTCGTCGGGCAGATCTTTGAGTTCCGAGACATATGTTCCGCGCAAGTGATACACGATCCACTCGGCAACATTTTGCGTATGATCCGCGGCGCGTTGAAGGTGGTTAGTGACGAGAATGAGCTGGACGAGGGCGGGGATCGATCCCTGTTCCTCTTGCATCGTCTTGACGATCAATTTTAAGAGCCCTTGGCCGACGAATCCGATGCGGTCGCGCGTGCGGATGACGTGGTATGCCAATGCAAGATCGCGTGAGACGTAGGCATCAAGAGCCTCGTGCAACATGCGTGTGACAAGATCATTCACCATGTGAAAATCGGCAGGGATCTGAATGGTCAAGCCCGAGTCGATGATCGCGAGCGTGCTGTTCGCAATCTCCTCGGCATGGTCGGCGATACGCTCCAAGTCGGTAACGAGTTTCATGTTGGCGGTGATATCGCGAAGGTCGCTTGCTCGTGGTTGTTGCCTTGCGATTAGCCTGACGCATTCCTGTGTGATTTCACGTTCGAGCGTATCGATGGCATCGTCACCCTGAATGACTTCGTGAGCGAGAACGGCATTGCTTTCACGCAAAGCCTGCATCGCTTTATTGATCGCCGTCTCCGCCATCGACCCTAGACGGATCATGTCGCGATGGATCGCTGATAAATCTTCTTGAAATTCGAGTCTGTTTACCATATCGGATTACTCCTATTTTTATTTATATATATTATGTATGCATTCGCTTTCCTCTGCAAAGGGAAAGTTCGAACGTCCGATCTTTTTTCGGAGGTATCACTCATCCCCCGACATATTCGGGAGATGAACGATACCTATCCGAATTTACCCGTGATGTAATCTTCCGTACGCTTGTCGCGCGGGTTTTGGAAGATATCGTCAGTCGGCCCGAATTCAATCAGGTCGCCAAGGAGGAAAAAAGCCGTTTTATCGCTGATACGGGCCGCCTGACTCATGGAGTGAGTGACGATGACGATCGTGTACTCTTCTTTCAATTGTGTGATTAAGTCCTCAATACGAGCCGTTGCGATCGGGTCGAGCGCCGATGTCGGCTCATCCATCAAGATGACATCGGGTTGCAAGGCGATGGCGCGAGCGATACAGAGGCGTTGTTGCTGTCCGCCTGAAAGTTGTGTCGCGTCTCGTCTGAGATGGTCCTTAACTTCGTCCCACAGGGCAGCTTTTTTAAGTGACGATTCAACTGCCTCATCCAATACTTTCTTGCTTCTCACGCCTTGGCAGACAAGACCGTATGCAACATTATCGTAAATGCTCTTCGGGAAGGGGTTAGGCTGCTGGAAGACCATGCCGACATGCGTGCGAAGGTCGACGACGTCGACGGAGTCACCGTAGATATCGACGCCATTTCGATAGATGGCACCCTCGACACGGCAATTATCGATGAGGTCGTTCATGCGATTGAAACATCTTAAGAGTGTTGATTTGCCGCAGCCGGAAGGACCGATGAAGGCAGTCACCTGATGCGTAGGCAAGTCGAACGTAATGTCATTGAGTGCTTGGAAGTCGCCGTAGTACAAGTTGACATCTTCCAATGCAAAGGCGACATTGTCGCGCCGTGATGCTTGGGAAGACTCCGAAGAGCTCGCCATGGTTTCCTTCTTTGCTCCGCCGGCACGATTCATAATTTTTTGAAACTTAGATGCGGACACTATGCTTTTCCTTTCTTATCTGACAGAGCAGAAACGACTTTAACAGTCAGATTGAGTGCGAGTACGAGGATGAGAATCACGATTGAGATGGCGGAGGCAAGTTCGAAGTTCGGATTTTCGCCTCCCATCAGAACGTAGATCTGAACGGCGAGCGAGGTTGCGCCCGACGTGACCGCCGGCGAATCCTGTATCGCCGTACCCATCGTAAATATAAGAGCTGCCGATTCTCCGATGATCCGGCTGACAGCGAGAAGACAGGCGGAGAAGATACCGTTCCTGGCGGCCGGCAAGACGACGCGGAAAAGAGTTTCCGTCTGTGTCGCGCCCAGTGCAAGGCTCGCCTGCGCGTAGGAGGGCGGAACGGAGCGCAACGCTTCCTCAGTCTGTCTTATCAGGACTGGCAGAAGGAGAACCGCCATCGTGAGACTGCCGAGGATGATGCTCTGACCGCTCAGACCAAATAATCTGATGATGGGAAAAATGAGCGTGATCCCCATCATGCTGAAAATAATGGAGGGGACACCTGCCAAGAGTTCGATGGACGACCTAACGAATGTCGTCAAGCGATTTTGTTTGGCGATGGCATAGAGGTAGATCGCCGCGAAGATGCCGATCGGTACTGAGAAGAAAAGTGACAATCCGATCAGCATGAGCGTCGCGATAAGCGAGCCGCGCATACCGCCGCCCGGGACCTTACCGTGAAATTCAGCGATCTGTTTTGCTTCACTGTCGAGCAACGGAATCCACTCCTGTGGAGTCTGCTGTTTGAATCGACCGACGGAGACTTCCTCGCCGGAGGCATCTATAAAGACGAGCTTGTTGATGTTCATACCGGCGTCGAACGGCGCCTTATGTCCTTGTGTAGGACCGGCTGTCGTAATCGTCCCGTTGCGGAGAGGTGAACGGTCGTCGACCCATGTGATGGTGTGAACGTGGTTCTTCTCTTTATCGATCTCGTCGCGAACGGCGAACCCATATCTCGTGGAGGCGACTTCATCGTCCCCGAGTGAGGCGGGAGGGGTAAACACTACATCGGCTGTTTGAATGTCGCCAAATCCGGAGACAATATTTCGCGCATGGTAATCGCCTAGCAGGACGGTTCGATCGAGTAGTTTCCATCCGTTTGAAAAAATGAAGACGAGTATCGCGACAAGAACCCAAGCCGATATACCTGAAGCGAGCCAAGTGAGCGATTGCATCACGGTATCTTTTATCTTGCGTATACGTGTCATGAGATCGCGCTTCCTTTCTTCTCTAGTCTTCGTTTTGCGGCGTGCACGAGAAGGTTCATCGAGACGATGACGATCATAAGGACGACGCCGACGGAGAAGCGTATCTCGTAGTCTAATCCTGCCGTCTCATGGAGACCCGTTAACATCGTCGAGGTCAAGGTCCTCGTAATGTCGAAGGGATTCCAAGACGGTCCAGTCAATGCGTTGCCGGCAATCATGGAGACAGCGGTCGCTTCGCCGAACGCACGTCCGAGTCCGAGCGTGAACCCTGTTGCGATGGAGGATCGGGCAGCGGGAACGATCACTTTGAATGACGTCTGCGTCGGTGTGGCGCCGAGTGCGAGAGAGGCGAAGTCGAGCTCCTTCGGCACGGCACGTATGCCGGAAACAGCCAGTGTTGTCATCGTAGGATATGTCATGATGGCGAGCAGGAGAATGACGGCGAAGGAGGAATTGCCTCCGTATGTGGATATTCCGAATATATTTCCGAGATCCCTGACGAGTACCGTTATTTTCCCTGCTGCAAAAACTCCGTAAACAACTGAAGGGATCGCGGCGAGCGTCTCCACGATTGTTGTGAGTAAAACGCTGAGTTTGCCTTTTGCAATTCTTGTGATGAGTACAGCGCTCAGAATCGCCAACGGCAGCGCCAGCAATCCTCCTGTGACGGAAACAATTAGCGTGTTGATAATGACAAATCCAAGTCCATAAATTCCTTGGTCGGCACGCCATCGCGACCCCGTCAAAAATACTTTGAGGTCGACACGTTCTTCCGCACTTCCAAGAAAAGGGCGTACCCCCCTCGATGTAACGAAGATGATGATGAGGATGACCATCATTGCGGCGACTATCCCCGCAATTCTGAATAAACTTTTGAAAAGCACGTCAGTTCTTCGACGCCTCTTGCGAATCGCAGCGAACTTGACATCTGAAGATGTAAAAAAATCTTTAGCGGTTTCCATACTTTGCCCGTTACTTATTCTAAGATTAAGTTTCCTTGACGTGATGACGGTGCAGACGATTTACATTAATCGACTACACCGTCAATCGTTTTCACAGACTTCCCGTTGATCAATATCTGCCGGTCGGCATTGCGGTAGTTCTGTTTTTGTTCCAATATTGTCGACATTGAGGACGGCAACTCAGTGAAAGGGCGGAAGAAATAATTCCGCCCTCTGTCCTATAGTTCAATGTTCGCCGCTATTTCCCTACGTCGTCCCATGTCGCGGTAGCGCCGGTGAAAATCTTGTAGAGATCGTCTTTTGTGACGTTGCTGATTGGATTGTCCTTGTGAACGACTGCGACGATGGCGTCTTGGCAGAATGCCTCGCTACGCATGGCCGTGCCGACGGGCTCCTTATCTTCCTTAAATTTTCTCGATGCGAAACCGATGTCAGAAGCGTTCGGGCCATCTTTTTCATCGCCCAGCACACGAGTCCATCCATCGCCGGAACCTGTCTGGTCGAGTTTGAACTGCACGTTTCCTGCGATGCCTTGGAATGACTCCAATGCCGCCTTTACGCATTTCTCGACTGAGGTGGATCCGCCACAGACGATCGTAAGCGCGCTGTTGTCTCTGTCAACGATCGGATGGTCTTTCTTAATCTCGTTCCACGGTTTTCCGCCTTCAACATCGGTGATACCGCCCGCAGCGACAACGACCTCACGGCCTTCCTTCGAGTCCGCCATGTAGGCGAGGAAAGCTGCAACGATTTGCTTTTGCTCTTCGCTCTTGTAGTCATCTGCGGCACGTGTCGTGAAACAGAACGGACGCTTGAGCGTGTATGTTCCGTTGATGACGTTTGCCTCGGTTGCCTCAACGCCTTCATAGTTCAGTGGTTTGAGGTTGTTTTCTGCAAAGTTGGTGACGAGCGAGACATAGCCGATGCCATTGACGTCCTGTCCGACCTGTTGTGCCATGGTACCGTTTGAAGAGACTTCGTTCGCCTTTTCAGTCAGCTCTCCCTTGAAGCCGATGACAGCTTCAAAGCCCTCACGTGTTCCGGATGAGGAGTCGCGTGTGTAGACGTGAATGGTCGTATCGCCACTCGGAGGTGCGGGATCCGTCTTTTTGGGTGCGGGGTCCGTCTTATTCGGTGCGGGTTCCGATCCATTGGGATCAGGTTTCTTTTCGCAAGCTGCGAGCGTGAAAATCATCACAAGCGCCAGCACGACTGTCAGAATGGTCATAAGTTGTTTTTTCATTTTCATTCTTCCTTACTTTCTCCAAAATATTTTTTTCGATTTGTTTATACTTGTCATTCCTTGACGGTTTTATCGTAGAAAAGCTCTATTTTCTGATGATGTTAATAATGTAAAATATTTGTAAAGTCACAAATCCGCCGTAAATCCTGTCATTTCCTCCTCGTTCCCGCATATGATCGCGGTAGGGGATGATCCTGTTATCTAGAAAGATGGATATAATGGTTTAAACATATTTAAGGATGATGGGCGGAAGAGAGGTCTCGGATGTTTAAGATCAAGAAGGCAGTTGTAACGGGCGGAAGTTCCGGTATCGGCAAAGAATTGGTCAATCTTTTGCTTCAAGACGGATGTGAAGTCTTCAGTCTATCGAGGACGGTGCATCCGCGCGAGAGTTTTAACAATCAAGGGACGCTCCACCAGATCGCCTGTGACATCACGGATGAAAAATCATTGAATAACGCCTTTTCACAGATTGGTGAGTTGACTGACTCGTTTGATGTGCTGTTTTCGAATGCCGGATTTGGAATTTCCGGGCCTATTTCCGATACGCCGAAGGAACAGGTGGTCAGGATGTTCGACGTTCACGTCTTTGCCGCCATGGAAACTGTCCGCAGGAGCATCCCGTTCTTGGCGCGAAGCAAAGGTCGGATCATTTTAACGAGTTCGATCGCCGCCGTTGTCTCGCTCCCGTATCAGAGTTTCTATTCAGCTGTCAAATCAAGCCTCAACATGTTGGCTCTCGCGCTGAATACGGAACTGAAGCACGACGGCATACGCGCCGTCGCCATTATGCCAGGCGATACTGCGACCGCCTTCACCGCTATGCGCGAAAAGGTGACGTGCGAATCAATTCACGTCTCTGAACGTTACCACCGATCAATCGCTAGGATGGAACGCGACGAGCAGACGGGGGCTTCAGCTGAAACCGTTGCTCGAAAGATACTCCGCATCGTGAGAAAGCGCGCTCCTAAACCTCTCTACGGCATCGGCTTCTTCTACCGTCTCGTTTTGGTGCTGTTCAAAATCCTGCCCGTTCGCCTCACAAATTGGGCGACGGGGCTTTTGTACGGTTAGGAGCGAATAGGGCTCGAAAAGTGTAGAGAGAGTCAGTCGTAACATCTCTAGACAAATCAAATAATTATGTTAGAATAGCAAAGTGCCTGTTGAAGAGGCGCTTACGGGCGATTAGCTCAGTTGGGAGAGCGCTGCGTTCGCATCGCAGAGGTCGAGAGTTCGAATCTCTTATCGTCCACCAACATAGGGGCTGTCTCAAAACCGCTCAAGAGTAGCGGGATTGAGACAGCCCCTTTTTACATGGAATTAAACACTCTGCAAGGGTGATTTAACGTAGACTTATTACTATAATTAAGGTGTAAAAAAATGACTTGTCTGTGGCATAATTAGACGTTAAGTAGAGTGCTCAGGGACGAAATATTTCATAGATAATATTTCGCTCTGGTCTATGGTAAATAGAATTTATTAGTTATGTGTTGAAGGAGAATTATGAAAAGAAGAAGAATCGGTAGAATTGTTTGGGGCATTGCTCTCGTGATTATGGGTGTCATTTTTGCCTTAAATGTACTCGGCATTACTGAAATCAAAATCTTTTTTGACGGATGGTGGGCGCTCTTCATCATCGTTCCATCTTTTGTCGGTTTATTCAGTAATCGCGACAAGTTGGGGAGTTTATTCGGCCTTGGTATCGGGGTCGCCTTGCTTCTTTCGGCTCAAGGCATTTTCGATTTCTCTTTGGTTTGGAAATTGCTAATTCCGTTCATTATCGTTTTGATCGGTCTGAGGCTTATTTTCCCTTCCTCATGGCGTCGTGGAACGCATGGGAGAATCGAGCAATTGAAGCACGATAAGCAAATTCCGGTAAAAGATACGGCTGCTTTTTCAGGGCGCAAGATCGATTATAGCGGACAAGTTTTTAGGGGTGCCGAATTGGACGCCGTTTTTGGAAGCATTATGTGCGACCTTCGGCATGCGATCATTGAAGAGGACTGTGTCATCACTGCGTCAGCCGTCTTCGCGGGAATCAATATAAAGGTCCCCGATTATGTGCACGTTGAGATTGCTTCCGAGACGTTTTTCGGAGGTGTCTCGGACAAGAGACAAAAGACAGTCACGTCCGACAGTCCGCAAGATAAGAGACTAACCTTGTATATTGAGGCAAGCAGTGTCTTTGGAGGTATTGATATCACATGAGATCTTTGCACTACATTGTAAAATACGCCGCTATCGCGCTTGCAGTCTTATTAGTTGTTGGTGTGTTAGCGGGGGTTATCCATCTCTTGTCGTACTTATTGCCCGTGTTGTCTCCAAATGTCACGGGTGAATTCAAGACGTATGAGATAAGAAATGAGATTACCGCCTTGAAGATTGAGGTTCATCTAGTAGACCTCGAGATCTTGACAGCAACAGATGGTAGTTTCAGGGTGGAAAGCAATTGTAAGGATTTAACGGTGTCGGAGAATGAGAATGAGCTTTTCATTAAGGATAAGAAAAGATTTTTTCTCTCCGGAAACGGCAAAGCCGTGCTTAAACTTTTGATTCCGGAAGGCACAGTATTTGATGAAGTGGATATTAGTACAGGCGCCGGGAAAACGAACCTGGAAAACTTGCGAGCAAAAGTGATCGATATGAATTTCGGTGCGGGAAAAGTTGTGATGCAAAATGTGTTTTCAACCGATAACGCGCTCATTGATGCCGGTGTGGGGAAGCTTTCTATTAGGAAGAGTCAATTTAACAATCTGGAATTAGACATGGGTGTTGGCGATCTTGATTTTTCCGGCACACTATTGGGGAGAAATGTTTTCAAGTTGGGGGTCGGATCGAGTCAAATCGATTTGACAGGCTCCTTGGACGATTACAGGGTTCATGTTGAGAAGGGCATTGGCACCGTTTATGTCGGTGGAAATAATGTGAAAAACGACACCCAGCTTGGTCAAGGCGATACTGAGCTCTTTTGTGAGGGAGGTGTCGGTTCAATCAAAATTAATTTTACGGAATAAGTCGGGTAAGCGATTCAAAGATTTAGACACCTGTGACATCATGCTAAACGCTGATGTTGCAGGTGTTTTTTCATGAAACAAATACAGTCAGTATGACGTATTATGTTTTTGCAATCCTTAAAATAATATCGATAAAAGCGTACGAACCTGCTATAATGAAATGGATAAAAAAATAGGATGAAAGGCAAGCATCGCTGAAGTGTCCGCGCCGGGTTATGCGGCGGATTAATTGGTCGGATGGACGGAGAATGAAAAATGAAAAACTTGGAGATCAATGTTTTTGGCGAATTGCAGATACTGGTGGACGATGTGGATATTTCACAAACTATCTGGGCATCTAAGAAAAAAATGGCATTGCTGGAGCTCCTGATTCTCAACAGCCAAAGACCCATGTCTATTGCGCGGTTGACGGAAGCGATATGGGGTGACGACGAAGAAATCAATACGGAGAATGCGCTCAAAACGTTAGTCAGTCGCTTGCGTAAGGATCTCGAGGAAAACGGGCTCGAGGGAGCGATTTTGACGGTTCCGGGCGGCTATATGTGGAACGCCGACCTTCCTGCCAAGATCGATGTGTTTCGCATGGAGGAAATATGCAATGCCTTATCGGATGCGAATTCTCTCGATCCCGATGTGAGGGATCAGTTTGAGGAGCTTCTCAACCTATATACGGATGATTTGCTGCCGAATTCCAGCCTAAGCAAATGGATTGCACCCAAAAGCGTGTATTACCACAATCTTTACCTGAAAACAGTCTACCGGTACATCAATTTGCTGAACAAAGCAGAAGAGTATGGGGACATAATCCGTGTATGTAAAATCGCACTGGATATTGATGCTTTCGACTCCACGCTAAATTTGGAACTGATGTCCGCACTGCTCAAAACTGGCAAGAGCAAAGAAGCGTTGGAACAATATCAGAACACGACAGAACTGCATTACTCACATTTGGGGTTGAAACCCTCGGACGAGATAATAAATTTTTACAAAGAATTGATTAAAGGCGAAAAAAGCTCAAAGGCGGAGATTGAAGAAATCTGTACAGAACTGCGGGAGGGCAAACCGAATGCAGGCGCGTTTGTGTGCGAATACGCGATCTTCCACGATATCTATCATTTGCAGATGCGCAATCTGAAGCGGATGGGTACAACGATGTTTTTGGCATTAGTGGACGTCCGCCGGATGGACAACAGACAGATGGAGGCACTGGAGCTGAAACAAGTGATGTCTCGAACGCTGGATGTGATGCGAGAGAACTTGCGTCAAGGGGACACTATTTCCCGTTACAGCCCCTTACAATATGTCGTATTACTGTTTTCCGTGACAAATGCGAGAATGGGCCGTATGGTGATTGAACGGTTAAAAAAGTTGTTTTATAGCAATAGCAAAAACGCTAAATATATCTTTAGTTACAGTGTAACTCCACTGGTCGTGGACGATTGACCCCGATCGGAAAGAGATGCGAAATGAGAGAGAGTAGGCTTATCTTTAGAGTGCTCTCTCTTTTTTTGCGTCACAACTGCTTGTGATAAAATTAGGAAAGAATTCCGGTGGCGGTCACTGCCGGAGGCGGACAGGAGGGCGTTTTTTGAAGAGAGGGTTGGACATTGTTCGGCTAACGTTCGTCGCAGTGCTTGTTCTTGCCATTGCCTTGACAGCGGGCTGCGCAGAAGGAAATAAGACAAAGGTGACAGAGACGAATGGGGGGGAAGGAGCTTCTCGAGATAGCCGCCCGGTCGTGTTGGTACCCCGTGCGGATGGAACGCTGATTTTTGAGGGTACGTCCTCGCTGATCGATGCCTCGCATCTTGAGGATGGGTATGTCATGGTAAAGTATTCGGGCGACGGTCGGATCAAGATGCAGCTTACTCACGATGATCAGGAACCCTACACATACGATCTGCCGACAAGCGGTGTATTCCAGACATTCCCTCTGACATCGGGAAACGGGCATTATACGCTGAATATTTACCGCAATATTTCCGGAGACAAATATGCATTTGTAGACGGCGCTTCGTTTGATGTGATTCTAAAGAATGAATTCACACCTTTTTTACATCCCAGTCAATACGTTGACTACACGGAAGAAACCGCGGCGGTCGCGCATAGTGAAGTACTGGCACAGGGCGCATCGGATGATTTGGACGTGGTGAAACGCATTTATTACTACGTGGTCAATAATATCGTATACGATATGGATAAAGCGAAAAATGTGCCTTCGTCATATTTACCCGATTTAGATGATACGCTGCACACAAAACGAGGCATCTGTTTTGATTATGCAGCGCTGATGACGGCTATGTTGCGTGTCCAGCGCATTCCTACGCGATTGGTCATCGGATATGCCGGCAAGGATTATCATGCGTGGATCAGCGTCTACACACCGGAGACCGGATGGATTGACGGCATCATTCACTTTGACGGAAAAAACTGGGTGCTGATGGATCCCACCTTTGCCGCGGGACGGGGTCTTGCAGATTATATTGGAGACGGCAGCAATTATAATGCACTGTTTTATTATTAAAATCCGTTCAGAAGGAGAGACGCATGAAACGACCCGACAGGCACAAAAAGCTTTCCACAGCGGAGTTGGAGGCGTTTTTCCAACAATTGGCGCTGTTTCTTAAAAGCGGCATTCCCACATGGGAAGGGCTTGCGCTGTTAGGGAAAGAAGCGGACGGAAGAAATAGCGAATTGTTTCTTTCGCTATCCGCAAAGGTCTCAGACGGGAGCAGTCTGTCTGCCGCTCTTCTACAGAGTGGGCGGTTTCCCGGTTATGCTGTAGACATGGTGCGGATGGGGGAGCGCACGGGACGTATGCAAGAAATTGCAGAGGCGCTGCGCGCATATTACCAAGGCCGCGACTCCTTGTCGAGAGAACTGCGAACGTCAGTCGTGTACCCGCTTAGTATGACGGGAATGGTACTCGTGGTGATTTTTGTGCTGACTGTTGCGGTGATGCCTGTATTTGAACAAGTGTTCAAACAGTTGGGATTGGCCATGAACCCTTTTTCTCTGTCGCTGATGCAATTTGGCCAGGCTTTTAGCCAGTCTGCGCTGGTCATTCTGATTGTGGTTTTTGCAATTGTTGTCGTATTTTTTCTTCTGCGTTTTACAAAAAAGGGCAGGGTTACGCTTTTGCGCGCTTATGACACTTCGCCACTCACACGGAAGATGGCGGCAGTTATCGCCGCCGAACGGTTCGCATTTTCCATGTCGCTGATGCTGGAAAGCGGTATTTATATTGTGGATGCCTTGCGTTTTGCTGCAGAACTTGAAGAAAGCGAAAAAGCGAAAGCGCGCATTACGGAACTCGAACGCCTGCTTGAAGAAGGGAAGCCTTTGCAGGAGGCAATTTTCGCTAGCGGCATTTTTGAGAAATCATATAACGGGCTGATCGTCGCCGGCTTGCGTACGGGTACACCCGAAACGATGCTTATGGACGTTGCACTTCGTTGCCGACGCGATGCTGAGTCTCGGCGGCAGCGGCTGTTGGCTATTATTGAGCCTGCGCTGGTAGCGCTGCTGTGTGTGCTTGTAGGACTGGTAATCCTATCTGTCATGTTACCTCTGGCCGGAATTCTATCCGGCATGTAAGAAAGGAAGGCGTTTCCTTGCGAAAAACGGGGGTCGCGAATAAAATCAAACAAATGCTGGGCAGTGGCGTTTTTTGGGCGGTCGCGATCTTTACCGCCGTTGCACTGAGCATTGGATTCGGCATAGCCGCCGCTGGAAAAACGTCTGTTTCCAGACAGATCGTTCTGCTGAAAGATACGGTGCGGCGGGAAGCCGTACAGTGCTATGCCTTGGAAGGAAGTTACCCGAAAGACCTTGCATACTTAAAGGAGCATTATGGTCTTCGATATGATGCGGAACGCTACGTGGTGCATTATAAATTCTTAGGCGGCAACCTGCTTCCGGAAATCTCGGTTTTTTATCTTGAAAATTAGGGGGACAGGAGGCGCATATGCGGAGAGAGAGATATACGGCAGAAATCTTATTTGTGATTGCTTTGTTTTTCTTGTATACGATTTTTACCGTACTTCTCTCTGTGATGGTTGCAGATGCTTACAGCCGAGGAGCGGAGCGTTCGGAACGCAATTATAATATGCGGACTTCCGTGTTGTACTTGACGGAAAAAATACGGCAAACCACAAATGCATCGGGAGAAATAAGTGTGCGGCAAACCGGCGAGGGAGATGCGCTGGTGCTGGGGATGTTAGCTGAGGGTGAACGGTATGAAACGTGGATTTATGTGGAGGACGGATATCTACGCGAGGTACTGTTGCTACAGGGCGCAGAGGTTTCGCCGGGGATAGGGCAGAAGATTATGCCCCTTTCCGAGCTTGTTCTCGAGCTGGGGTCGGAGGGTCTACTCCGAATCTGCGTGACGGACCAAACGGGTGAAACGTATGACGGCAAGGTCTTTTTGGAGGGAATCGGAAGGAGAAATGCGGCATGAATCAATCGTCTAAAAGCCGCTATTTTCTGGTGGAGTTGCTGACGAACTGTTTGCTGTTTGCCGTTGCTGCGGCCATTTGCATCGCCATTTTCGCGCACGGGAATATGACGGGGAAAAAGAGCGCGGCGCTTTCTATGGCCGTTGCGGAGGCGCAAAACGTGGCGGAGAGCGTGAAGGCTGCCGAAGGAGACTTAAAGGCTCTTACTGCTCTGCTGGACGCGGAGGAAAGGGGAGGCGTATATACACTTCGATACGATGCGGATTGGCGGCGTCTTCCCGATGGCGCGGATGCGGTCTATGAATTGCGAGCGGTTGTCGATATTGACGAGAATAATATGCTTCAAGCGGACATCTCAGTAACAGATAGAGAAGGGATAATTTACACATTGCGCGTGCTACGCTATCTCGGCGCAAGGAGCGGTGGAATAATATGAAGCGCGGAAGACCGGCCATCAGTATAGGTATCGTTTCGCTGATTACCGTGTTTACGATTTTGTTGCTCGCCGTTTTTTCCGTCTTGTCGCTGTCCGGCAGCCGGTCGGATAGCGTGCTTTCGGATAGAGCCGCGCGAGCCGTATCTGATTATTATCTCGCAGAGGCGCAGGCGGAACAGAAGCTGCTGGAACTCTCCTCCATAGCGTCAAATGACACGGGAACGCCCTTAAGGGAGCGTTTGGAGGTTGCAGGGTTTGAAATTTCTGTTGATACTCCCTATCCGGGAACGGTAGTAGTATATGATACACCTATAGGTGACCGACGAGTGCTACGTATCGAAGTTGGGATCGGAGAACAGGGTAAGGTGGAGCGGCTATACCGCCAAACCATATCGACGGGAGAATAATGGAATACAGAGGAAGCAAAAACAATGGATGTACAGGTGCTGTTAAAGGACATGGTGGAACAGGGTGTTGAGGATATTTTTATCATATCCGGCCGTCCAGTCAGCTGTAAGCAAAATCGGATTGTTAAAAACTGGGGAGAGGAAAAGCTGACTCCCGCACAGACGCAAGAGATGCTCCTTGCGGTATATGCCTTGGCGGGTCGTGATCCGGAAATGTTTTTCAAGCAAGGAGATGATGATTTTTCATTTGCGATTAAGGGAGTATCTCGTTTCCGTGTCAACGCGTACAAGCAGCGCGGATCGTACGCAGCCGTGATACGGGTGGTGGCATTTTCTCTGCCTGATCCGGAGGAAATGCGCATACCGCGTAAGGTTTTGGATCTGGCAGAGCTGAGAAGGGGAATGGTTCTCGTCACCGGTCCTTCGGGAAGCGGAAAGACGACAACGCTGACGTGTCTGCTGGAAAAGATCAATGAGCAGCGCAACGCGCATATCATTACGCTGGAAGATCCGATTGAATACTTGCACTGCCACAAAAAAAGCATCGTTAGCCAGCGCGAGCTGATGATTGATACGGAGAATTATCCGGCTGCCTTGCGTGCTGCGTTGCGGCAAAGTCCGGATGTCATCCTGATTGGAGAACTGCGGGATATGGAGGCGATCGAAATCGCCCTGACCGCGGCGGAGACGGGGCATTTAATTCTTGCCGCGCTACATGCTTTAGGAGCAGCCAATGCCATTGACCGGTTGGTGGATGCGTATCCTGCGGAACAGCAGGAACAGGTGCGTATGCAGATTTCCATGGTGCTTCAGGCTGTGGTCAGTCAACAGTTGCTGCCCGCGAATGATGGTTCACTTGTGCCGGCGTTTGAGGTTATGCTGTGCAACAGCGCGATCCGAACGTTGATTCGAGACGGCAGAACACACCAGATGTCCTCCGTGCTTCATACTTCGTCTGAAGAGGGGATGGTGAGTATGGATGCCAGTCTTGCGAAAATGTATCGGGAAGGAATTATCAGCAAACAAACTGCCCTTACCTACAGTATCTCTCAGGATTATCTTTTGAGACAGATTGAAAACAGATAAACAGATAGAAGTCAACAACGGAACAAAAAAAGAGCCCGCCTAGGCGGACTCTTTTTTTAGTTCAGCAAGCGCGATTTACGCAGTTGCTTCTTCTTCTTGCTCTTCCTCTTCCTCTTTGTAGGACTTTTTGCAGAACAGTGCCAGCACTGCCTGTACCAAAGCGATAGCTGCCATCAAGATGGTCCAGCGGTCTACAAAGACCATGGGGTTACGCATGTCTTCCGTCAGGATGAACACGATGACCGCAACAACGAACGGGATAAGGCTCAGCAACCTTAGAATACCCTTGCGTTTGAGCGAATCTTTGTCTTCATCTTCATCACCGGTCTCTGACTCAACGGTCTCCGTCTCTTCGTCTTCATCTTTACGCTTTTTGCTTGTGAAGTAACCAATCCACAGAACTAGCATGATGATACCCGTTAGGATGGTCAACAGCAGGTTCAAGAGTGCCCATGACTTTCCGCCAGCGAGCGGTGTTTCTGGATCCGGAATGATGATCGTCGGCTCTGGCTCAGTCGGCTCTGGCTCAGTCGGCTCTGGCTCGGTCGGCTCGGGCTCAGTCGGCTCGGGCTCGGTCGGCTCAGGCTCGGTCGGCTCAGGCTCAGTCGGCTCTGGCTCGGTCGGATCTGGCTCGGTCGGATCAGGTTCAGTCGGATCAGGTTCAGCGGCCGTCACGGTCAGTATACCGAGGTTATCCGTCACTGTGTAGTTCGAAGCCATGGCGTTGTCCCACTCAATTTCGTAGGTATTGGCACTGCTGCCTACCTCGGTCTGAGATCCGGTCGCCGTCACTGTAACTGTCTCGCCGTAGACAAGACCATCGATGATCACTATTGCATCGGTCAAAGCCGTGCCGTCGTATTCCTTCTCAGCGCTGCCCGTCGTAATCGTCACGGCCTTCGGTTCCACCGTCAGCGTGCCGTCCACGATCACAAACTTGACGTTCGCGAAGTTCGCGTTGTTGTTCGTGAAGTCCGCAGGCTTCAGCTCCATGTTGTACGTGCCGGCATTCGTGCCGCTTACACTCGCGTCGCCGCTGAATGAGAAGTAGGCTTCCTTGTACAGCGGATTGCTGATGCTTGTCACCGTGTAACCCGTTACTGTCTTCTCGGTGCCGTCGTACGTGTAGCTGCCGCTGTTCTCCGTGATCGTCACAATGACTTCGTCTTCCAATGCCGTGACCGTCAGCTTGCCCTCGACGGTCTTGATGTCGTAGTTATCCGCAAGCGTGCCGTCATCCAAGGTGTAGGTGAACGTGTTATTGCTCGTGCCCACATCCGTCTGGCTGCCCGTCACGTTGTAGCTCGCGCCTTCGCCGGCCGCAAAGCCGTCACCGGTTACGGTAACCGTGTCGTTCTTCAGCGCCGTGCCGTCGTAGATCTTGCTGGCCGTCGCGGAGGTCAAAGTCACTTGACGCTTCGTGATCTCAAGCGTGCCGTCCACGATCACAAACTTGACGTTCGTGAAGTTCGTGTTGTTATTCGTGAAGTCCTCAGGCTTCAGCTCCATGTTGTACGTGCCGGCGTTCGTGCCGCTCACGCTATCTGTACCGTCGAACGAGAAGTCGGCTTCGGTGTAAAGCGAATTGCTGATGCTTGTCACCGTGTAACCCGTCACCGTCTT
>Ga0123335_1001440_pt1 | contig 38598 bp, 31 predicted proteins | sample BiotimSIPDNA_2_FD_89707 | JGI IMG/M metagenome (GOLD analysis project Ga0123335, IMG submission 89707) | Anaerobic biogas reactor microbial communites from Washington, USA - Biogas_R2 time_0 SIP DNA | ecosystem: Engineered > Bioreactor > Anaerobic > Unclassified | place: Washington, USA... | reverse complement strand
TGCACCCTCGGGGTGCAATTACAGTTGTCGTTTGCTTTTGCTAAGAAATGCGAAGCATTTCCACAGTAATTCATAATTCAAAATTAAAAATTCAAAATTTTGACTTGTGTCACATCATAAGTCAACTACGTAAGTTGAGTATTGATCTAATAAGGGCCAGCAATTGCTGACCCTCCGCGTTTCTTAATGCATCGGCTTTTTCTTTTCTATACTGCGTGACCTGGTTTTTTTCTTTTTCTCTCCCAGCATACTGCTGGATGCGGCGTACACCTCGTCAATGTGGTCCATAGGCACCTCTACATAGCTGCAGTTGCGTTGAATCTCTATATCACCTATCTGCCCAGGTCTCAGACTGGTATTGGCTACGATCATTTCGACCAGTCGACGCGGATTCATACCATGGTTTCTACCCAGCGGTAGTTCCACATGTGCCCGCATCTCGTCTGGAATGTTCTCCTCCATCTCTATATGGAATTCCATGGTTTCCAATTCGACTTCATCTTCAGCCAGCAACTTGAGGGCTGCTGCCAGGATCTTGCGGGCATCATCGCTACCCAATATATCCCGGGCCATGTTGTCATAAGGGCCCAGCGGACTGCGGGCAGTCTCTCTGAGCCTGCTTAGTAAGCGGTCCTTCTGTATCGATACCGAACTCTCGGCTTCCGGCAGACTGGCTGACTCGATCCGCTTGCCGATATGCCGCTCTATATTACGCAATAGACGAGTCTGGTATGGTTCAACCAGACTTATCGCCACTCCGCCTCTCCCGGCACGACCGGTGCGGCCTACACGATGGATATATGAATCCATATCTTCGGGCAGATCAAAATTAAATACATGAGTTATATGTTCTATATCCAGTCCCCGGGCGGCCACATCGGTCGCCACCAGTATCCTGGACCGCCCCTGGCGAAAACGCTGCATGGTATTGTCCCGTTCCCGCTGAGACATATCACCGTGCAGAGCATCAGCACTGTAGCCCCGCCGGTTAAGCAGTCTGGCCAGTTCATCCGCCCCTTTCTTGGTGCGGCAGAAAATCAAGCTGACCTTGGGCTGCTCCAAATCGAGTATACGACATAATCCCGCGATCTTCTGGCGTGACGGCACGATATAATAGCGCTGCTGCAGCAGGGCTATGGTTTTAATCTCAGGCTCGACCATGACCAGTTCGGGATTTATCATAAAACGCGAGGCTAACCCTCTGATATCTTCGAGCAATGTAGCAGAAAAAAGAAAAGTCTGGCGCTCCGACGGGCATTGCTCCAGAACCTTTTCGATATCCGGAAGGAATCCCATATCCAGCATCTCATCCGCCTCATCCAACACCAGAAATTTCAGGCTGCTAAGATCTATAGTCCCTCTCCGCATATGGTCGAGCAGACGGCCTGGGGTACCGATGATAATTTCCGGACCTTTTTTTAAGGCACGGAACTGTACTTCGATAGATTGTCCTCCATAAACGGCTAAAACGCTGATATCCAGAGCTCGGCCCAGGAAGCCTATTTCCTCGCAGACCTGCACCGCCAGTTCACGGGTAGGACACAGCACCAAAGCCTGTAAGCCCCTACCGCTGCTAACTCGGTTTAGAATAGGGATACCGAAGGCCGCTGTTTTTCCTGTACCAGTCTGGGCCTGCCCCATCACATCCCGACCGTTCATGGCTACAGGAATAGCCTTGGTCTGAATAGGCGTGGGGGCTACATAGCCCCGTTCATCGATCATTTTTAATACTTCGTCTTTAAGGCCCAGGTTCAAAAAGTCTTGCATAGTATTCAATAATTCCTCTCGTAGTTGGATAATAGCTGATTTCTCTAGCCGTTTGCGTTCTTAATTATAGCACAACCACCCCCGCTGTGCATGGACAGTGGGCACCCGCAACGCATCAGCAAACCGGTAATTACTGCAAATTAGCAGTTATAAATAATCAGCTTGGCCATATATATAGGATTGGATATAATCAACTTGGAAAGGAGTATTTTCATGCAACGCTCAAGAATAATCCGATCTATCACCCATCGTTCATTAGGTATTTACCTGGCCATCCTTTGCCTAAGCATTCCCCTGATCTACCTTTCACCCATTCAGGCAACTGCCGCTCCAGGCCCCACAGACCCTTTGTACTCCCTCGCCGGGGAAGCTCTGGTGTTAAGTATTGATAGCCAGGATTGTTCGCTATCTTTCCTGGCTTATCGGGATGACCAGGGACGTGCGCTGTTATCTTTATCTGACGCTCAAAGGCTTCTGGGTCTGAATGCCGTGCTGGATGCCGGACAGAATCTGCAGCTAGAGCGTGATGGGCACAGCCTGGTGTTAGCCCCCGATAGCTATGTAAAATTTGACTCATGGCCGGTCCTTAATGATTCCGCGGGCAGATCGCTGAGGCTGGATATTATCTATCTGCCTCTAACCGCGATAGCCGATGAATGGGATTATCAATTAATAGAATCAAACGGCGCCATCAGTCTGACTAGCCCGGCTTATCTAGAAAGCCAGACCCCCAATAGTGAAGCATCGGTGCCGGGTTGGGGCAGTATCGCTTCCGTGCCTGCTATGTGCAGTATATGGCCTGATGAGGAGATTGTCGGTGGCTACTATACCACTATTACCAACAGCTCAGCTAATCGTATCAATAACATCATACTTTCCTGTTCCAGCATCAATGGCTGCAAACTGGCGCCCGGAGAGGTTTTCTCCTTTAATGGCACAGTGGGGCAACGTACCACTGGGAAAGGCTACAAAACCGCGCCGGTATTCTCAGGGAACCAGATAGTTTCCGGGGTCGGCGGCGGCATCTGCCAAACCTCCACTACTCTGTACAATGCTGCCAATGATAGCGGCATGCAGGTTATAGAGCGCCATCACCACACTCTGCCGGTGCATTACATTGATGCGGGGAATGATGCCACAGTATCCTGGGGGACGGCTGACTTAAAATTTCGTAACAACAAGACTTATACTGTAAAAATCATGGCCACAGTTCACCAGAACTATGTTATCCTAGCTGTCACCCGGGCAGACTAAGAGAGATGAAATTATTAGACACAGCTAACACCAAAGGATTTGGTAGGGGCGGATTCGATATCCGCCCCTACATTCATAAACATTTCAATCACACCGCAACCCCTTCTATCTGGACTGGGTAGACGATCCCTAATACGTTTACCTGGTCGCCTTCCTGGGTATAATAACCTCGAGGTTTAGATTAGCAACCCGTCCTGTCATCCTTTTATGACGCGCTTCGCTGAAAACATGGCAGCTGATGATAAAGCTATACAGGAGTACTAGATGAGAATTGCATTATTGGCACCCATTGCCTGGCGTACCCCGCCCCGACACTATGGCCCCTGGGAGCAAGTAGTTTCCCTGTTGGCTGAAGGCCTGGTGGAACGAGGCATCGATGTCACCTTGTTCGCAACCGGCGATTCCCAGACCGGAGGCAAACTCGATTACATTTGCCCGCTGCCCTATGAAGAAAATAAAACTATCGATCCCAAGGTGTGGGAAGGTCTGCATATAGCCCATTGTATGGAAAGGGCCGACCAGTTCGACCTCATTCATAATCATTATGATTTCCTGCCGCTGTGTTTCAGCCGTCTGATCAGGACTCCCCTGCTCACGACCATTCATGGTTTTTCCTCGCGCAGGATCATGCCGGTCTATCGTGAATACGATGCCACTACTCACTATGTTTCTATTAGTAATGCCGACCGCAGCCCGGACCTGCATTATCAGGCTACCGTCTATCACGGCATAGATATCGATCAGTTTACCTTTAATCCGCAGGGTGGTGACTACCTGCTCTATTTCGGGCGGATCCATCCGGACAAGGGAACTGCGGAGGCTATAGAAATTGCCCGGCTGTGCGGAAAACGGCTGCTGATCGCCGGTATAATACAGGACAAGCCATATTTTAACGCTCGCATCGCTCCCCATATCGACAATAAAGATGTCATTTACCTGGGATCCCTGGGACCGGAACGCCGCAATGAAGTACTGGGCGGAGCTCTGGCTTTGCTGCATCCTATCCACTTTGATGAGCCTTTCGGCTTAAGCGTGATCGAGGCCATGGCCTGCGGGACACCAGTCATCGCCTTCAACCGTGGCTCCATGCCGGAGGTTATCCACCACGGTATTAGCGGATTTCTGGTGAAAAATATCGGGGAAGCCTGTCCGGCAATAGGTATGCTCTCCACGCTGAAGCGAAAGGATTGCCGGAATTGGGTTAAGGACCGCTTTTCTCAGAAGCGGATGGTGGAAGACTATATTAAAGTCTATGAGGATATATTGGAGAACATCCCCGATTAGGTCAGGAAGAAGACTGAATAGGTCCCGGCTCCCACATGGGAACCAATGACCGCTCCCACTTCAGACACTACGAAATCACGGCAGCCAAACTCCTCTTCAATCAGACGCTTGATCTCCAGCGCCCCCTCCAGATCATAAGAGTAACTGATGCCTATAGTCTGATTGCGTAGATCTGAGCCCCTTTCGGCCATTAATTCCAAGAGGCGTTTTTTGGCTTTTTTCAAGCCATGCACCTTTTCCAGCGGTACAATCTTGCCATCTACAAAATGACATATCATTTTGATGTTGAGCAGGTTGCCGATGGCAGCAGCGGTTGCGCTAACCCGCCCTCCCCGCTTTAACATCTCGAAACTACCGACAATAAAGATATGTTGCATGCGACTCATATTATCGGTGATTTCAGCTATAACCTCGTCCTTGCTCATTCCTGCCGCTATGGCTTTGGCCGCCCTGATCACCGTTAACCCGTAACCTACCGAAGCACTCAGAGAATCGATAACGGTTATCCTCCCGGAATCAATACTATCTCGAGCAATGCAGGCGGACTGATAGGTGCCGCTCAAACCAGACGAAAAGGCTATGTATATGATATCATCGTCACTTTCGGCTATTACCCGCCTAAATTCTTCTTCGAATTCGGCCACATTGGCCTGGGAGGTTATAGGTAGGACTCCAGGCCTGGCTATCATCCGGTAGAATTCTGGCGGCTCAATATCCAGGCGATCCCGGTACGTCTGTTCATTGATAGTAGTGGTCAGGCAGAATATCCCGACCCCCATCTCTTTGAGAAATGATCTGTCTAAGTCACAGGCGCTGTCAGCATACAGTCTTATCGCGGCCATCTTGAGTCCCCCTTAATTAATCATATAACTATTCCAAAGTCCTTCTGGCGGAGAGTCATCTGCATAATCAAAAAGGTATAATGCATTTTACGCTTTTCAGAAAAAATAAACAACTTGGTTATTTGCTGGAATGTATCACTATTCAGCTGCTATTTGCCGGCCAGCACATATTTTTCAACTCAACACCGTGCTAAGCGTTTCTAATACTATATATCTATGTTTAAACATCGGATTAGAGAAGAAATGATTTATCAATTCTTCCCTGTTATAATTAGAAACGTTATCACGGTTAAGAGGTAAATCATTATGGATAGAAAGAATTTGTTAACACCGGTTTTTTTCCTGGCCGGTGCCAGTTTATTTATGGGCCTGTACAGCGGGCTCTATGACCCGTCATTCAATAATTATCTCTCACAGGTCCATCAACTGGGTGAGGTGGCACGGGGCGGGTTGGAGTTCCCCCGCGAATTGCCGGGGTTTCTGGTGGTTTTCCTCTTTACCGCTCTTCTTTTCCTGCGGGACAGCCGCATCGCCTTTGTAGCTGCGCTGATGGTAGGAATATCTCTGTGGGGACAGGGATTCCTATCGCCCGATATGCGGGCAGTAGTGTTCTGGATGCTCTTATGGAGTGCGGGCGCTCATCTATCCATGCTGCTGCGTTCCTCGCTGGGCCTGCGCCTGGCGGAAAAAGGCGGCGAAGGTCGCCTGCTGGGCCGCATGGGTGCTTATGAATCAACCGGAGCTCTGCTGGGAATGCTGGTGGTATTCTACGGGGTATCACGCTTCAATATCAGCTTCGGCACAATTTTCGCTATCTCCGGCACCTGCGCCCTGATCGCAGCGGTGGCTTTTCTTATGATCCGTCCGAAACCGGTTAAACGCCCACCGCGCTACTTGGTCTTCAAGAAGAAATATTCGCTGTACTATTTGCTCAGTATCCTGTTTGGAGCGCGTAAACAGGTTTTTTTAACCTTTGCCCCCTGGGTGCTCATCAAAATATTTCAGAGTGATGTGCGGGTGTTTGCCATCTTAGGCCTTATCGGAACTGTCCTTAGTCTGGTAATCAGGCCGCTGATCGGGCGGGCTATCGACAATTTCGGTGAAAGAAGTGTCATCATGGCAGAATCACTCATCCTGGTGATCATCTGTGCTCTCTATGCTTTGGGCCGGCACTGGTTCGTCCCGGCCATCGCCGTATATGTTATAATGGCTTGCTATATCATCGATCAATTGCTGATGGCGGTGACCATCGCCCGAGCTACCTATCTTAACCGCATCGCCGATTCCATTGATGATATCGCCCCCACTCTATCCATGGGACTCACGCTGGATCATGCAGTTTCGATGACAGTCCCGATCGGAGGCGGCTTGTTATGGGCGGCCTATGGTTACGAGTGGGTATTCCTGGCGGCGGCTATCATTGCGCTGGTCAACCTGGTGGCTGCTTTCTTTATCTCCCAGCGAGAAGATCTCGAATTAACCGCTGATTGACGGGGGTTGCCACAGATTAACACAGATAAAAATGTTATAAATAAACTTTTCTTTCGCAGTTGATACTTTACGCGATACAGCTAAATTGTCATTGTAACGAAGCAATTTAACCCCGATTCTTTATTAGGGGAAGATTGCTTCGTTGCACTCGCAATGACATACAAATCACTCTTCCTGAGCGGCGTATTTACCTGCTACATATCCGGTGGAAAAGGCTGCCTGCAAATTGTATCCCCCGGTATAGCCATCTACGTCTATTACCTCGCCGGCAAAGAATAGCCCCTTTACCAGACGCGATTCCATGGTCTTGGGATTTATCTCGCGGGTAGCAATACCTCCGGCAGTCACAATGGCTTCAGCGATAGGGCGGGTTCCATTCACCGTAAGGGTAAGGTTTTTAAGAAGTGTGACCAGTCCCAGACGCTCGGCACGGGTTATCTGATGGCATTCTTTCTCGGGATCTATTCCGCTGAGGCCGATGATGACCGGAATCATCTTCTGGGGCAGCAAGTCGTTCAAGGCATTTTTAAACATTTTGCGAGAGTATTTCTCGATATCGTTCAAAAGACGAGAATCCAGCTTGTCTTCGGTTAGCGCCGGTTTTAGGTCTATTTTTACTATTACGGTTTTACCATTCTGCTGAAGCTCTTTGCCGATATCATGGCTCATGGAAAGGATGATCGGGCCGGATAAGCCAAAATGGGTAAAGAGCATCTCGCCGAAGTCTTCGTTAATTCTTTTCCCTTTTTCCGTATATGAACTAGCCTTCACGTTCTTCAGACTCAGTCCTTGCAGCTCGCCTACCCATGATTCGCTGACGGTCAACGGTACCAATCCCGGCCGGGGTTCGATTATAGTATGACCAGCCTGGGCTGCCCAGGTATAGCCGTCGCCAGTTGAGCCTGTTCCAGGATAGGACAGGCCGCCGGTGCATATGATGATCGCTTCGGCGGGCAGATCCCCCTGGTCGCTTACCAGTCCGGTGACGATCCCCTCAACGATTTTAACCCTCTTAACGGTGGTACCGGTCAGCAGCTTAACCCCCAGGCGCCTGGCCCTTTTGCTTAATATATCGACTACTTGTTTAGCATCGTCGCATAGCGGGAAGACCCGGTTGCCTCGTTCCACCTTGGTTTCCAGGCCCTCTTGATTAAATAGATCAATCAGATCGAAATTGGAAAGTTCATTGAAGACACTGTATAGAAATCGGCCGTTGCCCGGATAACCTTTTATCAGCTGATCCTGGTCCACGGCTGCGGTAATATTGCAGCGGCCTTTACCGGTAATAGCTAGTTTGCGCCCAGGCCGATCCATCTTTTCCAGCAGGGTCACTGTGGCGCCCTCTTGTGCGGCGGTGGCAGCCGCCATCATGCCGGCCGGACCAGCACCGATTATCGCTACTCTCTTCATGGACAATCCCCTTATCTTCCTTCGTTGGGAGCTGAACCAATTGGGTTTACTGATGTGGACTCCTTCAGAGTATATGATAGATCGATAGTCTGTTGGCTGTAAAGGTCAAAACTAAGGTCTTTAAGCCAGAGCAGCTTCCGCTTCAGCTACCAGTTCCTGCATCAGCTCTTTTACCGTGGTTATCCGGTCAATACGCCAGGCGTTGGAACCGGCAAAAATCAGTCCTTCGTCAACATTGCCCTCTACCGCATTGATCAAGGCGCGTGATATGCAATATGGAGTGGTTTTCGGCTGACAGGTTTTCAGGCACAAATAACACTTTTTAAAGGGGATCCTGCCATCCTCCAAGCGACGCAGCAATTCATTGCGAATAGCCCGCCCCGGCATGCCAACAGGACTTTGCACGAGTTGTATATCCTCTTCCCGGCAGTTTACATAGGCCATCTTAAAATTGAGATGTGCGTCACACTCTTCAGTCGCCACAAATCTAGTGGCCATCTGCACCCCTGCAGCCCCGATTTTCAAGTACTCAGCAATATCTGCCCCGGTATAAATCCCCCCGGCTACCACCACCGGGATAGGCTTGCCATACTTATCGGCAAAGGGTGCCACTGCGGCTATCACATCTTTAACGATATTAGACAGGCTGGGTAGCTGACTTGCCTGCAGTTCTTCCACCGAAAAACCCAGATGACCGCCGGCTTGAGGCCCTTCGACCACCACCAGATCAGGTGCATAAGAGTATTTTCGGTCCCACATCTTGGCCATCAGCATGGCCGCTTTGCCCGAAGAAACAATCGGTGCGATCCTGGTGGCTGTGCCCTGGACCATAGCAGGCAGATCGGTGGGCAATCCGGCTCCCGCAATGATCAGATCTATCTTCTCCTTTACCGCAGCCGCCACCACTTCACGATAGCTCTTCATGGCTACCAGTACGTTGATGCCCAGCACCCCGTGCGGGCACGCCTTTCTGGCCTTGGCGATCTCCTTTTCCAATGCCCTGGCATTAGCTGTATTATGGTCAGTCTCAAAATCCGGTTCCAGATAACCTATCTGGACCGCCGATATCACGCCCACGCCTCCCTGTTCAGCTACCGCAGCCGCGAGGCCGGAACGCGAGACTCCTATGCCCATGCCCCCCTGGATGATAGGTATTGGAGCAGTTTTTTCCCCTATGGTCAGTGCTGGTAAATTCATGGCATCAACTCCCTTTTGTTGCAAATAGTATGGAAAACGGGAAAGAAAAAAGGGTTAGTATATGTATACTAACCCTCTTATATGCCTTAGCTGTTATCTATAGCTGCGACTCCGTTTCGCCTGAAAACAATCTCTGCAATACACAGGTCTGTCACCAGTAGGCTCGAACGGTACAGTAGTTTCCTGTCCGCAGGATGCACATACCGTCTGGAACATTGGACGATCTTCTCTGGTGTTGCGTTGCTGTTTGCGAGCTCTTCTGCAATCTAAACAGCGACCCGGTTCATTCTCAAAACCTTTTTCAGCGTAAAATTCTTGTTCAGATGCGGAAAACAGGAACTCATTGCCACAGTCTTTGCATACCAAATACTTGTCTTGAAACATATTTTCATTCTCCCTTCTGAATACTCTTGGACTAAGTACTCCGGAAAGGAGCTTACTTTTAGAACAAGGCAATATCAATTATAGTTCAGAGATCATCGCTTGTCAAAAAATTTTGCAAATTTTTTTACGGTTCAAGTCCTGATTTGTTGGTATTTACCTTAGAGTTATGACCAAGAGTCAAGTAGCAGCATGCGCTTGCCCGATCTTACATTTTGTCAGCTTCCAAATCGACAAAATATTCTAACAATAGAAAATATTTGACAGTCCTTGCAAACGGGAAATAGAACTGCTGTACCAGGTGGCCGATCCAAAAGGTATATTCCTGCCCTAAGCAAACCTTCCCCGTAAAGCATCAGCGAAAGATGCTCTAACGCTTTCCGGCCTTAATATATCATTTGAAAATCCCGATCAAACCTATAATTAAAAATACCCCGCCAGATATCCGGTTGATCATACCCACTCCAATATAATGTGCCAGGGTAGCTCCGATGGTTACTTCGACCAAAACACAGAGGGCCAATGCCAGAGAACTCGCCAGGAAGATCATCCAGCGCTGATTGGGATGAGAGCTGGTAACCAGCAGGATGGCAAGCTGTGTCTTATCCCCCAGTTCAGCCAGCACGATCAATACGAACGTAGTAAGCCAGACTACTATCTCCACACTCACAAGATAAACACCTCAATTACTAACCTTCGGCATTGAATTGACCAATCACCCCTGTAAGCAAAAGTATCCCCAATAGAATAAATACTCCGGCGGAAATAGTCCGTATGGTATCAGGTTTGATCCAGCGGGCCAGTATGTTGGCTCCAATTATCACCTCTAAGAACGATGTACAGATCAAAGCCGCCAGGGACCCCAGAGCCACCCACAATACGTAGAGCGGCTTCTGTCCAGCCAGCAGCATGGTGGTTACCTGAGTTTTATCACCCATCTCCGATAGAAAGACCACACCCAGACTGGATAAAAACAAACGATAATCTAATTTGCTGATAAGCTTGCGCAGAAGGGCATCCTCCTTTAGGCGGTCTAAGCAGTGGTCATAGTAAGCCATTTTAGCTCCTATTATAGTATGCAGGGAACAAGAAAGGGGTGACCAGGTCAATTGCATGAGCCACAAACCGGGACTAAAAAAGAGACGGTCAAAAAGGCCGTCTCTTAGATAGGCAGGCATAGTCGGCAAATGGCCAGTTACCAATCAAACTCGTTCGGCGTATCGTCATCCTGAGTTTTTTTCATAGCATCGCGTTGTCGCTTGGTGATCCAGGCTACCAGCCGATCATTGTCACCAGCAGTCATATGGCCGAATTTAATGGCAACATTGTGTTTTTCGATCTTTTGTCCTTCACTGTCGTAAGACTCTTCGTTGGAATCAAATATTCGGAGAGCCTCTCCCGTTATCAGCAAGTCACGCTTTTCGCCTATATCCAGTATAAACCTGATGTGGGTGCCGGGTAGCAGTTCTTCAGCGGTAGAAAAGCAAAGACCCTCGGCACTTATATCAACCAGATTATCAGCAAAATATTTATTTTCTCTCACATGGTCGGCCTGTTCTTCGGTCATCCAACGTAATTGGGCATTAACGGCCAAGCGGAACCACTTGCGCATTTGGGCTGGATTTTGCGTTTTAGCCTCGATCTCCTTCTGCTTTTCTTTATATTTTTTAAAGGAAATCTGCTGTTGCTTCCTCATCTGAGCACTCCACCATTGGACAACAATGATTATGATAATAATGGCCATAATGGAAATGACCAATGTAGCTATCTTACTGGTATCAAATGCACCCTCGTTACTGAATCCCTTAGTAACCGTCCCCTGGAATTGATTCCAGTCGACTGCTCCAACTGCCGACGGCATATAAAGGATGTATGTTGCAACCAGAACGATGAGGCCTGCTATTCTTTCGTTTAGCTTCACGGTAATCCCCCCGTCCAATATATATAGTCAAAACACTCGAAACGTACCATTAATATCCTTTTTAAGTATAGCATAAATTAAGTCTCATAGGTAGTTGTAAGCAGGATAAGGCCAGTGTTTTCAGGCATTCTCCCCTCAGCGCCCGGCTATGATTCTAATTCAGCCATACTATCCAAATCAAGCGGCACGCCTCGTTCCGGAGCTAATTCAAGCGTGACGGCTTCAACCGGGCAATGGGAAATACACAAGCCGCAGCCCATACATTTAGTATCGTCAATCACCGGTACTCCCTCAAGACAATTAACCGCCTTGAAGGGGCAAATGTCCTCACAGCAGCCACATTCGGTACATTCATCTCTGTCTGTCACCGGCCGATAACCAGAATGCGTGATACGCGGAACATTACGATAATAGGACGCCATACCCAGACAGCAACAGGTACAACAGTTGCATATGGTATAGAAACGGTCATGCATGACAGTCTTAAACCAGGCGGTATGTATATGACCCCGCTCCTCCTCCTGCTCCAGGATCCGCAGGGCTTCCTCTGTCGTTATCCGGCGGGCATTACCGCTTCTATGCCCCAACACCAATGATACAAAGGGGTCGCCGACCACCATGCACACGTCCCGCGGTTCACAGGCATCCTTCTTTTGGGCGCGGCAGGGACAATCCATTACCGCCAGCGGGGGGTTCCCTTCTAAAATCACCTTACGGGCTACCGGAAATGGAATGACTTTATCCGAAGCCTGGAAATTACTGCTCCGATCCAGTTTTATTATTTTGCCAGCATCTTGCCTGGTGATAACCTTCCCGTGATATTCGTTGGCAGTACTCCCCTCCAGGTTTCTTACTGCCCAGGGCCATTTGGCCGGCCTGAGATATAGGTCAGACCTCACCCCGTACAAATATCCCTCTAGCTTCTGTATGAATGACATGTCGCTGAAGGCAAAAAAATCACGAGTCGACTTTTTGGGCAATAATGCTCGCTCAAGATATAGCCACAAAGCCAGCAGTGCCAAGGCCAAAATAGCACTCGTTATCCCAACTATTTTAAGAAGCAGCATCAGCATCTCCCAAAAAACCAACGGATCCAAATATGCTTATTTCTTACATTATATCCTTCAATGAACTACTTTGCCAGGCCGGCAACCAAGAGAGCGCTCCCTTTTTCACGCGAGGTACCGGTCAGCTGATTCCCTATAACATAATATTTACTGCGTCGGTATCGAATCCTTCTTGATAGGGTTTGTTGTTTCTATAATCCGGTTGCCTGTTGCCGGAAGGAGATAATATTTCCTTTTCGGCTTGCCGCAAATCTCTAGTTACCTGGTCTTTTATTGGAGTCAGCTTTTTCTTTACCAGATCTATTCGTTCATCATCTATATGGCGAGTCATCTTGACATAGTGATCAGAACCAGTTAGCGCAGACTTTGCCGCAATCGCATCCAGACCCGGTCCACTCTCAATGCCATCCCTTGCCAAAGGCGTATACAGATCAGAATCGTTTTCTTGTGCTGCTCCCTGCCCTTGAGGAAGATACTCCCTGGCAGTGGTCGCTCCTGAGTTATCCGAATATAAATCAAGATTCTCGCCAAGTATCCCCATTATATCTGCTTTGGTTGGTGCCGAGGCCGCCACCCAGGAAGAATCTTTTTTATGCTCTGAGAATTCTATGTCCATCAATTGATCTTCGATTTCATTGACAGCTGTGAAATCATTATGGGAAACTACGCCGGGAGCAGGCTGATCTATAGAGGAGGCAGCCCCGGTCATGCTCCGGTTCACATCTGTTGCTTCTGTGATTTCCTCAGTAATTCCTGTAGTTTTATCCTTTTTGCATATATCCATCAGTCGTACCAGGAAGGCCAATCCCTGATGCCTTAGTTCACGAGGCGGGCCGTTTTGGATATCTATTCTGAACGATGGCAAACCCAAGGTGGGCTGACACTGGGGGTGGCTGTGTTCGCCTACCCTGGCAATAAAATCCCTGGTGTTCTGGTCGAAGGCGTCTCCAGCCATAGTGTAGATGTGTATTCTTCTTAATTGCAGCATACGGTCATCTCGTCTTTGGAAAAAGCCGGCGCTGCTGTGCACCGGATCAAAAACCACAGCGACCTGGCCTTCACCGGCGAAGTAGTTTTGATGAATGTAGAGATCATATCTTGACATAAAGATCCCGTGACCAGGATGGGTGTGGAACCACCCGATGATCCGCTTATCATTGTGCTCCCGCAACAGACGCTGATTTATATCGATCCAAGTCTTGTGCGTAAAAGTCAGATTCGCCAATGTTTCTTCCATATAGCGTCCAGGCAGATAGGCCTGGATATCTAGCCCTTCGCCGCTTTCATCCTGCAGGACGCTGCCCAGCAGTACCCCGCCAATCTCACGGTCTTTATTATCACAGGCATATTGCCATAACTGTCGCCAGACCGGCATGTTAATATTGACCGGATATGGGTCAGCAAATCGTGGAAACAGCAGGACCTCGTCACAGATCCCTTCCACCATTGATTTCGCAGGTTCAACCCGCACCGCTTGACTATCAAATTCATGAATACCCGTATTATCGGGCATGATACCGGCTCCCTCTATGATTTTACCCAGCGAATTGCTCAGGGTTACTTATATTATAGTATCGGAACACGGTGTCGATTACATTATGATATAGATGAACAAATAGCTCATGCAGGGAGGACTATTCGCGCCATTATCTGAGAATTGCCCCATTAGGCAGCTAGTATCAATAAGATTGGAAATAGCTTGCCAGCAGTTCGCGCTTAAAGGCCCTCATATCTTTAATACTTGACGGCAGAGTGATCTTCCTCAAGGTCATCGGTAGCCCGCCCATCACCGAATACCGGGATGGGTTCTCCCAGAAAGGTAGGCTGCGGCTTGAAGACCCGGCACAAGAAGAAATCCTTGTTGCGGGCTGCTATCTCGCGCAGTTCGTAATGCGTCGTATTTGCGTAGGTACGCAGGTCGGCATTTGCCCCATATGCCTCAAGGCCCAATTCCCTGGCAATAAATACTGCCCGCATCAAATGATAGTTTTGAGTAACAATGATGACCTTCCTGACCTTGAACACATCCCGGGCCCGGTACATGCTCTCGTAGGTGCTGAAGCCGGCATGATCCATGAATATATTCTGCGCTGGGATACCCTGATTTTTCAGATACGATTTCATGGCATTAACTTCGTCATAGTCTATCTGACCATGATCCCCGCTGACCAGTATCTTCGGAGCTTTGCCCGCCTGGTAAAGCCGATATCCAACAGTTATACGGTCAGCCAGCATTGCTGACATGCTCCCGTCGGGAAGAACATAAGCCCCCAGGACCAATATAGCATCGGCCGCTGGAAGCTCCTCAGGTGCTAGAATGTAACGAGACGCAGCCGTTTTTACATAATAGTTCAAGATAACGGGAGTCATGATTAATATCAGGAGCAAAAGAATCCCTATCTTTTGCGGTCTCCTGAACGCTTTACCCTTCATATCGCTTACCCCTAAAAATAGTATTTATTGATTAGCATTGCACATCTTCCTGCCAAAAACAATCCGCGTATGCAGCCTTATTCCTCATTTTCCTCTGGCAATAGCCTCGGCCAGCTCATTGAGATAGGTCCAGCGCTCCAGCAGGTAATCCAGGCGCTGCTCCGCTTCCTCGCGCTGGGGCAAGAGTTCCTGCAGGGCCTGGTAGTCGCTGGCGGCGGCTTCGATGCGGCTGTTGACAGCCCTAAGTTCTTCCTCGGCTTCAGCAACCCGGTCATCGATCTCGGCGAACTCCTTTTGCTCCTTAAAGGAGAACTTGACAGGCCGGGCTTTTTCCTCCGAACTCTTTTCGACTGTCTGGCCTTGGGGTTTTTCCCGCCGGCTAACCGCCGGGGTTTCCGTTCGCTCTGCCGTATAAAGCAGGTAGTCCGAATAGTTGCCGGGGTACTCCTTGATTATCCCCAGCCCTTCCATAGCCAATATCCTCTCGCAGATCCGGTCCAGGAAGTAGCGGTCATGGGATACCGCCACCACTGCCCCGGGAAAATCGTCCAGGTAATCTTCTAGGATGGTCAGGGTATCGATATCCAGATCATTGCCGGGTTCATCCAGTAGCAGGATATTAGGGGCACCCATCAGGATGCGCAAGAGATGTAGCCGCCTCTTCTCTCCCCCCGACAGTCTCTGCAGAGTAGTCCATTGAGCGGCAGGTGGGAACAAAAAAGTCTCCAGCATCTGGGCGGCACTGATCAGCTTCTTGCCGGCCTGCAGGTACTCACCGGCTTCACGGATATAGTCGATCACTCGCATCTCATCCGGCAGATCGTTGCTTTCCTGTGGAAAATAGCCTATCTTTACCGTACTTCCAATATCCACCCGCCCTCCGTTGGGCATGAGTTCTCCGCTGATAATTTGCAGCAGGGTCGATTTGCCGGCTCCATTAGGACCGACAATGCCTACCCGGTCATCGCGGGCAATAATGATAGCGAAATCGGAAACGAGCTTCTCCCCGCTGTAGCCGTGATTTACCCCTTCAACAATAATAGTTTTCTTGCCCAAACGGCTGGCGGTGGATGCTATCTCAACCTTGCCGGCCGTGCCCCGGGGCTGGTTCTCCTGCAGCTCTTCAAAGCGCTGGATGCGAGCCTTCTGCTTGGTAGTGCGGGCCCGGGCTCCGCGCCGGATCCAGGCCAGTTCCTTTCTGAGCAAGGCTTTATGTCTATGAGCCAGAGCAGCCTCGTTTTCCTCCCGCTCCAGCTTACGCTCCAGGTACATGCTGTAATTCCCCGGATAGCTGAACAATCGGGTGCTTTCCACTTCAATAATTCGCCGGGTTACTCGCTCCAGAAAATAACGGTCATGGGTCACCATCAATAGCGCCCCGTAATACTTCTGCAGGTACTTTTCCAGCCAATCTATGGCCAGGTTATCCAGATGATTGGTCGGCTCATCCAGAATGAGCAGATCGGCCGGACTCATCAGGGCCGCAGCCATAGCCACCCGTTTTCTCTGACCACCCGATAATTCTCCCATCCGGGCATCATACTGTGTTATCCCCAGGCGAGTCAGCAGAGTCTGCACATCGCTCTCCAGAGCCCAGCCATCCAGAGCATCCAGCTCTGCGCTTACCGCCAGCAATTCTGGTGAATCCGCATCTATTCCGGAATTTGAGCCATCTTTGCCAATTAGCGTTCTATAGCGCTGCCAGGCTGCCAGCACTGGTGAATCCCCTTTTAGTGCGGCATCTATAACCCTGTCTTCCGCTTGGAAGGCCGGATTCTGGGCCAGATAATTTATTCGCAGGTTTTTGCCGCGGATTATCTCTCCCCCATCTGGTTCGATTATTCCCGCTGCTAATTTGAGCAAAGTGGACTTACCCGAGCCATTGATGCCTAACAGCCCAATTTTTTCTCCTTCTTCTATAGCCAGGGTTACTCCGGCAAGCAGTTGCTTTTCGCCGTAACCCTTGCTTACATTTTCCATGGTCAGCAGATTCATAGTCTTTTCCTTAATACTGAATATTTCCTCTACATTATACCGTTAAAGGCGGACGATTTCTCAATCTTGAACCTACCCAATCGCAGATGCAGATATCCATTTACCTTTTATCCGGCTTTTCATCTCCGGGATGCTGCTCTATGGTCAATCCCTCTACATGATGCTTGCCCATGATCTTACGCTTTTTCCGGTTCTCCTTGCTTTCAAAAACAATATCCAGGTCATAGTCCTCCGGATAAAGGTCCTTACGGTCCACGTACGGACTGAGGCGCTTATGGTTTACAACATATTTCTTACCCATAACCAGCACGGTCAGTTCACCCCGGTTGTTTTCTTCCTCACAGACGATACCATGCCGCTGCATGGTGCTGATGTATACTGCATCGCCCAGCTTATAATCCTTTTTTACATAGCGTTGCTCGCGCGCCTGTCTTTCCCGCCGGCGGTCTCTATCTTCTTTTTTACGCAGCTCAGCCAGATGATTCTCAACATGAGCTTCCGGAATGATATTATGCCGAACAAGTTCCAAATCATACTGGTAGGTCTTTTTCTCCCCGTAGGTGATCTCATGGGCCCGCTCGACTATGTGATGATCCATACCCAGGCGCAAGGCGATCAAAAAAGCGTTGCTGTCACCCCAATCTCCGATCCGCAATTGATAACAGGGGCTCATGGTCTCAATATCAAAAGCCATGCTTCCATTCTCAAAACCTGGGGTACGCAGAGCATACTCTTTTATCTCGCCAAAATGGGTGGTGGCTATGATACTCGCCCCACGCTTGAATACCTCTTCCAGCACCGCGATAGCAAATCCGCGGCCCTCTGCCGGGTCAGTTCCCGCTCCTAATTCATCCATAATAGCCAGGGTATCCGGATCCGAGCAGGCAACAATGGTCAGTATGTTCTGCACATGTGAAGAGAAGGTGGACAGCGACTGTTCAATACTCTGACCATCACCGATATCAGCCAGAATATCTGAAAACACGGCAAATTCACTGCCTGCCCCGACGGGCACATGCAGCCCGCTCTGCACCATCATCGTGAGCAATCCCACTGTTTTTAACGTTACGGTCTTACCCCCGGTATTGGGACCGGTAATAATTAGAGCTCTGTAATCTTCACCCAAGCGGAAGTCAAGCGGCACGGCCTGCCCCCCCAGCAAAGGATGGCGCCCCTGATTGATGACTATGCGCCGGGAACGATTGAGCCCCACCTCCTGCATATCATGGTTGCGGCTATATTTGGCCTTGGCAAAAATGAAATCGTAGTTGGCCATGGTCTCTATGTTGATATGCAATTCCTGACGATGATCGTTAACCATATCGCTGAGATGCGCTAGAATACGGTAAACCTCATTGTTTTCCTCCATCTTCAATAAATCCAATTCGCTTTGCAGAGTGTTCACCGCTGCTGGTTCTATAAACAGAGTGGCCCCTGTCGCAGACATATCCAGCACCTGCCCCGGGAAATTCTTGGCGTACTGGCGCTTGACCGGCACCACATAGCGTCCCCCGCGGCTGCTGACCAGGGCATCCTGGAGCATACCGGAATAAGTACTGGAGCGCAGGATATCGTTTAGCTTTTGTTTGATGCGTTCATCAACAATAGCCATCCTCCGTCTTATGCGGGACAGCTCACTGCTGGCGCGGTCATCAACCCGGCCATTGATAATGCAGCGTCGTATCTCTTCATACAAATCAGTGCACTCATACATGGATCTGGCATATGCATGTATGGTCGGTGCCAGGTACTGCATGCTTTCCATGTATCTTTTGATCCTGCGCCCTGCTTCGAGTAGATTCTGACAGGAGGTCAGTTCGTCAGGAGTCAGGGTGATACCCTTGCCCGCCTTGATTACCACCGCTTCCATCCCTTCCATCGCTGCCAGGGGAACGCTGCTGTTGGCATTCAGCATAGCCACCGCTTCACTGGTTTCATTCATCCAGATCTGTATTACTTCGATATCACTGGAAGGCCTTAGTTTATCCAACCTCTCCCGGGCCGTCTCTCCCAGTGCATAGCTCTTGATCTCCTCAATAATTTTGGGATACTCCATTATCTTAATTGAGTATTCATTCACTGTGATCACTCCAATTAAAAAATAAGGGCCAGACAAGAACACATAGCACCCGTCCAGCCCCACTTTATATACAAATTAAATAGAAAACCGTGCTTGGCACGGTAATATCAGGATCATATTGAAATGCCGCCAGTGTTCATCATGGTCCAAACAAAGCAATAATACAGGTGGATCATCCACCCGCTTGCAGTATTCGGAACCTGTATAAAATTAAGCTAGTTGCGAAACACCGCGGACATACATACATTCCTTATTGTTAAGATACTTAGATGATAGCCTACCTGAAAATAGAAATCAACATCAGATTAAATTAATATCATAGGATACTTACAGTATGGTCCTGAAGCATAAATACCTAGCGTACGGATGCCCGGGCTAGATAGCTCTGGTTGCTGGCATGCCAATCGTCGCTTCGGCCAGCAAAATACCGTTTTTCTATATCTTCCGGTCCCAGGTTCTCCTGCAATACCCAACCCAAATCATTCAGTTCCTTGCCCAGAGTATCCGGATCAAATCCCGTAAGCATCGGTTCCCCGACTTCCCTTACCGTCTCCATATTGGCCTGTATACTCGCAGCGGCCTTGTCCTTATTAAAGGCTGTTATATCCATATAATCAAAAACGATCATACTACCCGACTTGGCATTGCGAGCGATGGACCTGAGAGTTTCGTCCACCTTTTCACGTGGTAAATAGACGGTTACACCCAACCAGCTAAAGAAGCTACTCTCGTCGCAGCGGTAAGATGCCTTTCGCAAAGATGCCATTAGTGTGTCGCGGGTAAAATCGACCGGGACCATATGCAGATTTTCAGGAGTCTTCCATCCTAAACCGGCTATACGTTCACGCTTAAAAGACTGAGTAAGGGGATGGTCCACTTCGAACACCTGAAGCGCATCGACCAGGTCCGGACGGCGAAAAACAAAGGTGTCCAGGCCGGCACCTAGTATAACGTATTGTTTGACACCACGATTGATAGCTGCCACCAGATTCGATTCGGCGAAATCGGAACGGCATAATACATTGGCAGCCCCCATGAACTGCATCATAGAATCGACAGTCTTTAAGTGTTCGGGAGATATCTGCTCCATGGATGGCATTTGGAATTTTAGTGCCTGGCTGAAACCAGCTTCGATCAACCGGCGGTTTTCTTCAGGGATAAGCTCATAAGCTTTATAGTCATTAAATATGGTCGGTTTGCCATGGGCAGCATGAAAGGCTCTCATATAAGCGGTCATTATCGCTGTGATACTGATTTGGTTCTCCATGGTTATCCTCCTTACAACTAAGACTGGCATCTAATTGTATAAGTAGTATAACCAGATGGACATGTGGTGTCAAATTAAAATTTAATATTATCATATTTAATTTTGTTAGTCAAGGATTTTCTTCTTGTAGTTGCTTATTTATGAATTGCAATAATAAGTGTCGCCATCATTAAGCGACCTATTGATAAATTTCCACGGGCGTGTGATAATCCAATCCTTGCTTATTAGTACCTCACCCCGGGGTCTCCAATAAACCGATACTCTGTTTTGTGGTAGGATATATTTATCAATACTTGGAGAGAGTTAAAAATGAACGCTCTAATCTGTGCCACTGATATCGGTCCGTTAGTAATTGCCGAAAACGGCAGAGCTATCACCCAAATCTTTTTACCCGGCGAAGCTGTTCCAACGGGATACAAATACAAAGATACCGGTCTGTTGAAAGAAGCCGCCCTCCAGTTACAGGCATACTTCTCGGGTACTCTTAAAACCTTTTCCGTTGCCATCGACCCGCAAGGCACCCGTTTTATGCAGCAAGTCTGGGCCAGCCTGCAGCAGATACCTTACGGCGAAACCCGGAGTTACCGGGATATTGCCGTCAGCATCGGCAATCCCCGCGCCTGCCGCGCCGTCGGCCAGGCCAATAACCGCAACCCTATTCCCATCCTCATCCCTTGTCACCGGGTGATCGGAGCCAACGGCCAATTAGTCGGCTATGGCGGCGGAATTCACATGAAAAAATATCTCCTTGATCTTGAGAAGGAAATTATCTGCTAGTAATTATAGGAAACCTCCATACAAGAGTTTTTCATATAACTTTACTCTTATAAATCTATGGAAGCCCGATCTACAAAATGGTAACCCTGGGCTGCCAGGTGCTGTAGCAATTGAAAGAGCGCGGCGTCCTTTGCCTTGGCTTCGCACATTACATCAAAATCCCGGCCCAATTTTCCGGCTGCATCAAGAAACCCCATAAAGAACCGGGAGTCGATATGATCAGCATGGGCGCGGATATTCTTCCCATCTCGGGGGCTAGATATATGCACCTTGGGTGGCAGAGATTCACCATCCCAGGTTGCAAAGACAGCCGGAAGGATTTCTTCAATGCTCTCACCCTGATTCAAACACCAGTGGTGATGGATATCCAACACCATCGGGATCTTATGCTGCTGACACAACTCCAGCACTTCGGAGGCGCTATAGCTTTTGTCATCATTCTCGAGAACGATCCTGGCCTTAATGTTGTCCGGCAGGAGACAAAAGTTTTCTATGAAACGCTCTCTTGCCAAGGGCTTTTCTTTATATGAACCTCCGACATGGATCACCAGTTTGGCACTGGCGTCCAGGCCCATTGCGTCAAGTATCTGTTCATGAAAGATCAGATCTTTTACCGCTGCCTCCACCACCTCATACCGCTGTGAATTCAGCAGGGTAAAATGATCAGGATGGGCGCTGATACGCAACCCATCCCTGATCGCTAAATCTCCCAAAGCTTTGAAATCCGCCCCCAGTTCCTGCCGCCAATCCCAGCCATCCAGCTCGGGATGGGTAGCCAGCGGCACCAGTTTGGAAGTCAAACGGAACACTTTGATATCATGGGCGCGATTGTGATGGAAAAGCCGGGTGGTGTTGGCGATATTCATGCGGGCTAAGGCCGCCAACCGCTTATACCGGTCAGCCGATAAGCTTAGCTTCATTAGGTTATTCAAAGTAATAGTATGAGATGGCGAACAATCCTTCAAAATAGTCGACATCGCCACATAGCCGAAGCGTATACGCAAAGCAATACCTCGCAGAAAAACAAGGAGAGCACGGCCCCCCTATACTACTTTCAGATAGCTATTGCTGATTGTGTTTTTTGGCCTCAAAAATCCTGACAATGACATAAGCTATCAAGGCTACAACAAAGAAGACTAACAGCATCCAGGCAATGCCTGATAGGGTGCCGATAATGGTGCTATAAATCTCCAATGCCCAGCGTTCTGGAGTAAGGGCTGTTACCACCGCCTCACCTTTTTCACCAGCAAACTGGGGAGTGAAGTATTGCTGCAATTGATAGACCCTGACTCCTGCCGAAATTCCCACAACATACATGGCAAAATTGAGGTAGCGCAGCCAGGACTTGCTGATGTCCTCTGGGATAAGGCGATTCAATATTACATCGAGGGACTTGTTGAATAACCTCGCTGTAATGAAACACACCAGCAGAGATATAACGAAAGTGACCAATAACAGGAGTATAACCATAATAAGCCCTCCTTTTAACTGGATATAAGGTATTATACCCACTCACGGCCTCAATAAGTAACGACCGCTATTCCAGTTACGTCGATAGCAGCTTTATTCTTTCACCAAGAAACAAAGAGGCCGCACCTGATTGACAGATGCAGCCTCAGATTTGCGTTTACTTATACTATTTGGCGCTGGGAGTAAAGAGCGCTTTGCCGTATTTTTCTTTACCGAATTCACCGATCAAGGCCTGACCCTTGGAGCCAGTCATAAATTCAACAAATGCCATGGCGGCCTTGTTATGAATTTTTGGATACTTGGCCGGGTTCACTGCGATAACACCGTAGGGATTCAGCAGCAGTTTGTCGCCGCGTACCATTTCCTTTAGACCGGTCTTCTTCTGCCAGGAGAGATAGGTGGCTTCATCAGTCAGGGTATAGGCATTCATTTCATTGGCCATCATCAGGGTATCGCCCATGCCCTGTCCGGACTCTACATACCAGCGTCCGGCCGGGGTAACCTTGAGGGCGGTCCAGATGCTAAGTTCCTTGGTATGGGTACCCGAGTTGTCTCCGCGGGAAACGAATTTCTTTTTCGCAGTGGCTATCTTCTTGAAAGCGGCCTTAACATCGGTCATTCCCTTGATCTTGGCCGGGTCGCTCTTGGGACCAACGATGAGGAACTGGTTATACATGACATCTTTGCGAACGCTGCCAAATTTGCCGGCCATAAAAGCATCCTCAGCCGCCCGGGAATGGACCAGCAGCACGTCGGCATCGCCCTTTTTACCCATTTCCATAGCCTGGCCACTGCCCACAGCTATGACCTTAACAGTGGTCTTGTATTCCTTTTCAAAGATCGGGATAAGGTAATCCAACAGTCCCGAATCCTGCGTACTGGTAGTAGTAGCCAGTGTCATGGTGCTCTCGACCTTTTCCGCTGCCATCGTGGCCGGTACCAGGCCTACCATTAGCGCTACGATCAGCATCAGTACCAGCGGTAATTTGTTTATTCTCATCATACGGTTCTCCTTTCTCTCCTAGCGAAGTTCGCTTGGTATCTTGGTTGCATCGTTATATTCGGCCGGGCTGATCGATATCTGACCGGCTTTGGTCATTATATCCTGCCCTGTCTGGCTCAGCACCAGCTTGACAAAGTCCATGGCCAGAGCGCGGTTGGGTGCATTATTGGGAACAGTCTGGGCGTAAATGATCGGAGAACCGATCTGCTCGGTGGTAGTGCCTTTGGCCGCATCAGTGGTGGTTACCTTGGCATTTTTATAAAAGGCAGCTTGATTGTAAGCCGAGAGATTAATTTCTGCCGGCAATGATACATATTTGAAACCATTCTGTTGAGCTACCGACAGATACTCGAAGGCATAATCTACCTTCCCGTCTTTCAACGCGTTGATCAGGTCAGTGGCGCTGTCGTAGACTTTATCTTGGGGGCATCCAGCCACCAGTTTGTCATAGAGCCCTGCCTGCTTGTTGTACTTCTCAGCCAATTGCCAGACCATCAGGGCCCGGTATCCGGCCGGATCCAGGTCGGGATTGGTATGGGTATAGCTGACATCCTTTTTCAGCAGTATGTCAGCCCAGTTCTTAGCGTTAATCTCGCTGGCAGATTTGGATTTGTCAGTGTAGCAGAGAACCATTTCATTACGAGCAAACATGACATACCAGTCGGTGTTTTTGGGTATCATTAACTGATCGAAAACAGCATAATCAGCGGAGGCTACTATGTCCGCCTCTCTACCCTCTTCAGCTACTTTGCGGGCACAATCCAATGACCCGGCTGATTCAAAGAAGATGCGGGCCCGGGGATGAGTTTTCATGAATTCAGTCTTCAGACTAGCCATGGGGGCTTTTAAACTGCCAGCATGGAAGATGATAAGGATATTCTTGTCCGCCGGTGCACTTATCTTTATAGTTCTGCTGGCTGCATCCCAGTCAACAGCGCCGCCCAGGGCCTCGCTCACCTGGCGCAATGGCACGTAAATGTGTTCTTCGGTAATATTGATATCCTTTTGTGGTTTTATCGATTGCCCGTTGATGGTCAATTGGTTATTGACCGAGTCAATCACCACTTCGCTATCGTTCTTAACCAGGGTTATCTTGCCTTCCTTGGAGTTAGCTTTGGCATCGATATCCAGGGTATCAGTGATTACAGAGATGGGAACCAGAGTGATTCCATCCTGTATAACAGCATCCGGAAAAGGAAGGTATTCTTCCCCTCCAGCTTGAAAATTGATGTCTGCCCCCAGTGCGGTACCCGCACAGAGCATCACCATTAAAATAATCAACATAATAGGATACAGTCTTTTCACACACATTCCTCCCCAATCTTTCTATTAACGTACATCAAACAACTTCACGGACATGCTTAGTAGACCATGGTCCCATCCAGGAAAGCCTTACTGCGTTCATTAGACGGGTTGTTAAAAAAGTCTTCTGCATTGGATTTCTCCACCACTTCGCCCCCTACCAGCAGTATAACTTCATCGGCCATGCGTTTAGCCTGGAAGAGGTTATGAGTGACCATGATGACGCTGGTTCCGAATTGTTGGTGGTGTTTCCGCACTATCTCCTCAATGACCTGCACACTATGAGGATCCAGATTGGCTGTTGGCTCGTCCAGCAGGAGTACTTCCGGTCTTAGCACCAGGGCTCTGGCCAGAGCTACCCGCTGCATCTCACCACCCGACAACTTTGTGGCGGGATAATTGATAAAATCCTGCATACCTACAAAATCGATGGCTTCGCTCACACGCCGTTCTATCTCTCTGTGTGGGAGCTTTCTTAACCTCAATCCGTAAGCAACATTGTTATATACGCTGGTGCTAAACATCAGCGGCCGTTGAAAAACCATGCACATCCGCCGGGCCATGTCATAACTCTTGTGTCCCTGTTTGAGCAGTTGACCATCCACGAACTTAATGTCGCCGGAATCCGGTTCAACCAGCAGGTTCAAGATACGCAAGAGTGTACTCTTGCCCGCTCCATTGGGTCCTAAAACTGCGTAAATGCGTTCTCGTTCCAGGTATAGCTTGTCAATACTCAATACTGTCCTATCACGGTAAACCTTGGTCAGATGGGTAATTTCAAATAGATTCATATTCTTATACCTCACCCAGATTAAAATCTTTGGCATTAAGTAAAACAATTGAACTTACAATGAAGGATAAAATAAGGAGAATGACCCCCAATGCTACACCCATCTCAAAGTTTCCCTGTCTGGTTTCCAGTATGATCGCTGTGGTCAGTACCCTGGTGTAGTGCCGGATATTACCGCCGACCAGCATGACTGCACCAACCTCGGCAAAGGCTCGGCCGAACCCGGTCATTATACCTGCAATGATTCCCGTCCGGGACTCGGAAATGACGGTCCATACCGCTTGCATCCGGGTAGCCCCGAGACTCCTGGCGTGATCGTAAATGATCCCTTCCTTGCTAGCAATGGCTGCAGCGGACAGCCCGGTGATAATCGGGGTAACCAGCAAACACTGGGCAATGACCATCGCACTGGGTGTGAACAACCACTCGAGTTCTCCTAGTGGCCCGCTGCGTGATAATATAAGATATACTACCAAACCTGCCAGCACCGGCGGCAAAGCCATTAGCGTATATACTATCCGCAATAATAGTCCTTTGCCAACAAAATTATTCAAGCCGATCCATGCCCCCAGAGGAATGCCGATAAGGGCGCTAATAATAGTAGCCGATCCTGAAACCAACAACGACAAGAGGACTATTTCAATTATTTCGGATTGCTGCTGGATCAGAAATTGTATAGCGTCCATGAAAAACTACCTCCGGTAAAATCAAATATCTCTTGGTGAAATAAAAAAGCCAAACCAAGAACGGCCTGACCACTCGAGAACAATCATAGGATTGTTCTGTTTCTCTGCCCTCCTTTCCAAACGGGAGGTAAGAAGGTTTCCCTTCATACCCTATCGGCCGGTGAACCATAGCTAATACTTTAGATTCAGCGGCTCGGTGAGCGTTTGTTATATTCACTTACATTCTGTTTTCGACTCGAAAGGCAAAATTCCTGCAATAATCCTCTTTTTTCTATTACATCTTAATTAATAATTTATCCCAGAATGCAATGGATTGAATTGCAGTAAGAAAAAGGAGACAGGGGCTGAGTTTGTTGCTAATGATATGATAGATGAGTAATAGACTGGTCAGAGATCTACTAGTGGTTTTCCCCGGGTTTCTTTAATGCCTCAGCTAGCAATTTATCTTCGACATAGGAGTCCTGATAGCGGAGTGGTTTGGGCATGGGTTCATATTTTAGACTCTTCTCAAGGATATGCATATATCCCCAGCGATACATATCCAGCAGGATAGGTTTGATGGTATTGCCGTATTCACTGATGGAGTACTCCACCCGCGGCGGGACCTGTTCAAAGACCTTGCGGTCGATTATGCCGTCATGCTCAAGTTCCCGCAACTGATTAGTCAGCATCCGCTGGGTGATATTGGGCAGCGAACGGGAGAGTTCCGAAAACCTCAGGGGACCATACCAAAGAGCATAGTATATCTGGGCCTTCCACTTGCCGCCTATCACATCGATAGCCGCCTCAATCGGTGAAATATAGACTTTCTCATCCTGACTTCCCATGCTTGTACCCCCCATTATCTATGTATATATGGTTTTGTTGATAACACCACTTATTGATATTACCATATAAAAATTATAGCACACGTATTTCACGATGGTATATATACTTTTGTATACTACCTATATTTTATGTGCCTACTTCACTAATTTGCATATACTCACTATAATGGCAGTAACATTTAAGGGAAATGAATTAATGGTATCGTAGAAAACCAGATTTGGTACTCCCCAAAAAAGAAGGTTATAAAAAAGAGATACCATTATGTATTTTACTTAAATGAGAGGTGATACCAAATGGCAGAGTACGAGAACAGCTTTAAAAACCAGCCCTTGTATTGCGGCGAATTCTTTGCGGACAAAGCCGACAAAGACCGCTACCTGCAAGCCCCGGCATGGGTCAAGGTTTGGATGGACGCTCTGGATGCAATTTATGCCAAAACCCTTAGCCCCGCCGCCTAGTACTGATGACCAGACACTCTAACAACAAAGGACCCATCCCTTTCGGGAGGGTCCTTTGTTACATTTTCTAGCAACCGGAAATTATGTATTGAATATCATTGAGTATTGGCGTTAATTATGTCACTGGCTTGGCAATTTGAAGAACCTGCCTGCGCGCTAAACTCACCAACTCCAGGCATTGTCGGGTTCTATAATCATTTGTTATAATAGCTTCAATCTAAACAAGAGGGGATGCTTTGATGGCCAAGTATTATGAATTCTATTGCGTGACCTCCTGAACTACTTGCAAGAAAGCCAAGGTTTGGCTGGAAGAACAAAAGGTATCGTTCAATTACCATGATCTGCTGAAGGAACCGTTAGATCTGCTGGAATTGAGAAGGCTGGCAGCACAGAATGGCTCTACCATTAAGGAACTGGTCAATCCCAAGAGCCAGGCTTATAAAAAATTGCAGCCGGATCTTACCACTATGGATGAGCAGGCGGTTTTCGAACTCGTTGCCGCCAATCCCCGCATCATGGTTCGTCCCATGCTAAGCGACGGCAAAAAGATGGTGATGGGATTTAAAGAAGATCAGTATAAAAGATTCCTCAACCTAAGCGATTAATATTTCTAGACCTGGCAGTTCCTCTACCGAGGGGCTGCTTTACACGTTCGAGCCCGTCTAGCGCTAATCTTATCTTGCGATAAAATCAACCGCCTTATTGATAGCATACCAAATGTAGTTCAGGAGAACTAGAACACGCTTATTATTCGATCCCCTATTGATGCACTGAGCGTCGGGCAAAGGTCTCCAGCAGCTTCCATTGGACAATAGGTATGTTTTCGATCAACTCCCCGGGTATCTGGTAAAATTGGGCATCTGTATTGCTGCGGGCGATAATGGACGTATAAGACTTATCCAAAATGCTTTCCTCTCCCCAGAAGTCCCCGGGCTTGAGTACCTCTATCTCGTGGCCGTCATCATATAACCCGATCTCACCCCTGCAAATCAAAAGGATGCCCCGCTCAACAGAACCTGACAGCACTTGCCCCTTCCGGCAGCTTCCCAAATACATCCCCTGGGTTATCCTGCTCTTGATGGGGCAGGCGATCCTCTCACCGAACAGCCACGAGCACTCCAGAAAATGCCTCTGCTCCACCTCTTGCTGCGCATACTCCAGCAAATCGTTGCGGCGCAGAAATTCGGTATATAGCGGAGCAGGTATCTGCAGTGCCTTTACATAATTGACGGCCCGATAGGTGCCGTTAAGCCGGGTGCCCTTCAGGCATGACCTCTCGGCGATCATCGCCCCGACGGTCATCTGGTTCTTTACCCCTCGTTCGGGTATGATGTATTCCATCATTCCGTTCAGCAGGCAAAACACATAGTGACTTTTTTCCCCTTGCTTGAGCAGTATGGTACCTGGATTCACTGCGACTACCGGACAGTTAAGCAGGAGTTCGATCTCGTAAGCAGGCACTCCGGGAAAGAAAGTCTGCAGGTACTGGTGGGCAAAAGGCTTCAAATAGTCGCGGTAAGAAGGGATCAATACATCTACTGAACCAAAGGAAGCCGTATCCCCAATGACCTTCTGACTATCACTAAGTTCCTGAGTGGTATGGCTTAGAATGATCCTTTCTGAGCGGTCATTCTTGAAGTCTTCAGCATGTCCATGAATCATTCCGCCGCCTATATCAATCTTTTTCAGCATGACTGGAGTAAGATAGGACTCTTTCACCCTGTCGAAGTATCGCTGAGTGATGCCGTTCTTAGCGGTATCATCACTTATCATCTTTTTCAAAAGGTCCAGGGATGAAATATCGGCCAGATGTGCATAGGTCTTGTAACCATCACCCCAAAGCGAGCGCAGGAACATGATGCTGGTCTCAACCGGATGGGGCGAATAGACCGGCATGATCTCCAGACCATCGATGTTGTTCCATTTATCCGCCTCAAGATCATGGATCTCAAAATACTTTTCAAAGAGGGCTTCATCCATACCCGTAAGCGCAGCCAGTTTTTTCATCACACTGAGCCGCACCAATTTAGTCGAATAATACTTAATGCGATGATCGGAACGCAATAATACTGTCAGCCCATTGAAATGATCGTCATGGGCATGGGTCTGGATTATACCCTCTATCTCACTAACCCCAATGCCCATCGCCTGAAGATTATACATCAGACTGGGTCCGGTATCAATCAGGTAGATCTTGCCCTGAAAGGTCACTATACTGGCCATACAAGGTCGGTTCGGGTCCCAGCCGTCTCCTTCGCCGCTATGTATGACAGAAAAATACTCCCGCTTGAATTGGTGATATTCGAGGTGGTAGGGAGGATCGTATTCTTCATTAGCTCCCAGATTGAGATCTACCGACACCATCTGGCCCCGATAAGTGAATTCATAGAGATTTACCCCTTTGCGCTGGATGAAAACACCATTCCTGAGCTCGGCCGGTTCTTGTTCGATAATTCTGGCCTCCAGCAGCTCATCAGTCCTGCTGATGCGGTCGAAGGCAAAGGCCAGCTTCAGGCGCATCATTTCCTGCGCCTGCTCTTCGGGAATGCCAGCTTCCATTATTTCTTGGACACTGGTCAGTCCGTAATTGCCCCGGTATATATATTCGGCCTGAGCTTTTACTTCATGCTCGATACCGATGAGCAGCGGCTTTATTCCTTTATTGTTGGGGTGATTGGGCAACAGCATACCCTGGCGGTAAAGCATCTGCAGTACCGGAAATTCAGCCAGATTGGCAAATTGCTCACCCTGCACGGGCAGGTCGGACAATAGGATAGCATTGGGCCCGGTTTCGAAAACACGGCCAGCTTTCTCTACGGAGTTTATAAGCCCCCTTTTCATCAGGTGCTTTACACAGTCTGCCGGGCAACCACAAAGAATATAAAGCTCGGCTTCAGGAATCTCAACCCAAAATATGCCGGCTGCTACTTTGATTTTCCGCAAGGCTATCCCTCCATGCTGCATATTCTAATGAATAATCCTGCCTGGATTAATTACTTAGTCTATTACACAGTGAACCAAAATATCCTCTTTGCGCAGGACTTTTATTCTACCCACACGCCTGAAGTATTGAAGATTATTCGATGTCTTGGTTACTGTAATCGTAATCTTGCCCGAAGCAGGCGGAAGTTAGTCATAACTAGAGTATTCGGGTATAATAGTCTGTGATTTCATTACTTGAGGAGTTTTTATGGATAAAATCATCGAAATGATTGCAGCGGAAACCGCTCTGCCAGAGAAAAAGGTGGCCAGCACCGTAGCTTTGCTGGATGATGACAAGACCATCCCCTTCATAGCCCGCTACCGCAAGGAGGCCACCGGGGAACTGGATGAGGTCGAGATCCGCCGCATCTCAGAACTGCTTACATTTTACCGCAACCTTGCACAGAAAAAAGACGAGGTCCTGCGTCTGATCGAAGAACAAGGCAAACTGACGGATGATATTCGGGATAAAATCGCCTCCGCCCGCCGCCCGGTGGAAGTAGACGATATCTATCGGCCCTTCCGGCCCAAGCGACGCACCCGCGCATCCATGGCCCGCGACAAGGGTCTGCAGGGACTGGCCGATTTTATAATAAGCTGTCTGGAGGTGGACTCACCAGAAGAGGAAGCCAAAAAATATCTCAATGATGACGTCCCCAGCACTGCTGATGCTCTGCAGGGAGCCCGCGATATCATTGCCGAACTGGTCGCTGATGACCCAGCTATGCGCCAATCCGCCCGCGACCTCGGCCACAAATATGGTATAGTGGTCACCGCAGCACGTGATCCGGAAAAGGACAGCGTCTATACCATGTATTACGATTACCGGGAAGCGGTGGCTCGCATCCCGGCCCATCGAATTCTAGCTATTAACCGGGGTGAGAAGGAAGAAATCCTCAAGGTACATCTGGAATTGGATCCTGCCCCGGTGCTAAATATGATCTATCGCAGCTATTCCAGACCCGGAGCCGCCGGCGAACAGATGCGGGAAGCTATCAATGATTCATGGCAACGCTTGCTGGCTCCAGCCATTGAACGAGATATTCGGAGCGAATTAAGCGACTCCGCCCATAAGCAAGCCTTACAGGTGTTTTCCAAGAATCTGCGTTCACTTTTACTGCAGGCCCCGGTCAAAGGTAAGGTCATGCTGGGCATCGACCCCGCCTATCGGACTGGCTGTAAATGGGCGGTCATCGACCCCACCGGTAAGGTACTGGAGATCGGAGTATTCTATCCCACCCCGCCCCGCAGCGATATAGCCGGTACCGAAAAAGTCCTGACCCGACTGGTGGAGCAATACAATATCGATGCCATCGCCATCGGCAATGGGACCGCCTCGCGGGAGACCGAGCAGATAGTAGCATCTTTCATAAAAAAATCCGGGCATTCAGGCCTCGCCTACACTATAGTCAGTGAAGCCGGGGCCAGCGTATATTCAGCCTCGGAACTCGCGGCACAAGAATTCCCCGAACTGGATGTGGCTGAGCGCAGCGCTATTTCCATCGCCCGCCGTATCCAGGACCCGCTAGCCGAGTTGGTCAAGATCGAACCTCGCAGTATAGGAGTGGGTCAATACCAGCACGATATCAATGCCCGCAGCCTGGATGAAAGCCTGGCCGGGGTAGTAGAATCTGCCGTAAATTACGTTGGAGTAGACCTGAACACTGCCTCCGCCTCTCTCTTGTCTTATGTTGCCGGCATCAATACTACCGTGTCGGGTAATATCGTCAAATACCGTGAGTCCAACGGCCCGTTTAAAAATCGCAAGCAGTTACTCAAAGTGGCCAAGCTAGGTCCCAAGGCCTTTGAACAGGCTGCCGGATTCCTGCGTATCAGCGGTGGCGATGACCCTCTGGACAACACTCCCATCCACCCCGAATCCTATAAGGTCTCCAGCAGCTTGCTGAAATTGATCGGGGCCAGTCACGAGCAACTGGGCAGTGAAGAACTCAAAACCAAACTGCAGTCTTTCAATCCGGTCAAGGGTGCCGAAGAACTAGGGACCGGCCTGCCCACCCTGCGTGATATCATCGATGCCCTGCTGCGGCCGGGCCGCGACCCGCGCGAGGATGTCCCCCCGCCGGTATTCCGCCAGGATGTGCTCAGTCTGGAAGATATCAAGACCGGCATGGAGTTTGAAGGAGTAGTAAGGAACGTGGTCGACTTCGGCGCCTTCGTAGATCTCGGCGTGAAGGTGGACGGACTGGTTCACATCTCCGAAATGTCCCAGCGCCGCATCAAGCATCCCCTGGAAGTGGTCTCCATCGGCGATATCATCAAGGTGCGGGTGTTAAGCGTAGACCCAGCGAAGAAACGTATAGCTCTGAGTATGAAAGAAATATCCTCAACCATATCGCCGGTGTAGTTCATTGATGTTAGCTATGTTCAGGCAATCCTCCTTAACACTGCCGGCATGGGCTTATTACTTCTTCCTAATAATTGACAGCGGCACATAATACTTGGCGTAACGATTGCCTTTTTTATCGGCAAATGCCCCGTGTTGGTCGGGAACCATTACCGTGGCCCGTTTATTGATGCGATGCACGATGCCTTCCAGCTGTTTTCCTTCAAAGCGGAAGCTGATCCGGTCACCCGGTATGATACCAAGCTGCTGCCGGGCGATCTCCTGGTTGGTGGGCAGACGGTGATAGCTTTCGGTATGACTGAAAAGATTACTGGCAATAGTCTTGAAGCGTTTCCCCTTGCAGCTCGATCGCTGGAAATGAATGAACTCGATGACATGGACCATCTCATGTTCAAAAATGAGCTGCAGAGCCTCCAGGCTGCTTTCTGTTCCTATGCCAGCTACTGATCTTTCCCCCTCGGCAGACCCGTACCGTAATATAAAATCCGTGCTGATCTTGACCTTGACGACCACATTGGATGGCCGGGAAGGATCGATATTGCGAGGAAATGAGGTAATGCCGGCACTTTTGGTCATACGGCGGGAAAAGCTGAATTCCAGGGTCCCCCGATAATTATTCCTGAACCAGTCCTGAAAGAAAAGACTGTCATAGAGTTCATACAATAATTCCAGATCTTCACCGCTGATCTTTTTGATATCAAAACTCTTGACATTGGCAGAACGCTGGATGACTGCTTCCCGGATCTGCCTGCGCTTTTCGCTCACCTCTGCACCATCATATCTGATTTTAAGAATATCGTTCATGTTATAGCCTCTTAATCAACCGCTGATGTCAGTGTACTCATGATCATGTGAAAACCCTCATCTTTATTTATATATCCCTGAAAGGAAATCGAAACAGTGCGTGTCCCGCTGTGAAAGCTGTCCGCTGGCTCAGGTATGGTCAACAAATTTATATAAAACGCCGGTGCCTGGTACTACTTTAAAGCCATACTTTTCGAAGAGCCCATATCCATCATCCGAATATGTTGGTGCGCTCTGTCTGTATTGCTCTTCCTCCACGCTTTTGTCCAGATTGAGTTGCTGACCAAATATGGGATGATAGGAGATCGAAAGCCCGGGCAGCGAGTCGGACATAATCGCTGGCTCAGCAGGCGAATCCGGGTAAAAGGCCAACAGGTCTGGAGCCACGTGACAAAAAGTCAGTATTAAGCCGGGCAGTTCATCTATGATCCTCGTCTTCAACAATGTGTGGTCATATCCGTCTTCCATTTTCAGTTCGCGCACATAATAGGTATCCAGATCGGGGTCGCCGTTATCCGGGCTGAGCGGGCCATCATCTTCGTCACTTAAAGCAGATATAACATAGGCCAGATCGGCATCGATGTCCTCACAGACTGTCAGCGGGTCCTCCCCACTATTAAGTAATTGTTTGCACATAACCAGACAACCCGATAGTTCCCCAATTTTTACGGCTTGCCGATAATCGCCCTGATAGATAGCAGCCATCCTTTCATCTGATAAGTCAAAAGACGTACCGTAAAAGGTGATATGATTCCACACCACACAGGTATTATGACAATCATAGCCGGAGTCACCGTTGATATCGAATACATGGGTCTTGGCTTCGGAATAATCAGCGCAAATAGCTTGGATCTTGATTTCTTTTCGCATCTTTACCTCCGATTAATAAGTTCACGTCCGCCTTAGTTTATGTATTTGCTCCCCTTCTTAATATTTTACTCCAGTGCGTCAAACAGGCATGTTCTTATTTGTGCGAAACTTTAGCGTTATAGTCAATTTTCCAAGAAATATTTCGGAATTAACGATAGAATTATTTGTGTAGAAAAGTAATCACAGAGGAAAGACGCGATGATGAATAAACTGAAGGTATGGCTTCCGCTCGGTCTGCCGGTTCTGATGCCGATACTGGCTTATCTGGCACTGCAAAATGTAAATAACCTATCTGCCTCCCAAATGATAATAATCACTTACCTGCCCTATCTAATCCTCTTGGTCGCCGTGATCCTGGCCTATCGCTTCAATCAGAGCAGGATCTTCTATCTGGCCCTGGGCTTTATAGCCCTGCAGACCATCATACCAGGTGGTGCCTCCCGACAAATTGCCTTTGATGTGGCTGAAACGGATTTAATCTATCTGTTGATGGCCCTGCTGGTCCCATTTAATATCGTGATCTTCAGCCTTATGAAGGAACGTGGCATCTTCAGCCGCTGGGGCATAGGCAAACTGGCCTTCCTGTGCACGCAATTCTTGGGCGCAGCCTGGATCATCTCGAAGTCACCGCCGGACCTGGTCAATGCAATTAATGCACAGTTTTTGCCATGGAACATTCAGATCATTCCGGGTCTGGCTCCGTTAGGCGTACTAGTCATAGCACTCTCTATTCTGATCATATTGCTGCAGGTGCGGATAACCAGATCATATTTTTCAGCCATATCAGCAGGCATATTGCTATGTACCGCTTTTGTCTTGTATTGTCGAGCCATAAATATGGCGGCTCCCCTTTATGCAACTGCCATCGGTCTGCTGATGATCATCTTCGTCATTCAGAACTCCTACCACATGGCCTATCTGGACGAACTTACTGAAATACCTGGCCGGAGGGCCTTGCGGGAAGAAATGATGAAGCTTTCCGGCAATTACGTGCTGGCCATGGCTGATATCGATTTCTTCAAAAAATTCAATGATACCTACGGCCATGCTGTAGGTGATGAGGTCCTCAGGATGGTGGCAGCCAAGCTGTCCCGGGTCACCGGCGGCGGCAAAGCCTTCCGTTACGGCGGGGAGGAATTCACTATCATATTCCCGGGGAAAAAACTAGGTGATGCACTGCCCCATCTAGAGAAGGTACGCGAGAATATCGCTCAATCCGAGTTTTCATTGCGCGGTAAAGACCGCCCCAAGCAAAAGCCAAAAACGGTCAAGACCGGTAAACCAGTAAAAAAGGTTTCGGTTACCGTCAGCATCGGTGCCGCTGAAAAAACCAGCCCGAGTGAAAAGGCCGGAGATATCATGACCGCGGCAGACAAGGCCCTTTACCGGGCCAAAAATTCCGGCAGGAATCGGGTCTGCAGATAGGGTTGTGAGCAGAAAGAGTTAAATCATTTTTCATTTACAATGACCGGGGATGATTGCCGCGCTGCGCTCGCAATGACACAATGAATGATTACCGCTCCGGGCCCAGCCTTGTCATTGCTGCGAGAACTCGCGTATTTGTCATTGCGAGGAGCGTTAGCGACGCGGCAATCTTCCCCCGTTTTAGCACCACGACATACTATTTTCAAGCTTTGGATTGCCCACAAGTGAACTTTTTTAACAATCGTAGGGGCGGATTTCATGTAATCCGCCCCTACGATTCTGCTCATGCTTATTTATATATCTTCTCGATTTCGTGGGCAAAGTTTTTCAAAACGTTGCGGAATTTGATTTTCAGAGTGGGTGTCATCTCGTCCAGATCAGGCATGAACACCCGATTGGCAACATGATAATCTTTGACTGCCTCATAATCTTCCAGACCCTTATTGGCTTCAGCCACGTCTAATTCGATCAATGCTCTCACCTTGGGATGTTCACTGAAATCAGTGCCCACCTTAACTGTCAATCCATCGACCTTGACCATCTGGCTCTCATCGAAGGTGATGCCCTCGGCGGCCAGGACCTGTATTATCCGGTCGAACTTGGGCACTATGACTGCACTCACAAACTTCCTGTCATCAGCCACCGCGCAGACTTGTTCCACATAATTAGAGGCGGTAAAGCGGGATTCAACCTTGGCCCGTGGTACGTTCTTACCGGTATCCAGTACCATTATCGCCTTCTTGCGGTCAACTATGATATAGTAGTCTTTGCCCAATTTCTTGTTATGCACTGTCCGGCCGATGTCGCCGGTGCGGAAGAAGCCGTCGCTATCGAAGGCTTCGGCCGTTGCCTCCGGATTATTGTAATAACCCAGGAATACATTGCCGCCCCGGACCAAGATCTCACCATCTTCAGCCAGCTTCACCTCGTTAAAGGCCGTCTCTGGCCCCATACTTCCGGGCAGGATAGCTGAAGTCACACTGAAGTTGATAGCATTCATGGTTTCGGTCAGCCCATAGCCCTCAACAATAGTCACCCCCATTGCCATAAAGAGCTTGCACAGGCGGGCGGGTAAACTGGCCGAGGCGGAACAGGAATATCGATAGTTCTTGCCAAGAAGTGCTCTCACCTTACTGAAAACGTTGGCATCCGCCCACTCGTATTCAGCCCGCAGATCTTCCGGCAGACCATCAAATAGGGTTCGTCCATAACCGAAGTCTATAAAACCGTCCTCATCGGTCTGATAATCCACTACCTTGAGGCCTATTTCCATAGCCTTCTCGAAGGCGGCCTTCCCTTCCGGGGTAGCGGAAGCCGCATCGCGCATGGCCACATAGAGCCGCTCATAAATCCGCGGGACCGCGCAGAACCAGGTGGGGTTGAAGATGTAGATGTCTCGTATGACCGTAGCCGGCTGTTCAGCATAAGCGATGGTCGATCCGGTAAAAATGCTGTACATCTGGCAGCACTGCCGCTCATAGGTATGCGATAAGGGCAGGAAAGATAGCTGAGTCTCATTATCGGGGTGGACACCGCCCTCGCCAAACCGCAATATGTCGGCAGCGTTGGCGCTCATGAAGGTGTGATGAGTATGCATGGCCCCCTTGGGATTGCCGGTGGTCCCTGAGGTATATACGATAGTAGCGAGATCCCATGGTTTTATAGCATCACAGGCTTTTTGATAGGCATAGGGATGAGTCAACTCGTATTTTCTGCCCAGTTCAATGACCTGCTGCAGTGCAACAAACTTGTCATTATCCGGCACCGTCGCCTTCTCGGACATCACGATCACCTTTTCCAGGGAAGGCATCTCATCAAGTATTCCCAGCATCTTTTTGACCCCGTCATCATCCCGCACGAAGGCCACCCGGGAGCCGGAGTTGTTTACGATATACTTGATCTCATTGACGGAGAACGAAGGATAAATGGTTACAGTCACCGCACCGCAGCCCAGAATAGCAAAATCAGCCCATAACCATTGCGGGCAGTTATAAGACATTATGGCCGCCCGATCACCGGGGGTTATCCCCATGGACATCAGGCCGCAGCTCAGGTCCTTTACTTTAATATAGACATCAGCATAGGTAAGGTAAGCGGTTTCCGTAGGATTGGCGGGATCAGGCTGGTACCATTGGCACCTCCGGTCCCCAAAACGGTAAGCCGAACGGTTGAACATATCGGGCAATGTGGAAAAATAAAGGTTCTCGGTGAAGTTCTCTCTAACCTTTTCCATATACAGACCCCCTTAAATGTTTATTTCGTTTTCTAAATATTCCGCCTACTATTAATATTTATAGCACATTATTAATATTAATAATAACCCATTGATTTCCAGGCAATTCGACAGCCCGACCAGGCGGTTCAACTACAGTTGCCGTTCTCCCTTACTGCATAATAGGCAAATGGATTATCAGATTTATTCTGGATCAAGCAGGATATAGTTCCTTTT
>Ga0123335_1001439_pt1 | contig 38602 bp, 33 predicted proteins | sample BiotimSIPDNA_2_FD_89707 | JGI IMG/M metagenome (GOLD analysis project Ga0123335, IMG submission 89707) | Anaerobic biogas reactor microbial communites from Washington, USA - Biogas_R2 time_0 SIP DNA | ecosystem: Engineered > Bioreactor > Anaerobic > Unclassified | place: Washington, USA... | reverse complement strand
TTGGCCGGTTAATCTGTCCCGGATGATAATTTCCATGAGTCAAATAGACAGGGCGCCTGAGAGGAGAAAATGCAAAGCAAAAAAAATGTATCCGGACTCCGCTTCACGGAATTAGTTGGCTTATCCCCTGCAGGAAAACACTCTTCCGCAGATCGTTTTTCTATGTACATATAATGCTGTCTTATTGCCGGGTTAAAAAAACAAAGCCTAAAAAAACCTATCTTTGTATTATGAGAACTTCAAGTTATATATTGATAACTGTTTTCTTACTGCTCAATGCCTGTGACAGGGAAGATCCTGTTCAGTATTCGGGTACCGTTACCCTCACAAATGAAGACAAACAGGGTCAGACCTATTATATCTATGGCCTGTCAATCACAACAGGGGAAATGGTGTCCATGGAGAATGCTCCTCTCAATGTTATAACCATTATGGGAACAGAAGATGATGGAAACTATATATGTTACTTTGAAACAGGAAATTATCAGAACTCATTCTATCTCTATGATAAGTATCCCGATGCGACAACATGCAAAAATGCTTTTAACAACCTCACGTCCTTTACTTTGCCTCTTCAGTGGGAAGGTCTTGGATATGATGTAAAAGAAAATCAGATATGGCTTTACAGGACAAGTAATGAAAAGTATGCAAAGATAAGAGTGATAAGCACCTCTGCAGAGGCAGACGATACCAGGCATTATCCATATGTCACCTGTACACTGGAATATGTTTATCAGCCTGATGGGACATTAACTTTTCCCATGAAATGAAAGGGATGAGGTTTGATAATATTTTCAGCATAAAGGACAATGATACTTTCAATAAGAAGGCTCTTGAAATTTTTCATTATCAGGCCTCTGATAATCCGGTATATAAACTCTTTATTGAATATCTGAATATTGATATTAGTAAGATAATATATGTTGAACAGATACCTTTTCTTCCGGTGGAATTTTTCAGGGATCACAGAATAATAACCGGGGGACATTCCCCTGCTGTCGTTTTTGAAAGCAGCGGGACAACCGGGTTACGCGTAAGCCGGCATTATGTAGCTGATACGGCTCTTTACCGGCAAAGTCTTCTTAATGCTTTTAATATGTTTTATGGTGATCCCGGTGATTACATGATAGCTGCTTTGTTGCCTTCCTACACTGAGAGGGGAAATTCATCACTGGTGTTTATGATGGACTGTCTGATCAGAAAAAGTGCTAATCCATACAGTGGTTTTTACAGTAATGATGAAAAAGCTCTTATCGCTGTGTTGATGAAAGCAAAGAGGGACGGGATGAAGATTTTTCTTATGGGTGTCAGTTTTGCCCTTCTGGACCTGGCTGAGAAATATTCACCTGATCTTTCCGGAGCCATTATTATGGAGACAGGAGGGATGAAGGGCAGAAGGAAAGAAATAACACGCGAAGAGCTTCATTCGGTTCTGAAAGAAGGGTTCAGAGTGTCGCACATTCATTCCGAATATGGTATGACGGAGCTTCTTAGCCAGGCTTATTCGGATGGAGAGGGTGTTTTCCGTTCTCCTCCATGGATGAAAATACTTATAAGGGATCCGCACGATCCTTTTTCTCTTATGACAAAACCCGGGAAATCAGGAGGTATTAATGTCATTGATCTGGCAAACATTTATTCCTGTTCTTTTATCTCAACAGGTGATCTTGGCAGGATGGGTGTCGACGGAACTTTTGAAGTGACAGGAAGGTTTGACAACAGTGATATAAGGGGATGCAATCTTTTGTTCATCTGATTAGGGTACAGAAAAACAGTGCCGGGAAAAACTGTATGACACAAGCCTTAATGATCTGTTCAGGTAACTCTGTGCGGACAGGGAATGATAAGGTGACTATTTAATTTCCCCTTATATTCCCAGTTTCGTTCTTATGGCAGGCGGGATACCGTTTTTGTTGACCATAATGAAAAGTGTTTTAGCCCTTACATAGTTTTCCGAGATGTTAAGATATCCGCCAAAGCTGTTTCTGTCGGTTCCCCAGGAATTTTTTGTCTTATAATATTTTGTTCCGTTCTGATCTTTCACTATTCCTGTCATGTGCATCAGATGGTCATCTGTTGTAGTGAAGTTTTCATAGCCTTCCTGGCGCATTTTCTGTGTTACGGTTATTTCAGGAGGGAGCGGAGTGTTTTTTTGTTTGTGATTGTTTTCAAAACTGTTTTTTTCCTGTCTTTCAAACCGTTCCCTGTCAGTAAGGCCCTGGCTACGCTCACTCATATTGTTGACCATAACGGCATAACCTTTTGTATGTGAGAACCCCGGTTCACTGACATCTCCGTCCCAGTTGACAGTATAACCATTGTTAAAAGAGTAGTCCATTATCTCTGTCAGTTCATCCAGAGGAACATTGTAAAAGCGTTCTTTTGACCAGTTATCAGGAACTTCCAGGACCCCTGTGGAATAAAATGGAAAATGGGTAAAAGAGGTGATCTGGACATAATCATCAGGATTGATTCCCAGAAAATCTGCAAAAGATTCCGGATCAAAGGTCATACCTTTATAAGTAAATGAGTCCGGTACTTTACCGAGATATGAATCAAGTATTGCATTGACTATCTCTTTGTATTGATCGCTTTCATTTTTCAACTCTACCGGAACGGCAGCAACTGCGTTGATGAAATCCTGTAATTCATGGTGGTTATGGGTAGAAGAACCGTAATTGAGGCCGGGATATATTTCATCGGGGACAATGCCCGACCGGGTAAACACTTTCATCCAGTCATGTGAAAGGCTTCCCGGTCCCAGATTCCCTTTTCCCCGGCGAAGATAATTATCTTTCAACCTGTTGAGATAATTATGACGTACAATAAACATTTCTGAAAGATCGTATTCTCCTTTCCCCATGCGCATCAGTTCAGACTCAATGAATGAGGTAGTGGCAAAACACCAGCAGGTGCCTGTGGCAGACTGGTTTTTCACCGGAGTGGCTTCCAGATCAATGACTGAGTTGAAAATGTAAGATCCAGCCGTTACAGTTTCAGTGTTTCTCTCTTTTTTCTGTGCAAGTGATAAGTGAAAGGTTGTGAGTGCAATAAAGAACAGGGAAATTATTTTTCTCATCTGCCTGGTTTTTAGTTGTAAACATATCTGCTATCAACGCAGAGTCGGGTAGAAAGCATCTTCAATATGATCGATCTCAAATTTATCATTTTTTTGTATAACTCTGATAATATCAAAGCGGCATTCCCTGGATACATTATACCATTTGATGTAATTCTCTGCAAGATGGATGAGAGATCTTTGTTTTTCCCTGGTAACAGCCGAAGCAGGGTCTATAAGAAAATCCGCGGAGCGTGTCTTTACTTCGGCGAAGACAATGAAATCCCCGTCTTCGGCAATTATATCAACTTCATTCTTGCCTGATCGCCAGTTTCGCCTGATGATCCTGTATCCTTTTTCCTGAAGATAAGCTGCAGCAAGATCTTCACCTTTTTTCCCAAGATCGTGTAATCCGGCCATATCAGATCTCTATAAGCTTATTTCTTATTGCGTAAAGAATAAGGCTGGCAGTATTCCTGGAATTGGTTTTCCCGAGAAGATTGGCCCTGTGTTTGTCAACAGTTCTTTTGCTGATAAACAGTGTATCGGCAATTTGCTGGTTTGAAAGGCCTTCACAAATCTTTACCAGGATCTCTTTTTCTCTTTTTGAAAGGATGGCTGATTTAATTTCGTTGTCGCGGTGTTTTATCTTCTGTATGACATTGTAAAGCAATTCCTGGGAAAAATAACTGCCACCTTTTATTACAGTCAGGATAGCTTCTCTTACCTCACTTATGTTTGAATCTTTCAGAAGGAATCCTTTTGCACCGGCATCAATCATTTTATAATAATATTCTTCTTCTCCGTACATAGAAAGGGCAATAATGTTCAGTTCAGGACATAATGTAAGACCCTTTCTTGTTGCCTCAATGCCATCTGCTTCAGGCATATTAATATCCATGAGGGCTATGTCGGCCTCTGTGTTTTTGAGTAATTCAAGAAATTCATTGCCGTTAGCAGCTTCACCGGTAACTTCAAAATCGGGATATGCATTCAGGAGAATCTTAAGGCCATTTCTGAAGAGTTGATGATCATCAGTTATTATGATACGTATCTTTTCCATATTATATATTTCCCGGGATTGTCTTGAGGTCCTGTTGTTTTGTTCTGTCAAAAAAGGTTATTAATATATTATGAATCTATTCAACCATTTTTATTAAGGCACTGGTCCCTTTTCCCGGAGTACTTTCCAGTACAAAAACACCTTCTACGGTTTTAACCCGGGTCTGGATGTTTGATAATCCCAGTCCCTTGTTGTCTTCCCTTCCCAGGGAAGAAGTCTCAAAACCGCGGCCATTATCATAGAAGTGCAAGGTAATGAATTTTTCATGTTTATTCAGTTCAATCTCTATTCTGGATGCACCGGAATGTCTTATAGCATTGTTGATGAGCTCACATGCAGCTCTGTATAATACCACTTCCTTGTCCTTTTCGATCCTTGTATTCTGCATATTCGACTTGAAATCTACTTCAACAGCTTTTGTCTGATTGATCTTCGTGGTAAAGGCATTTATGGCACTGGCCAGTCCGAAATTTGTAAGTACATGTGGACTCAGATTATCGGAAACTTCTTTTATAGTGAAAATAGCTTCATTGATAAGGTGGCTGGTGTTATTGAGTATTGTTGTCCCTGAAGGGTCGTTTATTCTTGGAGCAAGAGATGAAAGAGACATTTTGATAGTTGAAAGTATGGGGCCGAGACCATCATGCAGATCGTTGGCAAATCTTCTTCTTTCATTTTCTTCGGTATTGATTATGGCATTCAATACCTTTCTTTCTGTCCGCTGACGGTCTATTTCAGCTTTTTTGAGAGAATAGAATATTTCTCTTATAAGGATAACACCTACAATGATCATAAAGGATACAAGAACACCAATCCATTCATCTAACATTTGCCATTCATATGAAGGAGTGCCCCTGAAAAACTCAAAGAACTGAATTAGTTTGCGAACAGCCATAAAGACAAAAGCTGAAGACAAAAGTATCCAGGAGAGCCTGTATTTTGTAAGTTTCATGAATCCAAGAGCTATTGAAGCTGCAGCTATCTGAAGCACAATAGAAATAATTAAGGCTACCAGTCTGACCATGTTTCGGTTTGTTTAGTATTTGTGCAAAAATAGAAGTTATTTATTAAAGGCACAGAGAATCAATGTAACAAAAGGTAACATGTATGCCGGAATAAATTGAGATGAGCAGTTGATCGGGTTATTTCAACCGTTGCGCCCTGGTGCCTTTTTCATATCTTTGCTTTCTCAATTAATTGTAATGAAGATAATATACAATATTGGTATTTTCCTGTATTCTCTTTTTGCGCGGATACTTTCTCCGTTCAGTCATAAAGCATATTTATGGACAAAGGGCCGTAAAGGATGGTATTTAAAACTGAAGGAGCAGGTTGACCCTGCAGCAAAATATATATGGATACATTGTGCCTCTCTGGGAGAGTTTGAACAGGGGCGGACTGTAATAGAAGCTATAAGAAATGAGAAGCCACAATACAAAATAGTGCTTACATTCTTTTCCCCATCGGGCTACGAGATCCGTAAAAACTACAAATATGCCGATATAGTATGTTATCTGCCTCCCGATACCCGGCATAATGCAGAACGCTTTGTAGAACTGATAAGACCTGAGAAAGTTATTTTTGTCAAGTATGAATTCTGGCATCACTTTATTTCGGCCCTTAATAATAAAGGTATATCGCTTGTACTTATCTCAGGTATTTTTCGTGATGACCATTTTTTCTTCAGGTGGTACGGCAGGTTTTTCCGGAAGATACTGGAAAAGTTCACATGGTTTTACGTTCAGGACAGAGAATCGGAAGATATCCTTGCCAGACAGGGGTTTACAAATGTGACTGTCGCCGGAGACAGTCGTTTTGACCGCGTTATGCAGATAGCCCGGGAAGCTAAAACAATACCGGAATTTGAACTGTTCAGAAAGGGAGAAAAACTGTTGCTTATTGGTAGCAGCTGGCCGAAAGATGAAGAAATAATAACACAATATATCAACATGCATCCAGCCTTAATGAAGTGGGTATTTGCTCCTCATGAGCCTGATCCGGTAAATATTGAGCGACTGGAGAAACTGTTGACAGTACAAAGTATCAGGTTCTCTGAATTCAGGGAAGAATACTCCGATGCACGTGTTCTTATTATAGATAATGTAGGAATGCTTTCCTCTGCATACCGCTATGCCTGGATGGCGGTGGTAGGCGGGGGTTTCGGGAAGGGGATCCATAATGTTCTTGAACCTGCATGCTGGGGTATCCCTGTAATGTTCGGTCCCAGACATGATAAATTCAGGGAAGCTGTTGAAATGAAAGCAAACGGCAGCGGAGCAACTTTCAGTAATTACAGGGAATTTGAAATGATCATCGACCGGTTCATGAATAATAATACTCTATATACAGAGGCATCTGAAACCTCTCTGAGATATGTACAAGAAAATGCCGGAGCTACACACAGGATTATGGAGGGATTGTTCTGAAAGTATTTCATAAACAAAGTTATACGCAGCTTGGAATACCTCGTCTTTTCATTTAACTTTGTATAGAGATATAGATTATGGAGTTTCTGGTGAACACTATCTTCTGATAATTTTGTAAAGAAGTTTTCCTGATTTTTCTGACGCGGACCAATGACTACTGGTATTTGTATCATTAATCGGCTAATTTTTAAAGGATTTGGCAGATCTCTCTTCTTCCGCCTTTTGAGTTCTATTTATAATAGGCTAATATTCAGCGAAATGCAGATAGTTAATAACTAGCATAAGGAATGTTAATAAACTTAAATTTTTTATCTTGGATTGAGATCAATGCTTGTCTATTTTAGCAAATACCCGAATAAAAATCAACGGTCGTTTAATCTCATTAAAATCAGATTATAACAAAATTATGGAAGATCTTTTTATCCAGGAACCAGCTATTGCTTCTGATCACACTCAGGAGGTGAAACAGATTTTTGAAAAAGAGAATGAAGGTATAAAACAAGAAAACAGTAATTCAATGGAGCAGGAGAGTGAGAGAAAAATTTATTCTCATGAAGAAGTAGTTGAAGCGAGTATAGGATACTTCAAAGGAGATGAATTAGCTGCCAGAGTGTGGGCTAATAAATACGCTCTGAAAGATTCATACGGCAATCTTTATGAAAAGACTCCTGATGATATGCACCGTCGTCTGGCAAAAGAGATACACAGGATTGAGAAGAAATACAGGAATCCCCTGTCGGAAGAACTTATTTACGAAGTGTTGAAAGATTTCAGGTATATTGTTCCTCAGGGAGGGCCGATGACAGGGATAGGCAATGAGTATCAGATAGCATCTCTTTCAAACTGTTTTGTAATAGGTAATGAAGGAGCTTCCGATTCCTATGGAGGTATAATGAAGATTGATCAGGAGCAGGTTCAGTTGATGAAGCGTCGCGGAGGTGTTGGTCATGATTTATCACATATCAGGCCGAAAGGGACCCCTGTTTTAAACAGTGCTCTTACATCAACAGGAGTTGTGCCTTTCATGGAAAGATATTCCAATTCAACACGTGAGGTAGCACAGGATGGCAGGAGGGGAGCCCTTATGCTTTCTATTTCAATAAAACATCCTGATTCAGGAAAATTCATCGATGCCAAGATGGAAAGCGGCAAGATAACCGGAGCAAATGTATCGGTTAAGCTTACCGACGAATTCATGAAAGCAGTAGAAAAGAAATCAGTTTTCAGACAACAATATCCTATTGATTCCGCTAATCCGAAATTTGTCAACGATGTGGATGCAGGAAAATTATGGGAGAAAATTGTTCATAATGCCTGGAAATCTGCTGAGCCGGGAGTGCTTTTCTGGGATACTATAATAAAAGAGAGTGTTCCGGATTGTTATGCCGATCTTGGTTTCGAAACAGTATCCACAAATCCCTGTGGGGAAATACCTCTTTGTCCGTACGATAGTTGCCGTCTTCTGGCTATTAACCTGTATAGCTATGTGAAAAATCCTTTTACCTCACAGGCAGAATTTGATTTCGAACTGTATAAGGAACATGTAGGCCTGGCGCAAAGGATGATGGACGATATCATAGATCTGGAGATGGAAAAGATAGATGCCATTCTTTCCAAGATAGAGGATGATCCGGAACCAGATGAACTTAAAAGGGTGGAAAGAAATTTATGGAGGAATATCAGAAAAAAATCCGAACAGGGCAGAAGAACAGGTATAGGAATTACTGCTGAAGGAGATATGCTGGCAGCTCTGGGACTGAGATACGGGACTGAAGAAGCTACAACTTTCTCAGTAGAAGTTCATAAGACACTGGCCGTTGAAGCATATAAGTCGTCAACATACCTTGCCAAAGAGAGAGGCTCTTTCCTTATCTATGATGCCGAAAGAGAAAAAGATAATCCCTTTATTCTGCGACTGAAGGAAGCAGACCCCGTTATGTACAGTAATATGGAGAAATTCGGGCGCAGAAATATTGCTCTTCTGACAATAGCCCCGACAGGTACTACCAGCCTCATGACCCAGACTAGCTCAGGAATAGAACCTGTTTTTTCTGTTTTCTACAAGAGAAGAAGGAAAGTAAATCCCAACGATAAAAATGTAAACATCACTTTCAGAGATGAAGTAGGTGATTCATGGGAAGAGTTTAATGTATTTCATCATAAATTTGTTGACTGGCTGAGACTTAACGGATTTGATCCTGAAGAGGTTAAGCAGCAAAGCGATAGTGAGATAGAAAAACTGGTGATAAAATCACCATACTATAAGGCAAGTGCCAACGATGTCGACTGGGTCGCTAAAGTAAGAATGCAGGGAGCTATCCAGAAATGGGTCGATCATTCTATCAGTGTAACCATCAACCTCCCATCGGATGTGAAGGAAAGTATGGTGGGAGAACTTTATCTGACAGCCTGGAAACATGGATGCAAAGGGGCGACAGTGTATCGCGACGGATCGCGCAGCGGAGTCCTTGTTTCCGGTAAACCCGAAGGCAGGATAGAAAGACCAAAAAGACCGAAAATCCTCGATTGTGATGTGATAAGGTTCAACATAAATGAAGAAAAATGGGTGGCTTTTGTCGGACTGAAGGATAACAGTCCATACGAAATTTTCACAGGACTGGCTGATGAGGAGATCTTTCCTATCCCCAAAAGTATTGTAAAAGGTCAGATCATAAAAGTTAAAAACGACGACGGTACTACCCGTTATGATTTTCAGTACACCGATAAATATGGTTATAAGAAAACCATGGGCGGCCTTTCTCATATGTTCAAACCTGAATTCTGGAATTATGCAAAACTTATATCAGGTGTCCTCAGATACGAAATGCCTATTGCCGATGTTGTTAATCTTGTCCAGTCACTGAAACTCAACAGTGAGTCGATCAATAACTGGAAGAACGGTGTAGAGAGGGCTCTGAAGAAATACATACCAAACGGTACCAGGGCTAAGGGAACATGCAGTGAATGCGGATCACATAACCTGGTATATGAAGAGGGTTGTCTTATATGCAAGGATTGCGGCGCTTCCAAATGCGGGGGGTGATCCCGGGAAGAGCATGATCGTCAGCTTATTACTTTAAGTTTCCTTCCGGTTTTGGTAAATGCATCTATGGCTTTATCAAGATGTTCTCTCTCATGTGCTGCTGAGAGCTGAACACGTATCCTGGCTTCTCCCTGCGGTACTACCGGATAATAAAAACCTGTGACATAAATACCTTCATCAAGCAGCAGGGCTGCAAATTCCTGTGATAGTACGGCATCATACAACATCACTGCACATATTGCCGATTTTGTTGGTTTAATATCGAAACCTGCATTGGTCATCCGGCTAATGAAATACTCAGAGTTGCTGTGGAGTTTGTCCTGCAGTTCATTGGTCTCAGTCATCATGTCTATCATCCTTATACCGGCAGCAGCTACGAGAGGAGGTATGGAATTGGAAAAAAGATAAGGTCTGGATCTCTGACGAAGCAGTTCGATAATCTCTCTTTTTCCTGTTGTAAAACCTCCTATGGCACCACCGAAGGCTTTGCCCAGGGTGCCGGTGATAATCTCAGCCTGCCCCATTACATTATACAATTCTGTTACCCCTCTTCCTGTCTCTCCAACCACACCGGCAGAATGTGATTCATCAACCATAACCATCGAATCATAGCGATTAGCCAGATCAATAATTTTATCCAGGGGAGCTACATTGCCATCCATTGAGAAAACGCCGTCTGTGACGATAAGCCTGAATCGTTGAGCTTTTGCCTGTTTGAGCTGTTTCTCCAGATCATCCATATCAGCATTGGAATACCTGTATCTCCTGGCCTTGCATAGACGTACACCGTCAATAATGGAAGCATGGTTGAGCGAATCAGAGATGACAGCATCTTCATCAGTCAGTAGAGGCTCAAAGACACCCCCGTTGGCATCAAAACAAGCTGCATAGAGAATAGTATCATCAGTATTGAAAAAACGGGCAATCTTATTTTCAAGCTCTTTATGAAGATCGGTCGTTCCACAGATAAATCTTACTGACGACATACCGTAACCATGATCGTCAAGAGCTGATTTGGCTGCCTCGATGAGATCAGGATTATTGGATAAACCCAGATAGTTATTTGCACAGAAATTCAGAACTTTCTGTCCTGTATCAAGTATTATCTCAGGGCCCTGTGGCGAAACAATTATGCGCTCATTTTTGTACAGCCCCTTTTCTTTTATCTCATCAATAATACCGGTAAGATGTTTTTGATAGTTTTTATACATAATCTTTTTTCTACTGATCCCAGTTAAGGATAACCTTTCCACATTTTCCTTCTTCCATAACATCAAAACCCTTCTGAAAATCATCTATGTGGAAATGATGGGTTATTACCGGATCAAGGTTAATACCTCCTATTATCATCTGTTCCATCTTATACCATGTCTCCCACATCTCTCTTCCGTATATCCCTTTTAAAGATATGGCTTTGAAAATTATTTCACTCCATGGAACTTCAAAATCCGAAGGGAGTATTCCCAGAAGCGAGATACTTGATCCGTTATACATATTCTTAATCATTTCAACAAAAGCCGCCGGGGAACCAGACATCTCCATTCCAATGTCAAAGCCTCTCATACCCAGACTCTTTACTGCATCAGATATTTTTTCACCTTTTGAAGGATTTACCACAAGTGTTGCCCCCATCTTTTTTGCTATATCAAGACGGTAGTCTGACAGATCACTGGCAACAATAAATCTTGCCCCGGAGAATCGTGCAATAGCAACAGCTATCCCTCCGATAAGTCCTGCCCCGGTTATAAGAACGTCTTCTCCCAGCAGGGGGAAAGAAAGAGCAGTGTGAGTGGCATTTCCGAAGGGATCCATAATAGCTGCCCAGTCGTCCGGGATCCTGTTGTCAAGCGGAACTACATTGGTGGCAGGTATCCTTAGGTATTCTGCAAATGATCCGTCAACATGAACCCCTATGCCTATACTGTTTTCACAGACATGTTCTTTGCCCCGGCGGCAGTTCCTGCAATGACCACAGGCCAGATGTCCCTCTCCGGTAACCCTTTCTCCCAACTTCAGATTAGTGACTCCCGGTCCCATCTCTTCAATGATTCCCATATACTCATGACCAATAACCATGGGTGTTTTAATTGTTCTCTGCGACCATTCATCCCATTTGTATATATGAAGATCAGTACCGCAGATAGAAGATTTCCTTATTTTTATTATAACATCATTCAATCCGGGTTCGGGAACGGGTACTTCCTGCATCCACAAGCCTCTCTCCGGACGTGCTTTTACAAGAGCTTTCATCTTTCTCATCGGTATACATAAAATGGATAGTTACATATATAAAGGTATTACAAATGTTCTGAAATTCATTATTACAAAACTGATATTTTCCCGGCTGTTATTTATAAGAGGGTTTGCCTATATTTGTATATTAATCTAAAAGGCATGTTATGCAACAAGTGAGGGTTCGTTTTGCTCCGAGTCCGACAGGTCCCTTACATATTGGTGGGGTCAGGACTGCTCTTTACAATTATCTCTTTGCGAAAAAGCAAAAAGGAATATTTATTCTTCGGATAGAAGACACCGATCGGTCAAGATTTGTGAACGGAGCAGAAGAATATATAACAGAGTCTCTTAAGTGGTGTGGTATAAAACCAGACGAAGGCGTCCTTGAAGGGGGCCCCTATGGCCCATACCGTCAGAGTGAAAGGAAAGATCTATACAGGCAGTATGCCGAAAAACTTGTTGAAAAGGGAGATGCCTACTACGCATTTGATGCACCCGAAGAGCTCGAATTATTACGCTATTCTGCTGAAAAGAAAGGCCAGACTTTTACCTATAATTCCTCTGTAAGGGATAAACTGAAAAACTCATTGTCCTTACCAGAACCTGAGTGGAAAAGATTTATCAGAGAGGATAAGCCCTATGTGATACGATATAAGATGCCTGTTAATGAGGATGTGAATCTTGATGACCTTATCCGTGGACATATTGTCGTTAATACTGACACACTTGACGATAAAGTGCTTTTCAAGTCTGATGGTATGCCTACATATCATCTTGCCAATGTTGTTGATGACTATCTGATGAAGATCACCCATGTCATACGTGGCGAGGAATGGTTACCCTCCCTTCCGCTTCATTTTTTATTATACAGATCATTTGCCTGGGAAAAACCTCTTTTTGCCCATCTTCCCCTTCTCCTCAAACCCGACGGAAAAGGGAAATTAAGCAAGAGAGACGGCGATAAGATGGGATTTCCTGTGTTTCCATTGTACTGGCCTTATGGTGAAACAGCCAGAGGGTACAGGGAAGAAGGTTATTACCCTGAAGCTTTTGTGAATATGCTTTCTCTTCTGGGCTGGAACCCGGGAACAGAAAAGGAGATATTCAGTATGGATGAACTGATAAATGTTTTTTCACTTGACAGAGTGCATAAAGCTGGTTCCCGTTTTGATCCGGAAAAAGCCCGGTGGTTCAATCATCATTATCTTCAACAGAAAAGCAATAAACAACTGGCAATAGAATTCAGGGAAATACTTCGGGCTAAAGGTTTTCATCACGACATTATTCAACTGGAGACGCTTGTTGATCTGGTGAAAGAAAGGGTCAGTTTTGTAAAAGATATATGGGATGAAACAGATTTCTTTTTTATTGCACCCAAAGCTTACGACAGTGAGGTAATAACAAAGAGATGGAAACCGGAGACTCCTGAACACCTGAAGGGATTGAAAGAGGTGCTGGATGAACTGTCAGATTTTACTCCGGCTGCTACTGAACAGGCCGTGAAGATGTGGATAACACAAAATGGATACCATACCGGCACTATTATGAATGCATTGAGACTCGTTCTTGTCGGCGCATCACGCGGTCCGCATATTTTCAATATTATCTCCTGGCTGGGGAAGGAGGAAACATTAAACAGGATAGACAGGGGATTGACTGTAATCGGAAATCATTCACGATGAACCTTCCGGAGGAAAATGATTATATAGATATTCATACTCACGGAGCCTATCCTCTTTCCGGTGTTTTTTCTGTCGTGACACTTATGGCCCATGAGAAAAAAGAACCACAGGATGTAGCCGGACTGAGCTATACTTATGGAATTCACCCGTGGTACCTTACAAAAGATAATCATAATGAACAGATAATAAATGTTATCAGGATGTCAGCCAATCCCCTGATAGCTGCCATAGGTGAAGCCGGTTTTGATAAAATAAAAGGACCTCCACCTGATCTGCAAAGAAAAGTATTTGAGGAGCAGGTATATATTGCGGAGGAAAAGGAGAAACCTCTGATAATTCATTGTGTAAAAGCATGGGATGAACTGACAGGAGTGTATAAAAGGATGAAACCCAAAATGGCATGGCTGATACATGGATTCCATGGTAAAAAGGATCTGGCTTTACAGCTTATTTCAAAAGGTTTTTATCTGTCCTTATGGTCCGGCTTTAGCATAAGACCTGAATCAACCCAACTGATACAAAACCTTCCGGTGGAAAAAATATTCCTGGAAACAGATGGAACGGGAACAGATATTAAAGATATTTACACCAAAGTGGCAGGAGACCTTGGTATGAATACCGGTGAACTGAAAAAACAACTCCTGAATAATTTTTTTGTCTTTTTTGGTATAAACAAGGATGTAAATGGTGTCTGACTGGCTTGACAGGACTGAAATGCTTCTGGGAAGACAAGGTATGTTGAACCTTTCATCTGCCCGGATCCTTCTTGTCGGACTGGGAGGAGTGGGAGCTTATGCTGCCGAGATGATATGCCGCGCAGGAATTGGTTCAATGACGATCGTTGATGGTGACAGGATACAATCGTCCAACAGGAACAGACAGCTTCTTGCTCTGAGGAGCACAGAGGGATTATACAAAACTGAAGTAATGGCTTCAAGACTTCTGGACATAAATCCCGGGCTGGATCTTGAGGTAATAAATGAGTATATAAAAGACGACAGCATGATTGCTGTTCTTGACAAAGGATATGATTATGTAATAGATGCCATAGACACATTGTCTCCCAAAGTATTTCTTATCTGGCATTCCCTGATGCGGAAATATCCTGTCGTAAGTTCAATGGGTTCAGGAGGCAAATTTGATCCTTTACAGATCAGTATTTCTGATATTTCAGAAACCAGTGGCTGTACTCTGGCCCGTATGTTGCGTAAGAGATTACACAGGCTTGGTATAAGAGAAGGAGTGACAGCAGTATGGTCTCCCGAGGCATACGATAAAACCAGGGTGCTCGCTGTCACCGGAGAACAGAACAAGGCATCTGTTGTGGGAACCATTTCTTATATGCCGGCAGCTTTCGGACTGGCTTGTGCTTCTGTAGTCATCCGTCATCTGAGTACCGGAGATGATACTAAGATTACAAAATCTAAATAATAGCAGTCTTACTGGTTATCACGTTTTAGTGCCGTTTGTGTGTTTGAAGATGTAATATGCAGGTATGCCAATGACAACTGTAAGCAGTGCTATTGATGATTCCATCGGCTTTTCCATAAACGACAGAACAAGGATCAGGACACCCATAATGATATAAATGATCTGGGTTATAGGAAAACCTTTCATCCGTATACTGCCCGGATTGCTCTTTCGTAATCGCCAGATACCTATTACTGTCATGATGGGGAATATACCAAGAGCGAATCCCATATAGGTGAGGACTTGTTCGAAAGTCCCTGACAGAGCCAGAATAACAGCAATAAGGCATTGCAGGAGAATGGAATTTGATGGGACTTTGAATTTCTCATGTATCCGGCCAGCCGCTTTGAAGAAGAGGCCATCCTTCGCCATGGAATAATAGACTCTCGGGCCTATGATGATGAATGCACTCAGTGAAGAGAAGAGAGCAAAAGCGATTAGGAGGGAGAATAATATTTCAGCCGGCTTGCCAAAAAGATTGCCCATGGCCAGCCCTCCCACAGATATTACATCCTTCATATCTGTGGGATTAATACTGTAGACATAGAGGATATTGATTCCCAGGTACAGAAGAAGAACAATGGCTGTTCCATAAATGAGAGAACGCGGCAGTGTTTTTGCGGGATTCTTTATCTCAGCGCCAATATATGTAGAAGCATTCCATCCACTATATGCAAACATTATCCACATAAGAGACAGACCTATGGTCTTAAATCCGGCAAGACCCGGTGCCACTTTTCCGCCCTCACTGAAATTACTGAAATCACCTTTTCCTGATGAAAAGCCTGCAGCAAGAAGAACCACTACAAGAATGACTTTCAGCAGAGTGAGAATATTCTGGATCTTTGCACCATATTTTATCCCGCGGTAATGGATAAAGGTAAATATCAGGATCACGGATATAGCCAATAATTTATTTGTCCACACAGGACCCATTATTCCTGCATTATCCAGCCATACAGACAATCCGGGGACAGCTCTGAGAAAATATTCGCTGAAACCGAGCGCTGAAGCAGCAATAGGGGCTGAGAAGCCAACCATAAAAGAAACCCAGCCGCTGAGGAATCCGAAAAGAGGATGGTATAACTTTGAGAGAAAGAGATATTCGCCTCCTGCTCCCGGCATATTGGCTCCGAGCTCACCGTATGACAATGCGCCGCATAAAGCAATCAGACCTCCTACAACCCATAATACAATCATCAGGACCGGGTCATTGAGGCCAGCCATCAGGAGCCCTGAAGTAGTGAATATCCCTGCCCCGATCATATTGGCCACTACAATATTTGTAGCAGGGAAAAGACCGAGTTTTCTCTCTAATTTTTCCGCGCTCATAAAAACTTGTTATTTTTCAGATTTCTTATAACTGACAGAGACCCCTCCTCCTCTTGTGTTTAAAGAAGTTTCATAGTTGGGAAGACTTCTTACATAACGCAGAAAATCAGCCTGCCCGCCATATCCGCCGTATCCGCGACCAATCTCAGCTATGTTATGGGCAGTAAAACAACCTCCAACCTTAAGTTTGGGATCAATATCGATAAAATAATTTTTGTACCAATTTTTGTCTGCATCACTGAAAACAAAATCAAAAGGCCCTTCCAGCTCTTTGACCATCTCATGTGCATCGGCAAGCCTCGCGTCAATGTATTCCGATAGTCCGGCCTCCCGGAAATTTTCTAATGCCTCCCGGTAACGGCCCTCATCAATTTCAAGGGTGATAAGCTTCCCGCCTGTCTTGCTTAATGCCCAGGCAATCCAAATACCCGAATGACCGGTGGAAGTGCCAATCTCAAGAGCACTTGTGTAATTGTTTTTAATAATTATATCATAAAGCAATTGCCCGTCAACAGACGGGATATTCATATCATACCACCGCTGCGAACGAAGAAATTCCCTTACTCTGTTATCAAGTTGGGAATCTTCCCTGAGATTCTGGGAATACATATTTGTAGAAAGAAAAAACAATGATATTATTAAAACTATTCCCGGAAATTTAATTTTAAATATGCTCATTTTATTTCACACGTTCAATTAATTATTATTTCGTTCGGGTATTTAATTATTTAATTCTTTTTACAAAGGTTATGCCACTTTAAGAGATTATAAATATATGGCTTATTGTACTTCGCAATTTTCACTTCAGCAAATTAACATTTTATTTAATAACTTTTAACTTTTATGACATTCTGTGATGAAGAAGAGCGGCTACCATAGGTTATATTTTCTTTATAAATAGATATCTTTCAGTTTTTTATAAAATAAAACTGCTGGCAAAAAATATAAGCACCGGGAAATTACAAAGAGTGTACACGGGAAAACCGAACTAAAATGCTTTTAATTTGTTTGTGTATAAGGGAGAGGCTGTGAAATTTTATTGTTAATTTTAAGCTCTTTAATTTTTTATTACTTAATTACTCAATTGTATAAGATGAGTTTTGTTGATTTTATAACGCACCAGGGAAGACGGATAAACAGAGAGGCTTTCATTCATCTGGTTCAGGTTTCCCGTTCGGACGGAAAACTGGGAGTATCCGAAAAGGAGATGTTGCATAAAGAAGGAAGAAAATTCGGGCTGACGGATCCTGAGATTGATCAGATCATCACCATGGAGAAAGAACATAATTATCATGCACCTTACTCCCTTGAAGATAAATTTGAACATCTGCATAATATTGCAGAAGTGATACTAGCGGATGAAATAGTTGAGGACAATGAGATTAAAATGCTGAGAAAATTTGCAATTGAAGCAGGTTTCGATTATTCAAAGATAGATGGTATCATTGAGGTAATGATAGAAGGTATTAAGGCCGGCGACAGCGATGAAAGGCTGTTCAGAAAGTTCAAAAAAGCTCTAAGATAAGTATTGCTTTAGTAATCAGCGTTTTATCGTTCTATCGAAATTGCCAGGAACAAAAGATTTTAAATCACTGATTATCATCTTATTAAATGACCCTGATGCCTCACACGAGCCGGTAATCCCCGGGTGCCCCGGAACTTTCAATGGTACTGGGTTAAAAACTATGTATTTAAGAAGAATACCTTCCTGTTTTGTGCGGTTTTCAGGCCTTCAAAAGGATTTCTTCCTTACTATTTGTCCTCACGCATTCTTAAGATCTTAATCAGGAATAGCTTTGTGATAATCCTGCAGTGATTTGACTTTGAACTTGCCGTTTTGTCTTTCTTTTATTCCCTGGGTAGCTGAAAAAGCAGCTGAAGTAGTTGTAATATAAGGTATTCTGTATTTAATAGCATTTTTTCTTATATAGGAATCATCATATTCACTGAGCCGTCCTGCAGGAGTATTTACAACTAAATCTACTTCTCCATTCTTTATTGCATCAACAATATTTGGTCTTCCCTGGTGTACTTTCAGTATCAGTTCAGTTTCTATTCCGTTATCTATGAGGAAATCGCGGGTACCGCCTGTTGCCATTATCTTAAATCCCATATCCCTGAAATTTAAAGCGGCGGGTAGGATTTTGCTTTTATCACGATCGGCAATAGTAATAAGCACAGTGCCATTTACCGGCAGGGGAGTGAGCGTTGCTTCCTGCGATTTAAAGAAAGCCATTCCGTAGGAATCGGCCATCCCAAGAACCTCACCGGTAGAACGCATTTCGGGACCAAGGAGAGGATCAATATCCGGAAACATATTAAAGGGGAAAACAGCTTCTTTTACACCAAAATGGTTGAATGTCCTGTTTTTCAACCCGAATGCTGATAATTTTTGTCCGAGCAATATTCCGGTAGCTATTCTGGCCATTGACACATTACAAACTTTTGAAACGAGTGGCACTGTACGGGAAGCCCGTGGATTGGCCTCGAGAATATATACCACATCTTCATATATTGCATATTGAATGTTAAGTAAGCCTACTACATTCAATTCCATTGCAATACGGCGAGTGTAATCATAAATGGTTTTCTTGTGTTCTTTTGGTATGATAACTGGGGGGATGACACATGCAGAATCGCCGGAATGGATACCTGCATATTCAATATGTTGCATGACAGCAGGTACGAACGCATCTGTTCCGTCAGATATGGCATCAGCTTCTGTTTCTATCGCATCTTCAAGGAACTTATCCAGTAATAACGGACGGTCGGGAGATACATCAACGGCTTTTTTAACATATTCCTCCAACATATCCTTATCAAGGATAATTTTCATTGCACGGCCTCCAAGGACGTATGATGGCCGTATCATGAGAGGGTATCCTATCTGACTGGCTATTGTCAGAGCTTCCTCAAGATTACCGGCCATTCCGGAAGGAGGTTGAGGTATTTGAAGTTTTTCAATGATATGTCTGAAACGGTCACGGTCTTCGGCAAGATCAACAGTATCGGGGCTGGTTCCCAGGATTTTCACCCCGGCTTCAGATAGCTCACGTGCCAGGTTAAGAGGTGTCTGACCCCCGAACTGAATGATCACTCCCTCCGGTTTCTCCTTATCGTAGATACTTAATACATCTTCGGCAGTAAGTGGTTCGAAATAAAGTTTGTCGGACGTGTCATAATCGGTAGAGACAGTCTCGGGATTACAGTTAACCATGATGGATTCAAACCCTGCTTTTCTTATCTCAAGAGCAGCATGTACACAGCAATAGTCAAATTCTATACCCTGTCCTATCCTGTTAGGACCGCCGCCCAGGACCATTATCTTCTTTCTGCCGGATACAGTTACTTTGTCAGTTGCATTGTATGTTGAATAATAATATGCTGCATCGTTGACACCACTCACTGGTACGGGTTCCCAGGCTTCATTCATACCCAGAGAGATCCTTTTCTTTCTTATTTCCTTTTCCGGGACTTCCAGGAGACGGGAGAGATATTTATCTGCAAAACCATCTTTTTTTGCCTGTATAAAGATATTGTCCGGAGGAAGGGATCCTTTATACAAAAGAATTTTTTCTTCTTCTTCAACCAGCTCTTTCATTTGTGAGATGAACCAGGCCTTGATGTTTGTCCTGTTGTGCAGATCATCTGTCTTTGCCCCTTTTCTGAGCGCTTCATACATGATGAACTGACGTTCACTGGAAGGATGATTGAGCATATTAAGAAGCTCGTCAAGTGTTTTTTTGTTGTAGTCAGCAGCAAAGCCCAGACCGTAACGGCCTGTTTCGAGGGAACGTATCGCTTTCTGAAAAGCCTCTTTGTAGGTTTTCCCTATGCTCATTACTTCACCCACTGCCTGCATCTGTGTCCCAAGCCTGTCTTTCAGCCCTTCGAATTTCTCAAAAGCCCAACGGGGGAATTTAACAACGACATAATCGCCTGAGGGAGTATATTTATCAAGAGTGCCGCTTCGCCAGTAAGGTATTTCATCCAGAGTAAGCCCTCCGGCAAGCAGTGACGACACAAAAGCAATAGGGAAACCGGTGGCTTTGGATGCCAAAGCTGATGAACGAGAGGTGCGGGGATTGATCTCAATTACCACAACTCTGCCGGTGGAAGGGTCATGTGCAAACTGAACATTGGTTCCACCTATCACTTCAATAGCTTCAACAATACTATATGAATATTTCTGCAGACGTTCCTGAAGCTCCTTACTGATGGTCAGCATAGGAGCCGTACAGAAAGAATCACCTGTATGGACACCCATAGGATCAACATTTTCTATGAAGCACACAGTTATCATCTGGTTTTTTGCATCCCTGACAACTTCCAGCTCAAGCTCTTCCCATCCGACAACAGACTCTTCAATAAGTACCTGATTGACCATACTGGCTGATAAACCACGACTGGCAACAGTCTGTAATTCCTCAACATTATATACTAAACCGCCTCCTGTACCCCCCATAGTGTAAGCCGGACGTACAACAACAGGATAACCCAGCTCATTGGCAACTTTCTCGGCATCTTCCACAGTTGATACAGCCCTGCTCATGGGCATATCTATACCAAGGCGGTTCATCGTCTCTTTGAAAGCTGTCCTGTCTTCACCCCTTTCTATGGCGTCAATATTCACACCTATGACCTCAACATTATATTTCTTCAACACACCCTTCCGGGCCAGAACAGAAGAGAGATTGAGACCCGTCTGCCCTCCAAGGTTGGGTAAAAGGGCATCGGGACGTTCTTTTTTGATTATCTCTGTAAGAGCATATTCATTGAGTGGCTCAATATAGGTGGCATCAGCCATCTCAGGATCTGTCATGATCGTGGCAGGATTGGAATTGACAAGTACGATCTTGTATCCGAGAGAACGTAAAGCTTTACAGGCCTGAGTGCCAGAATAATCAAATTCACAAGCTTGTCCGATAATAATCGGCCCCGAGCCGATTATCAGTATTTTTTTTAAATCCTCACGTCTTGGCATAGTATTAACAAAAAATATGTGGGCGCAATTTAAAAATTCAAATCGGAAAGCAGAGAATATCTTTCAACAAAAGAATAAGAAAGATATAAACCAGAAAATAACAGAGAAGGTGATTGTCCTAATTACATAAGGACCATAGTATCTTTTACCACTTCCGAATTATCGTTGGTGCCGTACAGTTTAAGCCCGACTCCGGGAATGGTGTTTTGAAAAAGATTGGTGATGGGGCCAAAGGCATCTCTTATATCATCAATCTCATTAAGATCATCATATTCCTCCAGGGGAACATACAGATGTACGATAAGGAGGTAATCGGGATTGTTGATCTGGGTAAGAGCCTTTATAATTTTTGAGAACCATATAGATGATGTGGTGTTGAAATATTCTACATTAAACCTGAGATTTGTTACAGGTCTCGGGTTTGTAATATAAATACTTACCCATTCCATTACAGGTTCATATATCTTTGCAGGATTTTCAGGAATAGATTTCCCTGATATGATAAGTTCTCCTGTTATATGATTAAAATCAATAAGAGGTGTTTTGTGCGTTTCTTCAACCGAAAAATCTTTTAATTCATTCATTTTTTTTGAATAGGTGATATCACTGAAGGGCATAATAATTGTATTAATTACCTCTCAAAAGTATAATAAGCCATTGATACAATAAAACCCTTTATCAAAATATGAGCTACAGTAATCAATTATTTCGTCTGTTTAACATGCTTTTTCTATCAGTTTGTTTTTTTTCAGATTATTTTTCTTATTACCCGGAGAAATAATATTCATCTGCTTTTATAAAAATTTAAATATGAATAATATTAAGATGATTTTTAAATATTTGCTATAACTCCGGGATGGCAACATCTAACCACTCAATCCTTTTGGTAATCCAGTTTTTTAAATATTGAATCTCATTGTCATATGAACCCCATATTGCATCGTTTGGCCAGGTGTAAGTATACAGAGTGTTCCATTTGGCATTATTTTCAACTACCGACCATCTGAGAGAATTAGCATGAGTATTAATTTGTTGTATTATTTCTGACATTATTATTCCCCTGATCCTATTATATCTTATCCTGATCAACTCTACAAATTCGGGATCTGTAAACAATCTGGCAATCCATGGAGAGTTTTTTATCCAAAAGCCTTCAGTATTAAAGTTATCGTTGTAGTTAATATTTCCCAGAGCAATATCAAAATCCCAAACCGGACCCATCTTTAATTTGCCGCCGGGAGCAATATTCATGTAACAACTGGAGAAAAATATGGCATCATTGTTTTTTGTAATCTCGTTTACCAGATACCAATCAGCAAAACTCTCTGCATCAATATATTTCGTATACCCATTTTCAGGATCTCTGAAGTTTTCTCCATACAAAGAATTCTCCGTATTATTTAAATAATCTCTAATCCAGTTATACTTATCAGATCCTGTTTCTACATCAGGATCTTTAATGCAGAGTAAAATCCTGTCCGTTAAGATATAAACATCATCCTCATCCAACCGGTCTAACTGATCAACTTCAAGTAAAAAACCATCATCAGACACATTAACACGTCCTTCACTGATCTTTAATTGTTCAGTGAGTTGATAGGTTCCGTTATAAACATTATTTATAAATACTTCTACAAATTGAGTTCGTGGTGTGTATTCAAGGCATGTTTTTCTGCTTATATTAAAGGCGACTTCATTTCTCATAGCCGACTTGTCAGCATAATTCGCCAGCAACACCCACTCTTTGTCAGCAGGGAAACCTGCCATTGATTGTTTAGTGTCAAATTTTATTTTATAAGGTTTTTTTGGCATACCCCATGTCGAATTTCCTCTTCCCTTGATTTTCATAGATGCACTCAGGTCGTCAAAGATGCCAGCACCATCAAGATATACGGATCCCTTAACATAATCATCCCTGGAGTTAATTGGAGCCTGATTTTCAGTTGAGATAAAGAGAACAGGCAAACCAGTGAAATTGGTAACATCAACTCTAAATGTTTTTTCATGCCCATCTGCATATACTATTGTATAATCCACAGGGTTTCTGAAATTGTTTGCTGTTACACCACTAATCTGTTCTTTTTCTCCAACCAATACTGTTGTCCCGTCTGTAGCGAATCTGGCTATAATACTATCAGGTCTGGCGTAATGAGGTATTCTTCCTGTTATACTATTTCCATGAATTTCAAATTCCACGGTATAGTTCAGATGTAAGGGGTTGTCGTTTACATCAAATATAAATTTTGAAAAACCTGTGCTTTCTACTGACGCAGGACCGGCATTTTGTACTACATAGACAGTGTCACTTGTAAGATTGGTTTCTGTCGTTTTTATCACAATTGTTGCATTTCTCTCTGAATATGTAAAATTAGGCTCTACAGTGAACTCGATAGCGTCTAAAACAAGGCCTTTTTTTGTTGTTCTGTAAATCCAGTCAGAGCCATCCTTAGTTATGTCGACTGTATATTCATTATTAGTTTGAAAGATAACATCAAAAGTACCTCCTTCGCAAGGTATGTTAAAACTGTTTTTTGCTATGTTGATTATGGGAATATCTTTTTCATGCGGATCACAGCCAATAATCAATGTGGTAAGCAATACGATAATGATAAGGCCAGATTTTTTCATAATAAAGATTTTTATTTATAAAGCGTTGAAATGTAATTATAGCTTATAATAATTAAAAGTACAACTTTAGTTAATAAAAAACTATGAGCAACTACAAAATAGATGAGAAACTTAAATAGAATTGAAAACATTCTATTTTAACGCTATAAAAGATATTACGATTTATCAGGTTTCTTTATAGTTTCAAGGATGCCTTCCGGATTATTGAACGGAATTTTGATCTTCATTATGGTATTTCCTTCTTCAACCTTAATTTTTTTAGATTCGCAAGATGACACTGTCTATAGGTAATGCTAAACCGGAGTTAATTATCTGCTTTTGTGTTCTGTTTTGGATTTCATGATTCTGATATAAAGGGGACCTTCCGTAACATAATGATATACAGAATAATATTCAAAATTTGTCTAAATTATTTTTCTGATTATCAGCTTTTTATATCTTTGTGTTGTATCAAGTAACAATATAAAAATCAATTCAAATGATAAGCGTTTCAATTTTTCCGGGAAGATATGTTCAGGGGGCGGGAGCCATTAAAAAGCTGGGCATAGAAATGGCCAGGTATGGAAAAAGCGGATACCTGATCTGTGATCCTTTTGTATATGATAATCTTCTTCCTGATTTCCAGAAAAGTGTAGAGGAAGAGATGAAGATCGTTACAAAGCGTTTTCATGGAGAGTGTTCCGATGAAGAGATCTCAGGAATAACCAAAGCGGCTCAGTCTGCCGGTATTGATCTCATTGCAGGGATAGGGGGAGGGAAGACCCTTGATACAGCAAAAGCAGTTGCTTTTAACCTGAAGGTCCCGGTTGTTGTTGTTCCGACAATTGCATCCACTGATGCTCCATGCAGTGCCCTTTCAGTCATTTATACTCCACAAGGCGAGTTCAAGAGATATATGTTCTTTCCTTCTAATCCCAATATGGTTCTTGTTGACACTGAAATTATAGCCCGTGCCCCGGCCCGTTTCCTCAGATGCGGAATAGGGGATGCCCTGGCTACCTGGTTTGAAGCCGATTCATGTCAGCGGACTGTTTCTCCCAATATGTCAGGCTACCCCGGATCAATGACGGCACAGGCACTGGCACGGCTGTGCTATGACACTTTGCTTGAATATGGGCAGACAGCACTGGTCACCGCAGAAGCCAATGTTGTAACTCCTGCTCTTGAACACGTAGTGGAAGCATGTATCCTCTTAAGCGGACTGGGTTTTGAAAGTGGTGGACTGGCTGCCAGTCATGCTATTCACAACGGACTAACGGTGCTGAAAGAGACTCATCATCTGTTTCACGGCGAGAAAGTAGCATTCGGGGTACTGGCTTCTCTGTTCCTCACTGACCGTCCGGGAGAAATTATTGATGAAGTGTACGATTTCTGTCAGGCAGTAGGACTGCCCACAACATTTGAAGATATGGGTATGTCAGGTTTACCCGACAGTGAATTGATGAAGGTTGGGGTTGCTTCATGTGCTGAAGGAGAAACAATCCACAATGAAGCGGGAGAAATAAAGCCGGAAGATGTGGTTGCTGCTCTTAAGACAGCTGATGGAGAGGGAATGAGAAGAAGGTTTGAATAAAATACAAAACCGGCTGTAGATGCCGGTCTGTTTGTTGCTCCGCCAGGGCTCGAACCTGGACTTTTCTGATCCAGAGTCAGACGTGTTGCCAATTACACCACGGAGCAATAGAGAGGGGACAAAGATATAAAAAATAAGATATTATATCAGGTTAATGCGGAGTAAAAAAGTCCTGACACTTATTCAAAAGATGTGTTAGTTGACAATCACTAACGGGCAATGATGTTTATTTCCGCATTTTTGACCAGGAATCTCTGAGCGATACAGTCTGGTTAAACACAGGATTATCCTCTGACGAATCATAATCGACACAGAAATATCCCAGCCTCTGAAACTGAAATCTGTCAAGAGGTCTGGCCGACCGGAGAGAGGGTTCCAATTTGCACCCTTTCAATATTTGCAGAGAATCGGAATTAAGGAATTTATGGTAATCATCTTTTTGCCCTGTAGGATCTTCATGATTGAACAGTCTGTCGTAGATCCTGACCTCAGCATCGATAGCATGACGGACCGATACCCAATGAAGGGTGCCTTTAACTTTTTTCTGAGAATTATTGGCCCCGCTCCGGGTATCAGGATCATAGGTACAGTATACTTCCTCAATGATACCTGTAGTCTCATTTTTCCTGTAAGACTCACATTTAATAATAAAAGCTCCTTTTAACCGGACTTCACGGTCAGGGGCCAGCCTGAAAAACTTATTCGGCGGATCCTCCATGAAGTCATCACGCTCTATATATAATTCTCTGCTGAAAGGTATATTCCGGCTTCCCATACTTTCATCTTCTGGATTATTGATGATAGTGACTTCTTCAGTCTTTTCTTCAGGGTAGTTAGTAATGATCACCTTCAGGGGCTTAAGAACCCCGAAAACCCTTGGAGCTCTCATGTTAAGATCTTCACGTACGGCATGTTCAAGCAGGGAAATATCATTGATGGCTTCGAATTTTGTATACCCTATCATTTCAATGAACCTCTTTATGGCTTCAGGTGTATAGCCCCTTCTTCTGAGTCCGCACAGAGTGGGCATCCTGGGGTCATCCCAGCCTCTTACCTTCCCTTCTCTCACAAGTTCAAGGAGTTTTCTCTTGCTCAACACAGTGTAAGTCAGGTTGAGGCGGTTGAATTCAATTTGCCTTGGTCTGTACGAAGAAGTCATAAGTTTGTCAGTGAACCAGTCGTAAAGAGGACGGTGAACTTCAAACTCAAGAGTGCAGAGAGAGTGGGTTATCCCTTCGAAAAAGTCACATTGTCCGTGAGCAAAATCGTACATCGGATAGACCTTCCATTTATTGCCGGTGCGGTGATGTGGAGCTTTGATGATACGGTAGATAATAGGATCTCTCATGTGCATATTGGGATTCTTCATATCTATCTTAGCCCTGAGCACTCTGCTCCCTTCATCAAATTCACCTTCATTCATTCGACGGAAGAGATCGAGATTTTCATCTGGCGGTCTGTTTCTGAAAGGACTTTCTATTCCGGGCTGTGTAGGACTTCCTTTTTGTTGCGCGATAAGATCTGATGGCTGGTCATCTACATAAGCCAGACCTCTGTTAATAAGGTCAATAGCAAAATCATACAGTTTCCCGAAATAATCCGAAGCAAAATATTCTCTGTCTTCCCAGTCAAAACCCAGCCAGTGGATATCCTCCCTGATGGAATCAATATATTCAATTTCTTCTTTTACCGGATTGGTGTCATCAAAACGGAGATTGCACTTACCTCCGTATTTTTCAGCCATGCCGAAATCGAGACAAATAGCTTTGGCGTGACCGATATGAAGGTACCCGTTAGGTTCGGGAGGGAAACGGGTATGTATCCTGCCGTTATTCCGGCCTTCTTTAAGATCGTCAATAATGATCTGTTCGATAAAACTTACAGGAATCTTCGTTCCTTCATTTTCCCTGGTATTCTCGTCATTCATCCTGAATAATTTAAGACTACAAAAATAGGATGATTTTGAGTACGGGCATTATTATCACAATGAATTTTTGTATAGCTTTTTTTAAGGTCACTGAATCAATTCTTTACAAACAACTACTTTATTTCTACCATACTACCTCTTAGCTGAACACGAGGGGCTGCTCCTGCCGGGCCTCGCGCCTGGCCCCCGGATGTACTTTGTTCAATTGTGATTCTTACCCCGCCGTTGAACTCTGAAAATCTGAAGGCAATTGTTTGAGGCCCAAGACTTTCTTCTACAAACCTTGTTGTTATTTCCAATGTTGCGCTATCAGTCCAGGCATAACTTGCAGCAGCTATGAATGATGTCTGGGGTGAACTATAATTGGCATCTATTGATTTTGATGAGGGATTACGTGAAGGAGACAGGAGGGAAGTCGATGCTGATTTTGTTATTTTCCAGCTACCCTGTCCGGCTTTGAACACAGAGATCTGGTTATCTCTTTTTAAACCAAAGCTGCATCCATCGCTGTTAAAAGCAAAATACACTGATTGGATCTGGTAATTATTTTCTTCTAAACTAAATTCCTTTCCTGAAATTCTTTTTTCAAACTCTGATTTGGTTGTTTTGGAAACAGGTGTTTTCAGGCTAAGGGAGGATTGTCTCTTTTGTAATTCATTATAAAGTCCCTGATTTGCTGGAAGAGATGTATTCGATTTAATCGCCGGTATAAGATAATTATGGACAAGGTTCAGCTCATCCTGTGTATCTCTTGCATTTGCGGTTAGAACGACAATGGCATCCTTATCAGGTATAAGAACAACAAACTGACCGGCCATTCCATCAAGGCGAACAGTATTGTTCCTCCCGCGCCACATCTGGTAGCAGTATCCCTGCGTCCAGTCATTTTTATCTTTGGATAGTTGGGGAGAACCACCTTTACTCTCGATTTTAAATGAAGTGGCTTCTTTCACCCATTCTTTGGGAATAAGTTGTTTTTTATTCCAGACACCCTGCTGCAGCAGCAGCTGACCGAATTTTGCCAGATCTTCAGAACGAAGTCTTAATCCGATCATTCCAAGATTTATTCCCTGTGGATTAAGATCCCAGTCGATCCCACGGATCCCAAGTGGTTGAAAAATTCTTAGCAACAGGTAATCAAACAATGTCTGGGCGGTAACCTGCTGAACAATGGCTGATAGCATAAATGTCGCCATATTATTGTACATAAAAACTGTTCCTGGTTTATGGACCGGTTCAGTGCTGAGGAAGGTATTGATCCAATCGCCACCGGCACCCATTGACCTGGGTTCAGGATCCTGTCCGGCCGACATTGTCAGAAGATTCTGTACTGTCATTTCTTTCATATAATCACTTAGAGTGTCGGGCTGAGAATATGGGAAGAATGAAAAGACTTTATCAGTAAGCTTCAGCTTTTTTTCTGATACTGCCAGACCAATTCCGGTTGCAGCGAAAGTCTTGCTGGCTGAGTATAGCAAATGCTTGTTATCAGGTCCGAACGGGTCCCACCAGCCCTCTGCTATAACTTTGCCATGCCTGAGAAACATGAAACTGTGTAATTCCACCCTGCTTGCTGTATCAACAGCATTCAGAAAATCTATTATTCCCTGAGAAGTCACTCCTTCTGTTTCGGGAGTACTTCGTGGTAATTTGACCGTAATCTGCCCTGGCAGTTCTGATGTTAAAACCGAACTAATTATAAGGGCTGCAGAAATCAGGATTTTTTTATAATTCTCCATAATACTTTTTTTTATTGTGTTATAATTATCTTTTTCAAAAGTGTCTCATGTCTGGAGCAATCTCACAAGAAAATACTCAGCAATATTACTGATGTTGTCCCCGGAATTAGGAGGTAGCAATTTACAACATTTGGCAGAACCTTTTATCGGCAACCCTTTTTTTATTTTAGTCGGAAACTAAAGATAAATAATTAGTATCGCGGTTGCCTTAATAGTAAAATATTTATTTGATTATCTTTGGAATATTACTTCAAAATCAATTTAATGAAAAAGTTATTCGGCATTTTGCTTATAGCATTAGTAAACACCGGTTTAGTGATCAGTCAGACCACAACCAATTTAACATGGTTTGGCCAGTCAACCTTTCTGATAAGTACCGGTGCTGGAGTGAAAGTTTTAATAGATCCGGTAAATCCAGGTATGGCAAAGGTAGAAGTACCGGATATCATTGATCTGGTCACAATATCGCATGAACACGGAGATCATAATTATGTTGCCCTGGCAAAAGGGAATCCGGTTATTATACACGGACTCAGGGGATCCGATTATGCCAGAGTTGATACGGTATTTAAGGGGATTCATGTTTATACTGTCGGATCATTTCATGACAACCAGGGAGGGAGCCAACGCGGGAAAAACGCAATTTTCGTTTTTGAATTGCCGGGCCTGAAGATAGTTCACCTTGGAGATCTTGGTCATCTGCTCAGTGAGAGCCAGGTTGCAGCTATCGGGGCGGCAGATATTCTCATGATACCCGTTGGTGCAGGACCCACAATTGATCTTCAAACTGCTATGGAAGTCATTAAGCAACTAAAGCCCAAGGTAGTTATTCCGATGCATTTTACGCCGGCAAATGCACCTCCAAGTGGTTTCAGGCTTGGGACAGTTGAAGATTTCCTAAAAGTTGTTGATACTACTTATGATATTAAATATTCAGGACATTCTGAAGCATTTATCGCAGGTAAGCTCCCTTTAAAAACAACAATTATGGTTATGAAAACGTCGGAATGATGGTTTCTTTACTAATCCTGCACCCCTCACCCTTAATTATTTATCCCTTTTCCGTGGGAAGGTCAGGTTCGAGATAATCTCTGAGAGCCTTTACATATTCAGCGAACCTTTTCCTGCCGAAAGGAGTGATACGGCAAAGAGTCTGCGGGTAGTTATTGTTGAATTTCTTTGTTACTTCGATATACCCGGCATCTTTCAGTTTTGAGATCTGTACACTGAGGTTTCCCGCTGTAGCCCCAGTTTGTTCCTGAATGAATGTAAAATCAGCAGATTCAGCGCTCATTAGCAGGGAAACGGCTGCAAGCCGCAGCGGCGAATGCAGGACAGGATCCAGATCTTTAAACGCTTTCATGATCAACTTTTCTTTTTAAGAGATATCCCGGTATCAGGTAACTTGTGAGCATAGCCACAGGCATTGCAAGAGGAGCGATTGAAGGTCCTCCAAAATGAGCGATCAGAGCGAGTATCCAGAAAGTGATGCCGCCGATTATCAAAGGCCTGAATTTGATTATGAATCCTGAGATAAATGTTGGCATCCCTGCTAATGTCAGTATAAGCGGAGCAAATAATCCGATATTCCTGTAAACAATAATGAACAGGACAAGAGATGCTGCAAGGAATCCAAGCCAGACGCAACTATAGAGTTTATCAGCATAGGTATGGATCTTTTCTTTACTGCCGATAATAAAGCCATAGATCAGCGAAACAAACACTCCGGGTATAACAAAGAACCAGACATACCAGGGAGATGCGAAATCTGTAAATTTCCACAACAGATATTCAGTCAGGCTGCATGCGAATATCAGCCAACCCCAGAAGAGAAGGTGGAAGCTGCTCTGGCGGATGTTTATTTTTGTCCTGTTGATCATTTCCGTAATGATCTTAAGACTCTCTTCACCTGACATTAATTTTTCTTCCATTTCCGTAATTTTATTTAAATTTATATATAAGAATTAATTACCGTAAACATATTGCAAATATAAAGTAGTTTATAATATAAACCAAATATTTTGGCAATTATTTTTAAATAATATTGTAAGTATTTAAAAATTAATATATAAAGGAGTATTATTTCAAGCTATAGGAAGTAAAAAATGATTTAAAAAGATGAAAAATGGGAATAATAAAGATTGAAGGCATGGAGTTTTATGCTTTTCACGGGCATTATAAAGAAGAGAAGATAGTCGGATGTCATTTTATGGTAGATGTTACCCTGGAGATTGATACGGATAAAGCCGGAGTTACTGATGATCTTAATGACACATTGAATTATCAGAAGGCGTATCATATCATAAAGAAAGAGATGGAGATTACCTCTAATCTTCTGGAGCACATTGCCACGCGTATTCTTGATGCCCTGTACAATAACCTGACAGGGATAAAGAAAGCTATGGTAAAAGTATCAAAGCTTAATCCTGTGATGGGAGGCAAGATAGGAAGAGTGAGTGTTGAGATATCAAGATAAGGATCAGGCTATCACCCGGAATTTTACCGCAATAATTTTTTTTTCAGGATTGGATCTCTTTTCAGATTTGATTTTTTACCCGACCGGATAAATTTCAGGTATCACAGTTCTATAGTTACGGATTCCTTGTCTGCTCCCAGTTCATCAAGTTGTTTCAGTACCATGTCGATCATTGGTTGTGGTCCGCATACGTAGAACTGGTTGTGGAAATTGTCTATTTGTTTTTCAAGGAATTCTTTTGTAATAAATCCATGATGATAGTCTTTTGTATCTTCTTCCGATAAGATATTGACAAAAGAATTGCCCATCATTGTTTTCAATTCATTTTCAAGAATAATATCGGCTTTTGTTTTATTTGCAAACAGAAGTTTATTTCCTTCCAGTTCTTTTTTTGCATTAAGGTCTCTGATTATTGCAATAAACGGAGTTATTCCTGCGCCTCCTGCTATAAAAATACCTTTTCCGATATAGTTAATAGCTCCCCATACATCTCTGATTATCAATTCATCGCCGGGAACAAGTTTATTCAGTTCGTTTGTAACCCCATTATGCGATGGATAAATTTTTATAATAAACTCGAGGAAGGGATCATCATTCAGGCAGGTAAAGGTAAAAGGCCGTTTTTCTTCTTTGAGTTCAGGTGTGTTTATTGAAACTTCAGTAGCCTGTCCGGGGATGAATGAATATCCCGCAGGTTTTTCAACGTGAAATCTTTTCACATCATGAGTTACCTGTTCTATGTTCAGTATCCTTACAATAAATTTTTCCATATCATACTGATTATATTACTGATCTAATATACAAAACTTTTTTCAACCGGAGGATATAACAGGTTTATATAATTGATAATTTACAAGAATCACTTTTAGTAAATAGAAGCTTATTTTATGTTATTACATTTTTTGTTAATTTTGCAGTTCCTGACCAAGGCTGGTTTATCTGGTGAAATTGAAAGGGAGGGAAGAGATAAATAGGGATGCGTTCTTTTAAGATAAAAATAAGTGTAATGGTCGGTTGGCCGAGTGGCTAGGCAGTGGTCTGCAAAACCGCGTACGGCGGTTCGAATCCGCCACCGACCTCAACAAAAACCCCCGGGAACATAGTGACCGGGGGTTTTTATTTTAACCGGCCATGGTCCGCTTGCGAGGCCGGGGCCGGTTAAAATAAAAATACCGGGTATGCCGAAGGCAGACCGCGGGGTTTTTGTTGAAGGGATCCCTACTACCGGATCAGCGAAGCTAATCCTCTAAGCCAGTGCAGAATAGAAAGACGGCGCTGCCTGTTTTACTCAAAACTCTCCCATTCACTGTCATTGTAGTTTTCTCTGAAATATTTGAATTCTTCTTCTTCAAAGAAGAATTTTTCTTCAAATGCCGGTTTTAAAGTGTTCATCCATATAGCATTCTCATCAAATTTGGCAAAAAACGGCCGGGCTACCCAGTCAGGATTTCGACCCTGAATAAATCTCAGGACAAATACTTTTTCCTGATTAATTTCACTTACTCCCAGAATCTGGACTTTACCTGGAGTACATGACATACTTGGTCCACGAACAGTACGGCAGACACCACTAACATTCTGATATGCATTTCTGAAGATTTTCCAGGCATCAAATAATGAAACTGCAAAATAATGCTGTGCCCCTGTATTTCTCGCGATAAACATATAATAAGGGATACAATTCAGGTTCACCTGTTTCCGCCACATATCGGACCAAATTTCAGCTTTGTCATTAATATGTTTAACTACAGGGGATTGTGTTCTTATCTGCACCCCTGTATTTCTCAATCTAATAATTGATTGCCTTAAAGCTTCAGTTCCTAACTCTACCGGATGAGTAAAGTGTGCCATAAAAGCCAGATTTATGCCTTTCGAGGTAATTGCTTCAAACAGTCTCAGGAAATCATCAGCATCCTTATCCGTGAGAAATTTATAGGGCCAGTAACTTAAAACTTTTGTTCCTATTCTAATGGTTTGGATATTTGTTTTGTTCTGGTCAGAAATAAACGGATCGATATATTTTTTGAAAACTTTATATGACATCGTCATTGGGTCGCCACCTGTGAACAATAGATCGGTGACTTCCTGGTGCTTTTCCAGATATTTTATCATTAGCTCTGTTTCTTTCATGGCGAATTTCAACTCTTCCATTCCTGCAAACTGGGCCCAGCGAAAACAATATGTGCAATAGCTATGGCATGTTTGACCGGCACTTGGGAAAAATAATGCTGTTTCCCTGTATTTATGCTGTACTCCATACAGTTTCTCATTATCAATCACCGGAATATTATGTTCTTTTTGTCCTGCCGGACTGGGGTTAAGCTGTAACCTGATTTTATTACTAACCTCCATGTGATAATTCTTATCATTTGATTGCTCCAGGGCTGCCTTCATTTCGTTAAAATGATGAGGCAATAACATATCTTTTTGAGGGAAGGTTAAATTAAACATTGGGTCATTTTCATAGTTGTCCCAGTCAATTAGTTCGTCAATAACATAATTATTTACTTTAAAAGGTAGCACAGAACTTACTATTTCAATGTTGTGCTTACTTTCCTCTGATAATTTATCAATTTGAGGAATAGTACTATAGTTGTTTAAAACATAGCTTTTGTATTTCATAATTTTATCTCCTTTTTTTTAAAATCCTAATAAAGCTAATTTTTTTTTGTAAATGTTCAATCATGTGCCATTGCAGATCGTTTTTTGATAGTTTCATACATCCTTTCGGCTCTCGTACATAGTTGTAACCGATTGTTTCAATGCCATCATCTATTTGCTGATCATAAAACCTCGCCCGGTAATTATAAGTTTCTCAACCCAGCTCCTCCTGCAGCTCCTTTCCATTGTAAAGGTACTTATTCTCACTTAAGCTAATGCATTGATCATGAAATGCCAGACCAAATAGATAATAATCCAAACTTTGTGTGAGGGAAGGACTTCCTGAGGCATCATAAGAATATGTCACCTTATTAGTTGTGTTTTTTTTTAATATATCAGGTAAATTTAAGAAATTATAAGGAACAAAAATGTAACACTTTTTTAAGATCTTATGCGGCAGTTCCTCACAGATTTATTGTTATCCTCGTTTATAGTATGACTGATCTTTCATAGACAATGCTTTCAGAACAGATATATGCTGAGGTTGGTACAAAAAATATATTACAATCAAATACCAGACCTTCCACTAACATACATCCTTCACAGCAGTTATTTCTAAAGAAGTTTGAATATATTTGTTGTTGAATACCTTTGAATGAAAAGGAGATAATATTCATGATAAATTTTTTTATTACTTAATACCCTGAAAACGTGAAAAACAAAATCTTTATGTTATGGAATTTCGTATTCCTGATTTCCACAGTGTTATTGTTTTCCTGCGAAGGGCCTGCAGGCCCTCCCGGTCCTCCCGGAACTCCAGGACAGGACGGACAGGACGGACTTGACGGAGACTCTTTTCTGGGGTCGGTATTTGAAATACAAGACAATTTCACTTCCGAAAACAATTATGAACTGTTTTTCGAGTTTCCTGAGACTGTCGAGGTCTTTTCAAGTGACATAGTGCTTGTTTATATATTATGGGAACAGTATACCGATTCTTATGGGGAACTTCTGGATGTATGGCGCCTGCTCCCCCAGACAGTATTTCTTGAAGAAGGTACTCTCCAATATAATTATGATTATACTTATTATGATGTATTGATATTTCTCGACGGAACAATTGATTTCGCTTCATTACTGCCTGCAGAAACTGATAATCAGGTGTTCCGTATCGTTGTGCTTCCCGCCGATTATGCTCAGAGCAAATCCCTGGATGTAAGTGATTACGATGCAGTGATGAAAACACTGAGGATTGATCATGAGAATATTATAAAGATAGATATGTAAACTCATTAATTCCTGACATTTACCTGTTTTTCGAAATACTTGAAATATTTTAAGTAAAAATCATTCGTTCTTCATATTACATGTAGGATGGTATCCATTATGGAAAACCAACCCTGTAATATGAATAGCCGATAATTACCTGGTTCATTAAAACCTGAAGGAATAAGCGAGGATGATATGATCGCTTTACAGGTAAATCAATTGACGAGTCTATGGATTGGGTTTTTCCTTAAACATTATCCCGCACCAATACTTGAAAAAGTAAAATGTCCTGTACTGGCTACTAATGGTGAAAAGAATATACAGGTACCGGCAGAACGGGATGGACGATATTTTATTAATATTAAAACTTTGTGTAAGTATTCACTAATCCATATCACCGCATATCATTGTTCTGTTTAACAATCATGACTACTGTATTAATTGAATGTGACGGAAGTAACAGGTCATATTTTCCCATGGGATCCATATATACACAATTCTTATCTTGAGAGGTTGTATATAGCGAGGTGTTTTCAAAGGTATAATCATCAATTTCAATGGTTATATGATACTGGTTTTTATCAGACCTGTTAATCAGTACAAGGGATATGCAATCTTTTTCAGGATTAATGAATGCCAGAGCTTTGACTGAATCGTTATTAATTGTGGTTCCTATCCTTTTCCATCCCGGGTGGATGAAAGCAGAGAATTGCTTTAAAGCATAGAATTCTTTCGATATTTTATACCCTTTTGAATTTGTCCAAAGGGTTTCATCCCATGGAAAATCAAGACCAATAAGTCCTGATTTATCCCATATAAGATCCCAATAGAGGTATGCAACGACATTTTCATCGTTTAAAGATTTATAAATAAATCCGGCCAGGGTGAACCAGTCTCCCCGGCCGTATTCTGTTTGAAAATGCGGAATCCCTGGGTGCAGTTGACCCACTTTGGCAAAATCCGGGCTGACCCAGGGATTATTCTCGTATGCTCCATGATAAAGATGATGTGCTATCCCATATAAATAACGGGTATTTAAATTATCAATGTAATTTTCAACTGTATTATATCCAATACCTACTGATTCAGGGCCCAACAGGAGAGGTTTGGAGGACCTTGTTTCGATCTTTTTATATACAGCTTCCAGGGCCTTGTCATATCCGGCTATGGTATCGGTACTGTTTATTGTTTCGACAGGATCAAAACGGCAGGATTCCCAGGAAGCTGTAAAATCCGGTTCGTTCTGGATACTTAAATAGTCTGGATAGATTTGATTATTGTTGTACTCGTTAAGTGCTCCTTCCCACCAGGAGGCAAATCCCGAATAGTCAAACCCGACTTTATCTTCAGTAATACTATATTTAAGAGTGCCACCGTTCATACGGTCATTATTGCTCTTTAGATAAGCAGGTGGGCCCCATGAAGTGGACATGACCTTAACTGGTGTGCCGGTAGATGCTTCAGCTTCCCTGATAAATTCAGTTACTCTGTATATCATGTCATCATCATAATCGTAGGCGTTTCTGATACGAAGAATATCCAGACTCAATTCGCTGAAAATAGCATCATAAATTTCTTTTTTATTCGGATGCGCAATTAACCAGTTTTCATAGAATGCCAGTGAAGCACCAAATCCTTCGATTGTCTGATATTGTTCATCAGGATGAATTGTTATATCATATTCCCATATATCGGCAGGAACAATCTCTTTTTTGCAGTTATTGGCCAGAACAGAAAACACAACAATTGTGATGTACATCAAGAATTTTGTGTAAATCTTCATTAATTTATCTGTTTCACACGTTTATTTAATTATTATATCGTTATCTGTGTGGAACATACATATATTTAACAATTATTTCCTTTTGTGAATTTCTGCTTTTGTTAGTTTCATAGTTTTTCCCAGAGTAACCTCAATTCCCTTGTAGGATCATTTTCTACCCTGCTCTCAAGATCAAATATCATAGTAGCTCTTGTTTCTCTGTCATATGGTGGCCAGTATGGGATTTTGTCACAATTTGGATTACCGGTTTTTCCGAAAGCTACTATTGTAGAACCAACTATATCGGCCATCTTACGGGCTTCGTATGTATTGCCGGCGATCAGGTCACGTGCATTACCGAATACCAGACCAAGATCTACTCCATGAACAGCACCAAACCTGCCTTCGTAGGCCGGAGATGGCCATGTCACAACATAGAGGTATGCATTGCCTCTTTTTTGTAATGATTTACGTTCGACCATTGTGGTTGCCCGGCTTCTGGTATTGGCATCAGTTCTTATACGTGACTGTATCTGAACAGGTGTGGCATTTGGATATACTTTTCTGTAGGTTGTGAGAATAAGTTCTGCATTGTCCTTATAAGTTTCCCTGACCCATTCTGACAACCCGTCTTCTGTGATTTCCCCCAGAGAGAGATCCCTCATACCTGAATCTTCACGGGTATAACCAACGATCATCGGAACATCTGCCGATATTTCAGGTGCTGCCGGATCAAAAGGATGCCCGGGGATCACAACTCCATCCACCACAGGACTGAATCCCCTGTTCGATTCAGCTTCAATAATAGTATCCCATGGCACTTTTTGAAGATCTTCCGGTTTTGTCTTGCTGATTTCCAGTTCTGATAACAATTGTTCTGTATTATCTGTATTTCTTTCACGGGCACCTAGTGTTATAGTGGAACCGCTCTGGACTACTGCCTTGTGGAAAAGTCCTTTTGCAGAAGGCATAACCATTAGTGTCGAGACTTTGGCTCCGCCGCCTGACTGGCCAAAGATCAGTACATTATCCGGATCGCCTCCAAACCTGGCTATATTATCATGAACCCATTCAAGTGCGGCAACAAGATCAAGAATACCGGCTACACCGGCACTTGCAAACCTGGAAGAACCTGTTGCCCCGCCAAGATCGAGATAACCCAAAGGACCGAGACGATGATTCACTGTGACGACAACAGCATTTCCCAACCTGGCCAACGGATCGCCATCGAATATTATACCGCCTGATCCGTTGGTAAATCCTCCGCCATGGATATAGAAAAATACGGGTCGTCCACCGTTGTCATTAACTGACGGAGTCCAGACGTTCAGGAA
>Ga0123335_1001436_pt1 | contig 38652 bp, 34 predicted proteins | sample BiotimSIPDNA_2_FD_89707 | JGI IMG/M metagenome (GOLD analysis project Ga0123335, IMG submission 89707) | Anaerobic biogas reactor microbial communites from Washington, USA - Biogas_R2 time_0 SIP DNA | ecosystem: Engineered > Bioreactor > Anaerobic > Unclassified | place: Washington, USA... | reverse complement strand
CAGGGAACACTGGAGCTTTATACGTTACTACAACTACACAAGGCCTCACGAAGGGATAGGCTATTTAACTCCAGCCGAAATATACCTAAAACAGAAAGTGTAAGGCTATTTCTAGATAGAACACATACAAATCGCTAGAATTAAGCTTAAAAAGAAGAAAAAAATTACTCCAATAGCGCATTATCTGTTTTTTTTCTTCTTCTCTCTATAAAAGCAGCTAACACTTTTCTGGCTTATCAAAAGTAACACTGACAATATAAGCAAAAAACCTACGATCTGAATTATCAACAACACAACACTTCCATTCATTGATGTATTTACATAAAAAGAATAACCTACATCTAGACCAGGCTGAACTCTAAAAATCAAATATGAAAATTGAGTAAGCTCACGTATTGTAATCATATTTGAAAAAACTGTAAAAATTAACAATATTAAAGCAGCAAGACCTAAACAGCATAATACATGATTGATACCGTGTACAGCTTTTTTAGCTGTTTCAAGCAGAATCTTGCTTTTTATGATTAATGAACCAGCTAATAAACTGAAGAAAGGCAAAGAGTGGTAAAGATACTTGATAGAACTTGTGTATGGAGCTTTCAAATTTAGATTTACAGCTAAATAAAGTACTAAACCAACCATAAACAAAATCGTTACGATACAAACTAAGTCGGAAAAAATAGAATCACGAGGTAAGCGTTTCCAGAAGAACACCGTTATAAATAAAGATAAAACCACTGCTACACAAAAGAATAACCCTAAACCATAGTTTACTAGAAAGTAGGGAACAAAAGAATATGTTGGAATCACATTTGGGAAATTATAGTCTTTAAAGTCATTATGTTGAAGTAAATAGAAAAGGTCCTGACCAATTATGAGTTGATACCATAATAGGCTAAATATAAGGACCGGTAAACAAAAGAGAACTACTTGGTAGCAGATTGTTTTAAAATTTTTAGGTCTGTGGAGTATATAAAAAAACAAAAGCGGAATCAACATAAAAACAGCATATTGCTTAGTTAAGAAAGATGCCCCAAAAAAGATGCCGGATATTAAAGCTAGCTTAACTGAATTGTTTTTTATGGCCAAAATGCCAATGTATAGATAGATTAGACTTAACAACAAACATTGTGTATCAACAAGTAACGCCCGAGTAAGTATAAGCGCCCAAGGAGTTAAAGCAAAAAAAGCAGCTGCAAAAATACCTGCTGATTCATTATAGAATAATTTTCCCAATTTATATATCATCACAGCAATACCCAAACCGAATATGGTAACTAAAAAAACACCATTAGTCAAATTTTCACCAAAGAGCTTAAAGATTAAAGCTTGAGTGTAAAAACCCAAAGGCGGTATATTGAATAAGTCACCATAGCTATCTGTATATGGCTCTCCGTGTCTGTCTAAATAGGGAAATCCCCATCGTAAAACGCCTCGTGTGGTATTATATTCTAATTCTGTGTCAAGAGTTTCATAGGGACCCATAGAAATAGCGATGAGAAAAAAGCCTAACAATACCGCTATTAGCGGATAATGTTTGCTGAAGAGCTGATGGCTATGTTTTTGAAACATATAAATCAGTAGCTCAATTGTTTTTTATACACCTTAATTGGGATAAAGATAAAATAAAACCTTCGATAATTTGTATAAAAGGAAATTTTTCAATAGTTTAGTGATTGGATTACAATTATACGTAATTAAAAATCATTGAAAATAAATTCGATAAAAAATGAGACAAAGTCAAGACATCGTTAGATACGATTATTGTATACGAAAGCATCAACAAAACACATAACAAAGTGCATAATAAAAAAAAGAAGAAAGAAAAAGGCGATTTAATATGCTGGTGGTGGCGGATAATTAACGTATTCTGTTGATTTAAGCTGGAGAAAAGCTATTGCCAATAACAATACGGCAATCCAAATCAAAATTATGCCTATAAAAACAATTGTTAAGCAAGCTCCTATGAGAAACAAGAGACCAGCTGTTCTAAATAGTCCTACACTAGATTTATCAGAAAGATACCCTAAAGAACGTCGTACAAATATCGATGCGATTATTGCTGAAATCCAGATGATTACCAATATACCTATAAAGCCCACTAATAGTGCAAGTATTGTGTTAATATCCATATTTTGAATGGCGCTTGCATCGGGTACAAATCCTGAAAGGGAAGCGGGATTGCCGTCCCAGTTTGGATAAAGTTGGTACATTAATGTTTGCATGCTTGCCCAAAGTAGTACAAAAATGACTATTGCCGCTATAACTACACCTATTATGCCAGTTATGATTCCGTATAAAGCATTTCTGAAGATTTTAGGTTCTTTATAATAACCGGCTAAACCGTAAAGGCTAACTAGTATCAGAACTGCACCGATAAGTCCTAGAACACCCATAAAACTGCTGATTGGCAATGCACTTATGAATAATAGTATTGCACCTAAACCGCCTAAAATTTTATTGGTTTCCAGTGTCATTTGTTTTCCTCTCGACTTTATAACACATGGATAATTGTTTGCATATTTTATTTATATAAACATTATATTTTTATACTCTTCAAAATTTTTTTATTGATTGCTATTTTTTATTGTATGATTTTAACTTAAGAAAACTAAGATTTTTCACTGCTGGATAATTGACTTTGCAATATCTGGTAATATGCAGTAAGGTAGGTTTGACCATCCGGGGTTATTGTGTAGACTTTTCTTGAGCGGCCGTCTTTTTGTTGTTTTTTGCTTTTTAATAATCCTTTTTTTTCAAGGGCATTTAAAGTTGGATAAAGTATTCCGTGTCGTAGTTTTATGTTGAAGTCTGTTTCTACCTGTTTTTTTATTTGATATCCCCATGTTGGCTGTGTTTGTATTACACGTAAGAGTTGGATGTCCAACAAGTTTCTGATTAAGTGTTGTACAATTTCTTTTTTGTATGTTTCCAACATGGAAAAGCCCCAGTTTTTTGTTGTCATCTAGTTTTTTATGTTAAGTTATTGAGTGGTATCACCTTATTTTTGGTTGTGGTATGTCGGATGTATGCATCAAGGTTTATATTGGTGTTTATTGTAGGTAAATGTTCATGATATGTCTGAAAAGAGACATATTGTATTTCAGTCTAACAGTTAAACTGTTGAACACAAATACACGAGGAGAAAGAAAATGTTCAAAACAAGCTCACAAAAAGAAGTATCAAACAAACTAATGAAGGGTCTACTGGACATGATAATTCTCCAGTTCCTAAACCACGAACCAATGCATGGCTACCAAATAATAACAAAAATCCGCAAAAACTTCGGCGTATACTTTGGACCCAGCACAATCTACCCACTACTAAACACATTAGAAAAAAAGGGATTTGTTGACAGCAAATGGGACATGAACCACGAACGACCAAGAAAAACATACTATCTAACAGGTGACGGCCAAACCATGCTAAACTTCACAGAAGAATCACTAAACCTCATATGCAGAAAAATAACAATAATCAATCCAGAAAACGATCAAACCAATATTGGCATGATTACCTCAAAAAACAAAAAAGATGTCACAATAGGGATCCTATAATTTTTTTTTAATCCTCAAATTTACTCATTATTTTAGTTATCTTTTAGAGTAAACTCTTTTTAGCATACATAGAAATTTGTTTTAAATAGACTTCACGCTGTATATATTTGAAAAAGTAAGGGGTCATAGCTATAAAAAATTCAAAAGAAATAGAAAAAGACAGTTTAGAGACTCAAATTTACGAGTTTTGCAAACATATAGCTGGTCAATCGAAAATCGTTGCTATTGCTCAAGTCGATAATTACTCTGCAAAGCCTAATGAACGCGTTATCTATGAAGTAATGTTAATTATTCATAATTTCCAACCCCGATTAATGAGTTACCTAAAATTACTAATGAATAAAACAATCTTTGTTTTCGCGATAGATCAATGGATTTTTGAACGTGATATAGATAGAGGATTGCTGGGTGAAGCTATAGCAGGAAAAATTGTTTTTCCATATAAACCGCTTTATGGTGACATGTATCTACGCGAAAAAGAAATTGCTCTTAAAAAAAGGTTAACAATAGAACTACTTGAGAATTTGATTGTAAGTTTCCCAGAATTAGCCCAGAGTATTCAGATTATGCCTCAGTATTTTTTATATGAGGTAATATTAAATCGAATCAGAGTTTTTCCGTTACTTACATATGACCTTGCAGATTTAACAAATTGCATAATTAACAATGAGAATCAAGCTCTTGAAGCTTATAAAATAGTTTTAAAACAACTTGAATCTCAAGAAAAAATTTTAATAAAAAATAGCTACATTTTGATTACTAAGAAGTTTATTGCACAGACTAAAGACCCCAAAATACGCATAATAAACAGAGCAAAAAATGCTCCTAGAACACTATTTACAGTTCTCTTCGGAGTTTTACCTCAACTAATGAGTGTAGCTTCACAAAACGCTAAATCATTTTTAAGAACACAAAAAATCAATTGGACACTTCAACCTGATACAAATTATAAAGCAATCAACCCCAAAAAATTTGTTTATATCCCAACTTCTAAAGGATTAGTTCCACTCTCAGAAAAAACAGATGTCAAAGAATTCGCCCAGAAAATGCCACTATTGAAGGGACAAAAAGTCGATGTTAAGCGAGCAGGAGGAATCTTGAATGATGTCTACCTAATTAACGCTGGTGAGACCAAAGTCATAGCTAAACAGTTCAAGGATTGGTCAATTCTAAAGTGGTTTCCTTTAACATTATGGTCTTTTGGAACATTTGCTGTTTCAGGGCAAGCACGTTTAGCAAAAGAAGTTGCAATTGGCGAGTTTCTCAGAAAAAAAGGATTTGAAGTACCCAAAATTCTTCATGCTAGCAATGCAAAACGTTTAGTGTTTATGGAGTTCATTGAGGGTGAAAATCTATCAGAAATAATCAAAAACTATTCAGACACCGATGATGAACCAGATAATGCAGCATATGCTTTAGAAATTATAGATAAAGTTGGGGAAATATTTGCAAAGATACATGGCTACAATGTTTCATTGGGTGACACTAAACCTGATAATGTCATAGTTACACCTGACCAGAAAATTTTTCTCATTGATTTTGAACAAGCCAAAAAAGGCGGAGACAAAACATGGGATATTGCAGTTTTTCTTTATTATTGTGGACATTATCTTCAGCCTTTTGACAGCGAGTCTAAAGCTGAAAAGATAACTGAAACTTTCATTAAAGGCTATGTTAAAGGCGGGGGAAAGAAAGAGGATATACGTAAAGCAGAATTAACTAAGTATACACGGGTATTCAGTATTTTCACTATGCCCTCAATAATAACGGCAATTTCAAAGACATGTAAAAAAGCATAACAACAATTCTTCTTCTACTTAAAAAAGTAAGTATATTTTACGATTAGACAATACGTAACCAAGTGGCTACAAGGAAATTTTTTTGATTGAAAAATAATTTGATTCTCTTTCAACAATAACTCAAAAAATCATGTTGACTATGTTTTCTAAACAATAATTTCAGATTTCAATAAATCCATTATTTTGACAATATATACAAACAGAAAAATACTGCCTCAGTAAAGTTTTTAGCACTCGAAAAGGCACGTAACATCGGTAAAATGAAATTCAAACAGTAATTTACCAGAATTACATGTCTTTCGAAATTCGAAGATGCAACATAAGGACAGAACACCAGCAGATAAATGCTCAAGGAATAAGAAAATTCAGACTTCGAAGGTTCGAAGAAGCAAAAAATGAAAGAAATACAACAAAAAAGTAATTCTGTAAAAGTGAATTAAGACTAAGAAGAATAGAACCATAAATAATTTAGGAAAATAATGTTCAAAGCTTAAATTACACAAACTACTTTTCACTTTCCAAGAGGAACTATACTTGGCTAATGAATTGATTACTGACGGAGACTACGTACTCATCTACCTTGATTCAAGAAGGACATACATGATAAAAATTGAGGCAGGAAAAACATTTCACACCCATAAAGGATACCTGAAATTAGATGAAATAATTGGGAAAGAATACGGTGAACCAATTAAAAGTAGTCTCGGTGTAACATTTACAACTTTAAAACCAATCCTTACAGATTACATAATGAAGTCAGGCCGTAATACCCAAATAGTATATCCAAAAGACGCTGCATTAATTGTAATGTTTAGCGGTATTGGACCGGGCAGCCGAATCGTTGAATCAGGAACCGGTACAGGCGCTCTTACAACTGCATTAGCTCATTATGTGGGTTCAACCGGTAAAGTCTACACTTATGAATTACGCAGTGAATTCCAAAAAAACGCAGCAAAGAATCTGCAGCGATCAAAACTAATAGACAATGTTGAATTAAAAAGCGGTGACATAACTATGGGTATTGAAGAGCAGGATTTAGACGCAATCATATTAGACCTTGCGGTTCCCTGGCTTGTAATTCCCCACGCTTTTAAAGCACTCAAACCTTCAGGAGTCTTAGTATCTTTTAGCCCAACAATAGATCAAGTTGTACGGACAACAGAAGCACTGCGAGAAAACGGATTTGTTTTCATAGAAACAGTCGAATGCATGATGCGTACGATGCAAGTTGAAAGAGGAAAAACAAGACCTCAAACATTGATGACTGGACATACAGGCTACATTACTCACGCAAGAAAAATAATAATGCCATCAATCCAAGACAAAACGGCTACAGATGAACAAGAGTTAGCAATTGAAGAGAACCTTGTAGAAGAGATAGAAAAAAGCTAAAAAATGGCGGAAAAAACCGCCTAAATGGTTTTTTTGATTTTTCTCGGATTAGATTCAGATATAGGCATACTTAAAGTCCAAACTGCCTGTTTTAGCTGCTCACTTTTTTCGCCTCTTGTCAAAGCATAATACAAACCTAAAATCCGACCAAAGTATGGAATAACAAATTGATCAAATGCCTTGTACACTAAAGGATTAGTCAATCGATTTTGAAGGAAAGTTGGTTTCCATATTTTAATGTTATATTCCCAGCATTTGATGAAAAAGTCCCACCTTGCCTTTGAGAGAGCATCCATTTCTGCGCCCTTCTTATTCATTAATACACAGTTTTCTAGAGGCACAAAGAACAAGGGAACATAGAAGGCATTGTAATCTTTTAATTTATCCATAAGCTCTAATGTCTGTAACATATCTTCTTCTTTCTCATCAGGCAAGCCAATAATAAGCGTAGCAAGAGGATACCAGTCATTATCATTTAAAATGCCGAACGCATTAGTAACTACATCTTGCCATTGTTCAGGCTTAAAAGGCAACATTTTCCCAGCCATATACTTTTTCATCAAACGTGGGCTTCCAGTTTCTATACCTGTTTCCGCAGTGATTATTGGTTTTTTGCCAAAAGAGTACCAGCTTTTTTCGATTAAAATTTCAGCTAATTCTTTGATCATTCCAGGATCATGCCATACTGGAGCTAGGGACATATGAGATGTTTGAATACTTTTTACGCCAGGAAAATCTGCTACGCTCTTTACAAGCTTTACAATAGCTTCTCTGTTGGGAATAAAAGTCTTATCAGTTGAACCATACAAGAAAAGATCTTCAGTAATTAGAGTAACGTGATCGCTACCCTGTGCGACTGTTAATTCAACTTCCTTCATAATTTTGTTAAGCGGTACATCAATTTTATTTTGCATTGTAGGTGTACAAAATTGGCAGTTCCGCCCACACCCTTTTGAAATCTCTACTGCTCCATGAATGGCAACGTTCTTGGTTAACGGCATTTCAACATTGTAGTCCCAAGTGTTCAAGAATTCGTCAGCTTTTACTATACGCGGAATTGATTCACCATTAACTACTTTCTTGAAGACTTCTACAATCGGTTTAGGTCTACCACCTAATAATACACAGTCAACACCGTAACTATCTGAAACATGCTTTCTTTCAAGCTGCCAAGACCCAAATCCCCCGACAATTATTTTGGGTTTATATTTCTTTATACTCGGATGCATCACAAGTTTACGGAACTCTATAGAGTTCATGGGTTCACCGCCACCGACTATTGAAGAGTAAGTCTTACTTACATAACCCATGCCAGTGGGATCCATAGAAGAAATTCCAACTACTTTAGTATCAGATCCAATGAACAAGTGTAAATCATCTGGGTGAACTACGGCTATATCTTCAGGCGAAAATCCGCCTTCCAACAGAATCGCTTCAATCTTACGCAGACCATATGGAGCATAACATGATTGCCCATCTGCCCTACGTCCACAGTGGGGATAAAGTGTTTTACGAACATATGAAAGAGGAATAGGACCTTTTCCAAAACCTCCAACGAAGGCTATAAAGGGATTATTGAAGAAATCGCTCATTTCTGTAGCTGATGCAGTGAGTACAACTTTTTTACCTGTAAGTGTTTCCAACTTTTCGCTTCCTTGAATAAACTTAATGAATAGTGTATAATACTTTTAAAAATTACTGTTAACTAAAAAAACTGAAAGGGAAGTATTTAATTGATGAAAAAAGCCGTCTGAGTAACTCTGAGTTTTCATCCTTTTAAGTCAATTTAATGCCTTCTCATCATCCGGCAACATATAAACTGTTAATGGAAAATAAAAGGGTTATACATAAAAACAAAAAAATACGCTGGGAACGCTTTTATTTTTGTTTTTTATTCCATACACTTTACGGAGTCCAAGAAAATGAATTTTATTGGAAGTCAAACTGAGAAGAATCTATTAGCAGCATTTGCCGGTGAATCACAAGCACGTAACAGATACACATTTTTTGCTAGTGTAGCAAAGAAAGCAGGTTACGAACAGATAGCAGCAATTTATGAAGAAACAGCAGCTAATGAAAAAGAACATGCAGAACTCTTCTTTAAACACCTAAAAGGCGGCGAAGTAGAAATTACAGCAGCTTACCCAGCTGGCGTTATAGGAGTAACATTGGATAATCTGAAGGCATCTGCAGCTGGCGAAAAAATGGAGTGGGGTACACTTTACCCGAACTTTGCTGAAGTAGCAGACAAAGAAGGATTCAAAGATGTTGCTAAAACATTCAGAATGGTTGCTCAAGCTGAAGTTTACCATGAACGCAGATTTAACAAACTTATAGAAAACATCCAAAACAATAAAGTATTCAAAAAAGACGCCCCGATAAAGTGGAAATGCAGAAACTGCGGTATGGTTGTTGAAGGAAAAGAAGCCCCAGACAAATGTCCTACATGTGACCATGCAAAAGCTTACTTTGAAGTTTGGGTTGAAAACTACTAACCATTTCTTTCTTTTTTAATTCTTAAATAATCTTTTACTTCTATAAACGTTAAAGCCACATTTGTAAAGTAGCTGATTAAACAATTTTAAATGAAATGTAAAGCTGAAATTTTTTAAGATTAACTAGATATCTTAAACATACACGAAGATTCATTTAGAATAAACAAAAAATTGATAAACAACAACTGCTTTTCTGATAGCGTTAAGGTGAAAAATGAAATGGCAACCAATGTCCTAGTAAAAGACATTATGTCAAAAGACGTCAAAGTTGTAGATAACAATACAGTTGTGAAAGAAGTAATTTCAATAATGAACAAATATGACAAAGACGCAATACTTGTCGTACAAAGCGGTAAACCTACAGGCATAATAACTGTAAAAGATGTTCTGATTAGAGCAGTTGAAGCAGATACTCCATTAAAAACAATAATCGCCAGAATGGTCTACACTAACCCATTAGTAGTCATTGATGAAAACGCAACAGTTGAAGAAGCAGCTAAACTGATGAAAAACTGGAACATAAAACACTTACCAATAGTTGACAAACAAGGCGCACTAGTAGGAATGATAAACGATCGCGACGTAGTCTACGCAGTTCCAAAACTAATACCAATGATGCAAGAATTCTGCCGCAAAAAATAAAATGCGGCATTACTAATTTCTTTATTTAATCCTTTATTTTTTAAAAATAAAAAGAAATAATAAAAAATAGGTATATAATACCTACTGAGTTTGCAGTTTTTGCCATTCTTCTTTGGCAGTTTTTGAAATATTGTCAATGTTAGGTTGAGCAGTTAAATCAGTGATAACATTATTAATCTCATTCTTAACTAACAATGCAATTTCACCTTGCCTTAATGGTTCAGGCCTTGTAGATTGATAAACATGTAAAGCACGTAGCACAAAGTGAACCATTAATTCATTCAGATTATTCTGTAAGTCTGTTAACTCATTTTTGCTATCTTTCATTTTTTGAGAGAAATTTTTTGAGTCCCATTTTCCTTCTTTTGACATTTCAATCTATCCTTTAAGCACTCATATCAATTGCACATAATAGCTTTTTCTAGCATTGAACACAAAACTATGAAAGAGACCCATTTCGGTTACCAAGTTTCCTGTTAACGCATCCACGAATAAACCCATAATATTCTGGCGAGGGTTTACCGAGTCTACTCTTGAATTCTCCATGAAATTGTGAAGCGAAATAGAAGAATTTATCGGGTAACTCTAAGGTTTCCATCCTTCTTCCGTCACTACTCTTACCTGTGAAAGATAACCCCTTATCTTTTAGGGCTTCTATATAATCAAGGTTGACTTCAAAACGGTGTCGGTGGCGTTCATAAATTACTTCTTGACCAAATAGCTCATAAGCTAAACTGTCTTTCTTCAATACTACTTTATGTGCACCAAGACGCATTGTTGCGCCTTTTATTTCTATACCACGTTGTTCAGGCATTAAATCTATTACTGGATAGGGCGTTTCAGGGTTGATTTCAGTACTATTGGCATCAGTTAAACCACAGACATTACGCGCAAATTCGATGACTGCTAATTGGAAACCGTAACATATACCTAAAAATGGAATATCATTCTCTCTTGCATATTTGATAGCTGCTATTTTGCCTTCTGTACCACGTGGACCAAAACCATAAGGCACGAATACTCCATCATATTTTGAGAGTTCCGAAACACTTTCAGGAACACGCTCAAAGTTTTCAGCTTCTAGATAAGATATACACACCTTGGTTCTGCAAGCTGCACCCCCATGACGTAATGCTTCAGTCATACTTACGTAGCTATCTGTTAAACCTGCATATTTACCCACTAACGCAATTTTAATTTCAGTATCAGGATTTATCATTGCATCTACGTATTTTTGCCATGTGCTGAAATCTTTTGATTTATATTTAAGACCCAATCTTCGACATATAAAATCACCCATACCTTGATTGTCTAAGACCAAAGGCACTTCGTAAACAGTTTCAGCATTATATGAACAGAATACCGCACTCTCAGGAATTGTACCGAAAAGCGCAATTTTCCTTAATGTTTCAGCATCAATCATTTTAGGGCTTCGCGCAACAATAGTGTCAGGTTGGATACCAATGCGACGCAATTCATTAACACTATGCTGTAATGGTTTTGTTTTCATTTCGCCAGTAACATCTAAAATTGGTACAAGGGCAACATGTACATATAACGTGTTTTCGTAGCCTTCTTCAACACGCATCTGACGTATTGCTTCAAGAAAAGGTAAGCCTTCAATGTCACCAACTGTACCACCAACCTCTGTAAGCACTACATCTACATCAGAGTTTTTACCCACATTTTTTATACGGTTCTTTATCTCATTTGTTACATGAGGAACAATTTGAACACATCTACCTAAAAAGTCACCGTGACGCTCTTTCTCTATTACTGAACGATAAACAGTACCTGTAGTTAGATTATTTTCTTGTTTGAGACTCAAATCTAGAAAACGTTCATACCAACCTAGGTCAAGGTCAGTTTCGCCGCCATCGTCAGTGACAAAAACTTCTCCATGCATGTATGGATTCATTGTACCTGCATCAATGTTTACATATGGATCAATCTTGACTACTGTTGGTTTTAAGCCCCTAGCCTGCAACATTTTACCGATGGAAGACGTTAAGATACCTTTTCCGACTGAACTCAAAACGCCGCCGGTTACAAAAATATACTTAACCATTATTTTCCCTTGCACAGACTACACCTTTTGTGGAACTTAATATAACTCTTTTGTCAGCGGAATTGCAAATATATAAATCCGAAATGATTTACTGAAAAAATAAAGTTTAATTATTTTAAAAATGGCGGGTTTTATTATTTCGTCTATACCATAGAAGTAACAACCATAACCCCAAAAGTATGATCATTATTGGCCAGAAATAACTCCAGAACATAGTAAAACCAGTGATTGCGGCAACCCCAATCATTACTAGAATTAAACCGCCTATAAGTAGACCAATACTACCCCCGCTTTGACGTTGACTTTTAACATTGCCTCGACTACTATAATATTCAGGTTTAACAGTGGTTTCTCGTTCCGTCACCATCAATGAGGCACCACAGTTTGTACAGTTTAATGCTTTTGCATCATTATAACTTCCACATTGACTACAATAAACCACTTGTGAAGTCTCCTTATCTATCATTCTATAGTAATCTGCTCATAAAATTTTTGGTAAAATACAAGAATTAGTCTTTAAATTTTGCAGATTTATTGCATAAGAACTATTAATCACTGATGCACTAACAATATCGGAGATTCCAAATGCCGAAAGCCTTTGTATTAATTAATGTTGAATCAGGCACAGAAGAAGAAGTTGTCAGTGAACTAAAAAAAGTTGAAGGAGTCGAAGAAGCATACTACTCCTATGGCGTTTATGACATAATCAGTAAAGTAAAGGCTGATTCAATGGATAAACTCAAAGATATGGTTACCCGGAGAATACGTACCCTTGAACGTGTCCGTTCAACACTAACACTTATAATGATGGAAGAATAAAATCATCAATTTTTAATTTAATTTTTAGCACATTAAATTTTATTAGTGTATACGCTTACAATTCAAGATTATGTTGCAGCACAAGGCATGTTTATTGATACTACTAGTTGTATTAAGTACTTTTTCTGTTGCAGTAGGAAATTTAAAAGTGGGTGTCGAAAAAGGGAACTGGATAGAATATAACGTTACGTATACAGGTATCCCAACTCAAGGTCATGATGTTAATTGGGCACGTATGGAAGTACTTAATGTACAAGGTCCAAATATTTTAGTTTTAATATCTTCAAAATATTCTGATGGTTCTATTCAAAATGTTAATTATAGTTTAAATTTAGAAACAGGTCATTTGATTGACAATTTTATAATTCCAGCTGACTTAAATAGAGGAGACTCCTTCTATGCCGAAAATTTCGGTGAAATTACAATCAGCAAAGTAGAAAACAGAGAGTACACAGGATCAATGCATACAATTTTATGTTCATCATTCAATAATAACACATATTTTTGGGATCAAGCTACCGGAGTAAGCGTTGAAGGAATAACCCAAACTGAAGAGTATACAATACACACAATTGTCACCGATACAAACATGTGGATTAGTTCGTTTGCAGGAGTCTTTGATTTTTCATCTATTTTCCTGGTGTCAAGTGTTTTGTTGATTTTCTTTATTGCAGGTATATTAGCAATCCTGCGTTATCTAAAAATGCACAAAGAGAGAAAATAAAAAATTCATAATCCAGTATCTTGAAAATAAACAAGGACTTGAAATGTAATGAAACCAGCAAGAAATAACTCGAAATCCAAACTTATGTGGGTAGTCTTAATCGCTGGTTTAATTGCCTTTGTTCTATACATGATTTTCTATATTGACCTATCAGAAGTAGCGTCGATACTTACAAAGACAAATCTTACAGTCTATGCAGGTGCATTTGTTGCATATTTACTTTACACTTGTTGCTCAGCAATGGTGTGGCATCGACTCCTCGATAATCTTTCAGCCAAAATTACAAAAAGCAAAGCGTTTCTATACACATGGGTAGGCCTATTCTTTGATGCAACAGTACCTCAACTGGGATGGTCTGGGGAGGTATCAAAAACATATCTTTTAGCAAAAGACTCTAAAATTGAAACGGGAAAAATTGGCGCTTCAGTAGTTGGCCAAAAAATAATTTCAATGACTCTAACAGTTGTAGCATTAAGTACCGGTTTACTTTTAATCCTTTTTAAATACAGCTTTCCTATCGAATCAACATTATTGATTTGTTTAATCCTATTTTTATCAATTCTTACACTTTTTGTTGTTTATTATGTAAGCATTAAACCTTCAGCAACAAAAAAAATCGTTAACTTAGTAATCAAAATTATAAAATTTTTTCGAAAAAGATGGAGTGAACAAGAATTAATAACAAAAGCAGACGAAGGACTAAATAGTTTTCATTCAGACATTGACAAGTTAAAATCTAACCCTAAAGGGTTAATTCAACCAATAATTTTTGCTATTTGCGGGTTCATTTTTGAAGTTTCAGTTGTTTTCTTGTCATTTGCCGCTTTGGGACAACCTTTACCTGTTGATGTTGTTCTAATAGTTTTTACTTTAACAGGAACTCTACAGACGGTAGGTGTAGCATTTTTTGGTTTTCCCGAATTAATTATGTCAATGACTTTCATGGCATTATATATTGATCCTTCAATAGCAATTTCAGTCACACTATTAACAAGGGCTGTAAATCTTTGGTTCCGACTTGTAGTCTCTTATACAGCCCTACAATTAGCAGGTATAAAAATTATAAAACAAAACAAGGATAGATAACAAACAAATAATTCTTTTAAAACCATCAATGTAAAGTTTATTGCTGTGTAAAAAAAGGTCAAAACAGGTGTTTATGAGAAACATTTTAATTCATACTTTATCTATTGGAGTATTAGAGGATTGATATGCCTACAGCATTTGTATTGATAAATACCGAGATAGGTTCTGAGGCAGATGTTTTAAAGGAACTAAAAAAAGTTGAAGGAGTAGAAGAAGCATCAGCTGTATACGGAGTCTATGACATCGTAGCAAGAGTGAAAGCAAATACGATGGATAAACTTAAGGAAATAGTGACGTGGCGAGTTAGGCGATTAGACAAAGTACGTTCTACTTTAACAATGATAGTCGTAGAAGACAAGTAACAACAAAATTTTCTTTCTTTTATTGTCAAAGAAAAACTAAACAAAATAATTTTCTAAAAATCAAGTAAAGTTAATAATACGTAGGTATAAGACCAATCACTTAAGTTGCTTTTAAAACAAAATTTGCCTATTGCTTAAGTTAAATGAAGTATCAAAATAAATTTTCAAAACAAACAGTATTTTTACATTAAAACTTTTTATTTCTAAGACGAAGTAAAGAAAGTTGATGTCACTACAAATAATGCATATTGGTTTAGACGATACTGACTCAAAAAAAGGAGGATGTACAACATACCTAGCTGCTTTATTAATTAAAGAACTTGAGCAGTTCAAAGTACACTTTATTGATTATCCTCTTCTAATCAGGCTTAACCCAAACGTTCCTTGGAAAACACGAGGTAATGGGTCACTATGCCTTCGCTTCAAATATAACGTTCAATATGAAGAACAAATTAAAGAGACAGCAATCAATTTGTGGGAAGAACAATCAAAATTCAAAGAAAAAGGAACCGACCCAGGAATAGTCATTTATAAATCCCAAACAATTCCGGAGGAACTAACTGCTTTTTCAAAAAAAGCTGAAACAACAATTGTGAAACTCAAAGAAGCATTAAAACTAATCAAAAATGTTGGAGCTGAAGCTATTGGTTTCAATTCATGCCGAGGCATAATAGGTGCTTTAGCAGCAATCGGAGAAATATTAGACGCCGACCACACTTACGAGTTGATTGCATATAGAAAACAAGAAAACATTGGAACTAAGAGACGGGTAGATGAAAAATCTATTTTTAAAATGGATGAAATTACAGCGCCTTATACTTTTAATAATGTTGATATAGAAAAAAATAGGATAATCATTACACCTCGGGGACCTGACCCAATCTTATTTGGTATAAGAGGTGAAACAGCAAACATAGTTAAAGAGGCATTTGAATTGGTTAAAACTTGGGAGCCTATAGAACGCTGGGTTATTTTTCGAAGTAACCAAGGTACAGATGCTCATCTAAAAGCAATTAAGGATTTAAGCAAAATTACCCCTTATTCTTCAGTAATTGTTAAAGGTATTGTTTCAAAAAACCCGCGTGTTATTCCTGTACGTCACATCATTTTTTCAATAAAAGATGATAAAAAAGAAGTAGATTGTGCAGCATATGAACCGACTGGGAATCTACGTAGAATAGCTAGAGAATTGATTGTTGGAGATAACTTGGAGGTTTATGGTGCAATACAGAAACCTAAAGCTGATAAACCTTGGACAATCAACTTGGAAAAAATTGACGTTTTAAACCTTGCCCAAAAAGTTACTACGGAGAATCCGCTTTGTCCTCAATGTGAAAAACGTCTTAAATCTATGGGAAAAAATCAAGGATTAAGATGTGAAAAATGCAACAGCGTATTTCCAAATTTAAAAAAAATAGAAAAACCGGTTTTGCGTTCAGTAAAAAACGGATTATTTATAACATCTACACGTTCGCAACGTCACCTAACTAAACCGTTTAGACGTTTTGGTCAAGAGAAAAAAAATTATAGAAATCAAAGCTTAATTAGTAAATGGCATTCTACGTCTGAATAGTCGGTATTTTTTTGTTCTTATCTAATTCACATTTTATTTCATGATTTAAGAATAGTAACCCGACAATTGTTAGAACTATTCCAACTATTAACCAAGGTATTAAATTAGAATTACCTAAATATTGATCCAATAGAGTCCATAGACTTCTAAATACTAGTACTGATGCAACTAAAACAATCATTTCGCCAACTATAATCTTCAGCAAATGCATAATGAAGTATAAAATATACTAACTTAAAAAACAATATGTAAAATAATTATTTGGTCAGAACCTAATAAAAATGGGAGTAAACAAGCCAGATTACTTACAGGCGAACAAGGCTTTAAATTTATGAAGATTATAAGACCTTTCCACACTAACCTTTAACTTAAGGACTAAGAGGCAACTAAATGGATAAAAAGACGTTTCCCGCAGAAGCTTACACTCTTCCATTCTTTAAAGAAGAAGGATTTGTTCGTAAACTTTGCCCAAAATGCGGCGAATATTATTGGACTCAAAATGAGAAACAGGATACATGTGGGGAGTCAGGATCAGATGAATGTGGTTGTTATAGCTTTTTAGCTAATCCACCGACCACAAAAAAATTTTCCTTACCAGAAATGCGAGAGGCGTTTCTTTCATTTTTTGAAAAAAATGGCCATAAAAGAGTTAAACCTTACCCAGTAGTAGCCCGCTGGAGAAAAGATATTTACCTTACCCATGCGAGCATAATAGATTTCCAACCATATGTAACTGAAGGTATTGCGCCTCCACCTGCTAATCCATTAGTGATTTCTCAACCGTGCATTAGACTTACAGACATATCAAATACAGGGCCCACTTTTGGTAGACACCTAACTATTTTTGAAATGGGCGGGGCACATGCCTTTAATTACCCAGATAAAAATGTATACTGGAAGGATGATACTGTCCGTTTTCATCAAAGATTCGCTACTGAAGTTTTGGGTATACCTTCTGAAGAAATAATTTACAAAGAGGGCGTATGGGTTGGTGGTGGAAACGCTGGACCGGATGTTGAATGCATTGTACGTGGATTGGAAGTTGGAACTCTAGTTTTTATGCAATACAAGGTTATTGGAGATGAATTTGTCGAATTACCTATTCGAACGGTTGACACAGGGTACGGGCTAGATAGGTTTACCTGGATTAGCCAAGGGGTTCCAAGCTTATTCCAAGCCATATATGGTGACCTCTTAAAAGAAGTCTATTCTATGGCAGGCATAACTAATGTAGACAATGCCTTTTTGAAGCAAGTAGCAAAATATTCAGGGTTAGTTAGTGTTGATAAAAGAGCAAATAGACTTGTTGCTCGTAAGCGTGTTTCTGAGTTAACTGGAATAGATTTAGAGACCCTTGACAAAGTACTTATTCCAATTGAAAATGCTTGGGCTGTAACAGATCACACTAAAACTCTAAGTTTCATTTTATCAGAAGGCGTTGTTCCATCTAATATTCAAGAAGGATATTTAGCTAGACTTCTTTTCCGTAGAGTATACCGTCTTATGCGCTCTCTTAATATGAATCCAGATATGCTCTATGACATAATAGATATGCAAGTTAATTACTGGTCAAATGATTTTCCTCACATCAAAGAAATGCATAAAGAAATTGTTGAAATGCTAAAAGTTGAAGAAGAAAAGTTCAAGGACACACTAAAACGTGGAGAAGGAATCATAAAAAGGATAGCAACAGATCTGAAAACTAAAGGCGAAATTAACCTTTCCAACAGTAAACTTGCAGAACTTTATGATTCACATGGACTACCTCCTGAAATAGTGAAACAAGTTGCAGAAAAAGAAAATATACAAGTTGAGGTTCCTGAAAACTTTTATGCATTAGTAGCTAACCGACACATGCAAACCTGTAAACCTGCAGAAGAAGAAAGTAGTTCTGAAGAGGAACTAGAAGAAATAGCAGAGCAGATTACACCGACTGAAAAATTATACTACAAAGATGCGTATATGAAAGAATTTGATAGCACAGTAAAAAAAGTAATAGATGGAAAATATGTAGTGTTAGACCGCACTTGTTTTTATCCTGAAGGTGGTGGACAACCTGCAGACCAAGGTTGGTTGATTACAAATGATTCAAAACATGAAGTTATTAATGTCCAAAAAATCGGAAAAGTAATAGTACATGAGGTTAAAAGCGGAATTTCACTTAAAGAAGACATAATTATTCACGGAATAATAGATTGGAATAAGCGCTATTCACTAATGAAAGCCCATACAGTTACACACTTAATAAATGGTGCAGCACGACGTGTTTTAGGGGAACATGTCTGGCAATCAGGTACACAAAAAGGTTTAGAAACATCCCGTCTTGATATTTCACATTACCGCAGATTATCCCAAGAAGAAATCCATCAAATTGAAATCTTAGCAAACAAAGCAATAACGGCTAACATGAAAGTTGAAACAACTTGGTTGCCACGTAATGAAGCAGAAGCCAGTTATGGATTTAGACTATATCAGGGAGGAGCAGTTCCAGGCAAAGATATTCGTGTAGTTAAAACAGGCGATTGGGATGTTGAAGCATGTGCCGGGACACATCTAAAAAGCACCAGTGAAGTAGGATTAGTAAAAATTACATACAGCGAACGCATACAAGATGGTGTAGAAAGATTAGGTTATGCAGTTGGATTGAAAGCTTTAGAGGCTGTTCAAAAACAAGAAGAATTACTTTCTAAAGTCTCGTCAATATTAAATTCACCAATAGATAAAGTGGATAAAACAGCAGAAAAAATCGTAAGAGAACTTAAAGAAGCAAATATAGAAAAACGTCGTTTAATTAAGGAATTAGCAGAAAAAGAAGTAGTCACAGGATCAATGCAAAAAACAGAAAATGAATCTGAAATTAATGGAATTACAATTGTTAAACGGGATTTCGGCGATATAATAGATGTTAACAGAATGGTTCAGACAGCAAGTGAAGCAATTAAACATAACGAAGCTATAGTTACACTTTTCTATGGGTCTGATGGGAAAACCTGCAGAATAATGATTATGGCTGGGGAAATAGCTACACAAAAAGGAGTAAAAGCAAACATAGTAATCAAAGATGTCGCAGCGATTTTTGGTGGTGGAGGAGGAGGAAGAGCTAATTTTGCACAAGGCGGAGGAACCAAATGTGATAAAATTAAGGAGACAATTCAAGCTGCAGAAGCTGCTATTAAAAATCAAATAGAAAAATGCTAAAATATTCTAAGTGTGCTTTTATTTGACTATCATTTTTATAGTAACCAACTACTAAATAATAGAAAATACGGTGGAATGTCGAGTGGATTCATTCAAAGTAATTGTAATAGTCTCTATGCTTCTTTGTTTAGCTTCCTTAACTTTCATAGCATACGTCGCTATTGACTCGATACAAGGAGCCAAAATCCCCAACCAAGAATACGCAATGGTAATCTCGAAAAGCCCAGTGAATGATAACCCAATTGCCAACTACACGGTCGTTCTCTCAAGTGGCAAAACACTGTATATCCCAAACAACACCACGCTCTATGATAGCATCCAAGTGAACCAATCATACCTGTTTGATGGCCGAGTGGACTTCAATAACCAAATGATATTAATCGACAGCGCAACACAACCACCCAGAACTGCAACACCGTAAACACTCTGAAGTGACAGAACAAAATGCTACTCTGCATTAACTTCACTTTAATAAAGACACAAATGGAGAAATGAGACCGGATAATATATTTGGTTTACTTGTTAGCACAGAAAATATTTATAAACTGGCATGCACACGTGTGCATTAGGTGAAGCGGTGCAGACTTCACCATACACTGGTGAACCTATGCGTAGAAGTTTAACAGTAACACCCGAAAACGACAAAAAAATCCTACTCACAAAGGGACGATTTCTAACCGGAGACGAACCCTTTGACATAGACTACACTACATTAGTCAACATCTTCATAGAATTAGGTCATAAACTGATGTCATCTGCTTGGAGCGACAGCAAAAACCCGAATGTTATTGTAAATAAAGATGAGATAACGGAATCTTTCAAAAAACACTTCTTTGACTCAGAGCTAAAAGAAGAATCAGTCGGAGACTTAGTAGCTGAAATAATATTTAAAAAATTTGTTGAACAAACGAACGTAGTTGCAACTGAACAAATATCTCAAAAGAAGTTCCCAAAGCTACCTGCTGAACAACCACACTCTGCGAATACAAAGAAGGAAAAATACATAACATAACCTAAACAGGAGTTAACAGTACATGAGTGACGATAAAGAAACAAAACCAGTTGATTTTGAGAAACTACTTGAATGTGAAAAAAAACGTTCCGAAGATTACCTTACAAGACTAAAATACTTACAAGCTGATTTCGAAAATATTAAGAAACGTTTCGAGAGAGAAACCGAGGATATAAAAAAATACTGTAATGAACGATTAATAATACAACTCTTGGACGTTGTAGATGAGCTGGAGTTGGCGTTGAAAGTTGCTAAATCTTCAAACACTCCACTAAAAAGCTTAAATGAAGGGGTCGAAATGACCCTTAAAAAGCTAATAAAACTTCTTGAACAAGAAGGAGTTACCATTATAGAATGCAACGAAGGGAAAGCTTTTGATCCATACTGTCACAATGCAATCACAGCTGAAACTCAAAAGGAGATTAAAACCTGCACAATAATTGAAGTTATACGAAAAGGCTACAGGATGAAAGATAAAATCTTACGTCCAACAATCGTTAAAGTAGCCAAACCATCAGAGTAATAAAATTAAAAATTGGAGGAATAAAATGAGTAATCAAAAAATAAGTCAAAAAGTATTAGGAATAGACTTAGGAACAACTAATTCAGCAGCAGCCATTTATGAAGGCGGTCACGCAACAGTCATCCCCAGTGCTGAAGGCCCAACTATGGCTGGAAAAATGTTTCCATCAGTAGTAGCTTTCACCAAAGATGGACAACTTTTAGTAGGCGAATCAGCCAAACGTCAAGCTACAACAAACTCCGAAGGAACAGTTTTTGAAATAAAACGTAAAATGGGAACCAACTATAAAGTAAACATCTACGGTAAAGAATACACTCCACAACAAATCTCTGCATTCATCTTACAGAAAATAAAGAAAGACGCCGAAACATATCTAGGTGGAACTATAAATCAAGCAGTAATTACAGTTCCAGCACATTTTGATGATAATCAACGCCAAGCTACCAAAGATGCAGGAGAAATTGCGGGGTTCAAAGTAATGCGCATCATCAACGAGCCTACTGCAGCATGCCTTGCATATGGCATCGACAAATTAGAGAAAGAGATGAAAATTCTCGTATTCAGCTTCGGTGGCGGAACACATGATGTTACAATAATGGACTTTGGCAAAGGAGTTTTCCAAGTACTTAGTACAAGCGGAGACACTCAGTTAGGCGGAACAGACGTTGACAAAGCAGTTATGGATTTCATTCTGGATGAATTTAAACGCCAAACAGGCGTTGATGTATCAAAAGATAAAATGGCTATGTCGAGGCTAAAAGAGGCAGCAGAAAAAGCCAAAATTGAACTGTCCACACTTATGAGTACTGATATTGACTTACCTTTTCTAACTGCAGATGCTTCAGGTCCTAAACATTTACACATGACTTTAACAAGAACCAAACTCGAGTCGCTTGCAAAACCAATTGTTGAAAAAACAAAACCAACACTATTAAAAGCACTTGAAGATGCAAAACTCTCACCACAACAAGTTGACAAAATCATTCTCATGGGCGGTATGACAAGAATGCCCCTTGTTCAACACTTCGTTGAACAAATCCTTGGAAAGGCACCAGAACGTGGACTAGACCCTATGGAATGTGTAGCTATTGGAGCAGCTATTCAAGCAGGTGTAATAACAGGCGAAGTCAAAGATCTACTACTCCTAGACGTTACTCCTCTTTCATTAGGCGTAGAAACAATGGGTGGAGTATTCACAAAAGTTATTGAGAAAAACACGACGATTCCAACTAAACGCAGTCAAATATTTAGCACAGCCGCAGACTTCCAGACAGCAGTGACAATACATGTACTTCAAGGAGAACGCGCTATGGCGTCAGATAATGTTTCATTGGGAATGTTCAACTTAGTTGATTTGCCACCAGCACCAAGAGGTGTCCCACAGATTGAAGTAACATTTGACATAGACGCAAACGGTATACTAAACGTTTCAGCTAAAGATCGCGGCACAGGAAAGGAAGCAAAAATCACAATTACAGCTTCAACTAAACTATCTAAAGAAGAAAAAGAGAGACTAATCAGAGAAGCAGACCAATTTGCAGAACAAGACAAAAAGAAGAAAGAGGAAGCAGAAATACGCAACACCGCTGATAGCATAGTTTACACAGCCGAACGAACCAAACAAGACCTTGCAGGTAAACTTTCAACAGAAGAAACAAGCAAAATTGATAACGCCGTAACTGAACTCAAAAACGCCTTAGCAAGTAACGATATGACACAGGTAAAAGCGAAAACGGATGAGCTACAAAAGGTTCTCCAAGAAGTTGGAACAAAAGTGTATCAGCAAGCAGCAGCAGAAGCAGCAAAACAACAGGGACAACAAACAGGTCCCCAACCAGGAACTGGACCAGAAAATCCACAAGGTGGAGAACAGCAAGGCGAAAATGGCGAAAGCGTTGTCGATTCAGAGGACTACAAAGTAAAGTAGAAAAAACTAATTCCCATATCTTTTAATTTTTTTTTGTTTAAAAAAAATAATTACAGAGCAGAGCACTTATAACCAAGTTAAAACACGTCTATCTCGAAAGGTATCAGCGACATATGAAAAGTTTAAGCGAAACACTTAAGCAGGAAAATGTAGGTCCAGTCATTCGCAGATTCTTCATAAACACATTGTTTGATTCAACCTTTATGCTTTTAGGAATAATAGTAGGTTCAGCATTTACGGCAAATGCAGCGCTAAACGTTATAGTTGTTACTATGTTAACAACAAGTTTGGCTTTGGGAATTTCTACTGGGGTAAGTGTTTATGAGGCGGAAAGTCTTGAACAGGAAAAACGAATTACTGATTTAGAGAAGGCATTATTTACTAATCTTAAAGAAACAAACATAGAAAAAACAGCAAAATACACAATCATACTAGCTACAATAATTAACTTCGCTACGCCCTTGCTATCATGTGCAGTTACAATTACACCTTTCGCATTAGCTGCAATTGGTATAATCGATGTTGACATCGCAGGATGGATAGCTGTAACATTAGCGTTAACTACATTATTTGTTGCAGGTGTATTCATGGGCAGATTTGGAAAAACAAATCCATACAAAAAAGGAGTAAGAATGGTTGCGTTTGGTGTACTTGCATTCTTAATAGGTTATCTCTTAAATATGCTAATTTAAGCTGTAGGACGTTGCATGGACTGCTTTACTTTTGAAACACTTACTTCATCCACACCTTTAACTGAAACGCCATTATCCTGCAAAATGTTCAGAATACCATCGTACTCAATGTTTGTGCCTCTTACAGTAAGCTTTATTGTATCAGTTTTAACGTCAACATCAGTTACTACTATGTCACATTCTTCAACGCCATTAACAGAACAAAGAAGCTGAGATAACTCCACCAAAGAGGTTTCACGCGCTTTCAAAGCTTCAATTAATACTCGTCTTATTTGAACAGTCATTAAATATCACAAAAAAGAAATTATTGAAATCCTTTAAAGGTTTTGCCAATAAATTTTGCTAATTTGTTATTAAAAAAATAAATTATTAAGAGAATTGACGTATAAAAAATATCTCGGTAATAATTAAACAATTTTTTACGAAATAAAAATGGAAAAGCAAGGAAATTATATAAATCTTAGTCGTAAGCTATCTATGAAAGTTTAAAAAAGACCTGAACGGTAAGGCTTTATGAGCGAAAAAAGAGATTATTATGAAGTATTGGGCGTACAGAGAAACGCTAGTAAAGATCAAATAAAAGATGCTTACAGAAAACTAGCGTTACAGTATCATCCAGACCGTAATAAGGAGACGGGAGCTGAAGAGAAATTTAAAGAGATAAGTGAAGCCTATGCCGTTTTAAGTGATGACCAAAAACGCCAACAATATGATACATTAGGCCATTCAGGTTTTGATCAACGTTATACAAGCGAAGATATCTTCCGAGGTGCAGATTTTAGCTCTATCTTCAGGGATATGGGTTTTGGCGACTTATTCCGCACTATCTTTGGAGGCGGATTCTCCAGTGATTATGAGGAGAGTAATGTAGGTCAAGATATTGCGTATGAATTGGAAATAACTCTTGAAGAAGCAGCTAGAGGTGTAGAAAAAGAGGTAGATATTCAAAGAACAGAAAAATGCGATACCTGCTATGGGTCAGGTGCAGCTCCAGGAACAACTGCAAATGTCTGTTCAAGATGTAATGGAGCGGGAAAAGTTCAAAACATGCGGAAAGCAGGTTTTGCCACTTTTGTGCAAGTGACAGCTTGCCCAAATTGCAGAGGTAAAGGCAAAGTGATTAATTCTCCCTGTAACAGTTGCCAAGGCTCAGGATTGATGCGTAAACGCCGAACAATTACAGTAAAGATTCCGGCAGGCATTGAAGATGGCTCCCAACTTAGACTGCGAGGAGAGGGCGAAATGGCGCCTAACGATGGCTTATCTGGAGACCTTTATGTTATTGTTCACATTAAACAGCATCCTGAATTTATACGGGAAGGCAATGATTTATGGTATGTTGCAATCCTAACATATCCCCAAGCTGCATTAGGCGCTGAAATTACTATACCAACCTTAGAGGGTGAAACTTTACTTAAAGTGCCCGCGGGTACACAAGTTGGAAAAGTTTTAGTTTTAAAAGGTAAAGGTATGCCGAGGATAAGAGGATACGGTAGAGGCGATTTACTTGTGCGGATTGGTATCTATGTCCCAGAAAAACTTACAGCCAAACAGCGTTCTCTTCTTGAAGAGTTAGCTAAAGAATTTGGTTCTGATGTTAAATCAAAGAGCCGAAAATTCCGTTTTTAAATACCTAAAATATTTTTAAAGTTAAAATTTAAATATATAAAAATCCAATATAAAAAAATTTTGATTTCTTTTATAAAAAAAAGAAAAAATTATTTGGTAAGTTGTTTTCTTAGTTCGTTGTATGTTGCTTTGATGTCGTCTATGGATCCTTCGTCTTCTATAGTTGATGTGTCGCCTAGTGGTGCTCCTGTGAGTACTGCTTTTAGAAGTCTGCGCATTATTTTGCCGCTACGTGTTTTTGGCAGTTTATTTACCATAACTACTGCTTCAGGAGTTGCAATCGGCCCTATTGTAGTTCTAACGTGTTTAATTAATTCCACTCGTAGTTCATCAGATGGAGTAAATCCGCCTCTAAGAACAACGAATGCAACAGGAACTTCACCTTTTACTGCATCTTCTTTACCCATTACTGCAGCTTCTGAGACAGCTGGGTGAGAGACTAATGCACTTTCTAATTCAACTGTACCAATTCTGTGACCTGCAACTTTAAGTACTTCATCTGCGCGTCCGAGGAGCCAGAAGTAGCCATCCGGGTCTCTGATTGCGTAGTCGCCTGAAACGTATATTCCTGGCCATCTTCCGAAGTATGCTGTTTTGAATCGGTCTGGATCTTTCCAAAGGGTCATAAGCATACCTGGCCAAGGTGATTTTATAACTAGTACACCTTTGTTGCCTGCTCCTAGTGGTTGACCGCGTTCATCAAATATGTCTACGTTAACTCCGGGCATTGGCATTGTTGCACTACCTGGTTTTAGCGGTGTTAATTCAATTCCTGCAGTTGGAGAAATCATGAAACCTCCGGTTTCTGTTTGCCACCAAGTGTCAATAATTGGAAGTTTCTCTTTCCCTATGACTCTGTAGTACCATTTCCACGCTTCAGGGTTTATTGGTTCACCTACTGACCCTAATAAGCGTAGACTGCTTAGGTCATGTTTGTTAACCCAGTCTTCTCCGAATTTCATGAACATACGAACTGCTGTAGGTGTTCCGTACAGGATTGTGACACCGTGGCGTTCAATCATGTCCCACCAGCGGTCTTGTGCGGGGTAATCTGGAGTTCCTTCAAATAGGAAAGCGGTTAATCCGTGACTCAGGGGAGCATAAACATTGTATGTGTGACCGGTAATCCAGCCGATGTCGGCAACACACCAGTATATGTCCTCGTCGTTGGGGTTGAAGGCCCATTTAAGAGTCCAGTAGGCCCAAACTAAATATCCACCTGTACCATGTTGAACTCCTTTGGGTTTACCAGTGGTTCCTGAAGTGTAAAGAATAAAAAGTGGGTCTGTAGACTTCATTTTTTCAGGTTCAACATATACATTTTCGCCTGCACTTGAAAGTGCTTCACCATACCAGACATCTCTGCCTTCTTTCATTTGGATTTGTTGACCTGTACGTTTAACAACTATGACCTTTTCAATTCCCGGCATGTTAGGTAATGCACGGTCAGCATTGTCTTTAATTGCTACAGGTTTTCCTCTTCTAAATGAGCCGTCAGCAGTAATCAGTATCTTAGCCCCACAGTCATTTACGCGGTCAGCTAAAGCTTCAGCGCTGAAGCCAGAGAAAATTACTGCATGGACACCACCGATTCTAGCAGTTGCTAGCAAACTTATTGGTAATTCAGGGATAACAGGAAGGAAGATCGCAACACGATCACCTTTCTTTATTCCATTGTCTTTTAATACTTTTGCAAGTTTATTTACTTCTTTATATAATTGATAGTAAGTGTAAGTTTTTATTTCTCCCATCTCGCCTTCCCAGATGTAGGCGATTTTATTCTTACGACTGCTTTTGACGTGCCTATCTAAGGTGTTATAAGATATGTTTAGTTCACCGTCTGGGAACCATTTGAAGAACGGTGGGTTTGAATCATCCAACACTTCGCTGAATGGTTTAAACCAGTCAATGGCTTTTGCTTTTTCTGCCCAAAATTCTCGCGGATTCTTTATGGATTTCTCCCATTCTTGTTTGCGAATTTCACCAGAGGATATTTTCGCGATACTTGGAGAATACTTCTCATTGAAAGGTAAACTAGCTTCGGACATGTTCTCATCCTATAGGTGTTGGGTGAATAAGCTCTAAAGCTTATAAGTTTTTTCAACTAAAAAGATTAAAATAAAAAAATAAAACGGTTTTTTTTATTTAACTTGACAGGTAGGCAAAACTGTCTTCTGGTGAGCTTCATTTAAGACTTCTGCAAGTCCAAGATAGACAGCGCTAAAACCACAGATTATACCTTCTATGCCCACAATTGTGTTAAACCATTGTGGGTTACCTAATAATTCTCTTGCAGTCAATAGGAAGAAAAGTATTGATAGACTCATGAAAACGAATTGTAAAGCGCGATTTGTTTTAAGAGTACCAAAGAACATAACAAAAGTAAATAACCCCCACATTAAGAAATAAGCCGCCATCGCCAACGTTGAAGGCGCATTGATGCCTGTTAAGAAACTTATTTTTGGCAATAATATTAATCCTACTAGAGACCACCAGAATAGACCATAAGAAGTGAAAGCTACTGTACCGAACGTGTTACCTTTTTTGAATTCCATGATGCCAACGATAACTTGTGCCAATCCACCGTAAGCTAAACCCATAGCCAATATCATCGCGTCAAGTTGAAATAATCCAGCGTTATGCATATTTAACAGAACAGTTGTCAATCCAAATCCGAGCAAACCAAGTGGCGCAGGATTTGCTAATTTACTACTCAAAGTGTCACCTATATTCTCAAGTTGTAGGTTTATGCTCTAATAGGTTTTGTTTTCTAAAAAATATGACCTTTAAAAAGCATCCCTTTGAGAACAGGACTCATACCAAATGATTGTACTAAAAAAAGGCATCTATTAAAAAAGTTTGTACACTTATTAAGAATACTTGAACTATTAAGCGAAAAGGATTTAATTAAGTAAAACGCAAAATTTGCGCTGTGAAATAAACTTTGGAAAACACAAACGTTTCCGGTTTGAAAACTAAAATTATGAATCGTTGGATCGTTGTTATTGGCGGAATTTTGATACAGCTTGCCTTAGGAGCCATATATGCTTGGTCGGCATTCACTGGTCCCTTGCAGGGCGCACCGACTGCTCTTAGTGAGTTTAGTTTTACAAAAACTGAAACACAAGCTATTTTCAGTGTCGGCCTTTTAGTTTTCGCAATCTTTACCATAATTGGTGGTCGGTTACAAATTAAACATGGACCAATGAAAGTTGCTCTTTTAGGTGGAGTCTTGCTTGGTTTAGGTTATATTCTTGCATCTTTTGTGGGTGCAAATTTCATTGGCAAATTGATTTTTATCGGCATTTTAGCTGGAGCAGGAATAGGTTTAGCTTATGTAGTTCCGATTGCTACAGGGGTAAAGTGGTTCCCAGATAAAAAAGGATTAGTAAGTGGACTTGCAGTTGCAGGTTTTGGATTTGGAGCATTTATTTGGGTACTGCTAGCTAATCCGCCTAGTATATTAGGCTTCACAGGTTTAATTAGTCAACAAACAGGGCAATTTGCTTATACAGTAACAAACGTTGATTTTGCATTCTTGATATATGGAATACTATTTTTAGTGCTCGTTATTTCAGGTTCATTTACTATGAAAAATCCGCCTGCGGGGTGGAAACCCAATGGTTGGAATCCGCCACAACCAGTTGCAGGTAAAGCATCTGGCGCAAGTTTAAAACCGAAAGCTATGCTAAAATCGAAAAATTTCTATTTGTTATGGATGATGTTTTTAGTTGGGGCACTTGCAGGTTTAATGGTTATAGGTAATGTACAGAACTTTGCTAAGAGCCCTACAGACGGCTTCTTTGCTTACGGATTTAGTGCACAGGAGGCAATAGATTTCGCGGTTATTGGAGCAGCTGTCTGTCTACCGATATTTAATGGTGCTGGGCGTATAATATGGGGACAAGTGTCAGATCGCATTGGACGTGGCAAAACTATGATTGCTATGTTTACATTTCAGGCAGCTATGATGGCAATATTCTTCTATACTACATCTAACCCAATTTTGTTCTATGTGATAGGAGCATTAATAGGCTTTAACTTTGGAGGTAACTTTGCATTGTTCCCAGTGTGCTGTTCTGATTCATTTGGGTCTGAAAACCTAAGCATAAACTATGGATTCCTATTTACTGCATACGGTATAGGTGGAATCGTTGGACCAATACTGGCTGGTATAGTTCAGGATGTAGGCATGAGTTTCTTATATGCATTCATGCCCGCGGCTGTTCTATGTATTTTTGCAGCAGGATTAGCTGTTGTTTATCAACTTGGATCAAAGAAATGAAATTAGGGAAATCCTTCCCCATTTTTATTAAAAAAGTTTTTTGAATTTCTTAGCAATTTGAAAATTCATTGTTGCTGCTTCGGTATTTGCGACTATGCACATAAAGTGAAATAATACCCACTACTAAGACTAAAAGAGATAGACAATATAGTAGCCAAGAAAAAAGTGGTCCATAGCTAATTATTTGTCTTTGCCAATCCCATGGAAAACCAACTGGGTTTCCAAGCGGCCAAGCTCCGACAACTACATAAGTAAATCCAAAAGAAGTTAATAGTAGAGCGATGTGTTCAGTGTTATAGTTTTCTTTTGTTTTTATTTCATATATATTGTATAAACAGAGGCTTACTGCGCCAATTAGTAGTGCAGGTAAAGAGGTAACAAAGAAGAATGGATTAAGTATATTTGGTGGTATCAGAGGAGTCACCACTGTCTGCGGAACTTCAGAAATATAGTTTATCCAATCCAGAGGTGTCCAATAACTCATAATAACTGAGATGAGATAAAAAGCTCCGTATGCTACTAGGATTATGCTTAAGGATAATTTGTGTAACTTGACATAATTCTTTAAGTTATTAGCTTGAGTGGTAATATTTTGTTTCATAGTTCGCCCTGTATTTTTTAGTATCTTTTAGCCTAAATGTTTGATACAGTTTTTATTCTCTGTTTTTAGTTGTTTATATAAATAGGAAGTTCTAGAGTATATTAAAGGTGTTTTAATGAAATTTGAAACACAACTTCAAAAGGTTATTCAGCGAACTTCAAATGTAATTAGTTTCAGGTTCAGTCGCCCTGTCGGTTTTGAATATAAACCTGGTCAATTTTTAAATGTAACCTTGAAACATAACGGTAGAGAATTAAGCAAGTATCTGAGCTTCAGTAGCAGTCCAACAGAACCTACACATATAGAGTTCACTAAGAAATTAAGCGACAGTGAATTTTCAGAAGCACTTAGAAAAGCTAAACCCGGAGATTGGGCGAAAATAGAAGCACCTTATGGCAAATTTACTTTTGAAGGCGAATACCCAAAAATTGCGTTACTAGGCGGAGGCATAGGAATAACTCCTTTTATAAGCATATGCAAATACGCTACATACAAAGGATTGAATAACAAAATCACGCTTTTTTATGGATGCAGTACCCCAGACGACGTAGTATTTAGAGAGGAATTCGAAGAATTAGAAAGAAACAACAAGAATTTAAAATTGGTTTTTACTGTAAGTCGCCCCACACCAGAGTGGAAAGATAAAACTGGAAGAATAACCCCTGACATGATTAAAACGGAGTTACCTGATTTCAAAGAATACATTTTTTATGCCTGTGGTCCTCCGCCAATGGTTAAAGGAATGGAAGCAATAATTGATACATTAGGTATACCAAAAGAGAAATTTAAAATCGAATATTTCACTGGTTACACATAAGCAATTTAGAATCAAAAAATAATGCTCAATCAATAGTAATAAAAAATTGTCAAAAGGCTACCTTCTTTTTTTTCTTGATTGGAAGTTCCGATTTGGTTGCAATTTTAGATATTGCATTATTTTCAATATCTTTTATGTGAAAGATCAATAAAAAATATAGAAATGAAATGAATTTAGGGATAGAAACGCCGGGTAGTTCTTGGGAAAGGAATTGCATCAATAATGTTGTCTAAGTCAAGCATCCAGATTAAGAGTCTTTCTAGACCCATTCCGAAACCTACGTGGGGAACTGAACCGTACCTTCTTAAGTCAAGGTACCATTCGTAGTCTTCAGGTTTTAGGTCTTGCTCTTTCATGCGTTGAATCAGGAGTTCTTTGTTGTCTTCTCTTGCTCCGCCTGTACTGATTTCGCCAATTCGTGGCACCATCATATCAGCTGACATGGCAATTTCTGGGTGGTCAGTGTAGGTTTTGCAGTAGAATGCTTTTATGGCTGTTGGGTAGTCATATACGAAAAAGGGTTTATTGAATTTTTCAGCTAGTACTTTTTCGTCTTCATATCCAAGGTCTGAACCCCAAGTTAGAGATGGATTTTTTTGTTTAAGCCAGTCTATTGCTTCTTTATAGGTGATTCTTGGAAATGGAGGTTTAACAGCTTTGAGTTTTTCAATGTCAGCGCCTAATTCTTTAAATTCAGTTACACATTTCTGGGCTATAGTTTGGCAGACATGAGTCATTAAGCCTTCTTCAAAGTTGATAAGGTCATTCATATTTGCGAATGGCCATTCTGCTTCTATGTGCCAGTACTCTGTTAAGTGCCTTATTGTTCTGCTTTTTTCGGCTCTGAAAGAGGGAGCAATACAGTAAACATTCTGCAGTGAGTAAATGAGTATTTCGAGGTATAGTTGACTGCTCTGGGTTAGGTATAGGTCTTGGTCAAAATATTTTAATCCGAAGAGTGTTGAGCCGCCTTCTACTGCTGCAGATATGAACATAGGCGGTGAAACTTCGGTGTAGTTCTGTTTTTTGAAGTATTCTCTTGATGCTTCCAAAATTTCTGCGCGAACTTTCATTATCAGATTCATTTTTCTGCTGCGTAACCAGAGATGGCGCATGTCTCTGATGAATTCTTCACTTTTATCTTTTGAAATTGGAAAAACTTCAGCTAAACCTATAATGTTTATTGATTCTGTACCAATTTCGAAGCCTCCTGGGGCACGTTTATCTTCTTTTACTGTTCCTTCAAGTTCAATTGAGGATTCGATTGTTAGTTTTTGTGCTTCAGTCCAATTTGGATTTGCTTTTTTAATTGTTGACTGTATTATGCCTGTTGAGTCACGGATTACTATGAAAATAAGTTCTTTTCCTTCGCGTTTACGATACACCCATCCGCGTACTGTAACTTTTTGGTCTGTGCAATTACCGGTTAATATTTCAGTTATTTTGACTATTGCCATCACGTATCAACTGTTTGCAGTAATACTTGTCTTCAAACCTAAATGCCTATCGATTTGGTTATGAATTGGTTATCATGGTGATAAATAAAATAAAAGATGTGAATATTTAGTCCACTAAAATAGTTGGGGTTCTTGGAATTATTCTTAAAATTTACGATTTAGAGTTTGATGTGTTATTTTTTTAAGGTTCTCTGATTTTTGGTTCTTGTATTTTTTTGAATACAAAAATAGAAATGGGTATCATTGATAACGCGAATATGATGAAGGGAAGCTGCGGTGAAACATAAACGTAGATTAAACCAATTATAATTTGCATTATACCCTGCATTATGAACATGAAGAATTGAAGGCAACCTGTTACTGTTCCTCGGAGGTTTTTGGGAACTAAATCACCCATCAATACTTGATGACTGTTCAATTGTAGCAGATTACCTAAACCAAAGAAAAAGAAGGCAAGCAATAAAACATTGAAGTCAGCGTTAACGAACAGTAACATTCCTGGTATGTAAAGCAAGTAACCTATTATGAGAAAGCGTTTGCGACCTAATGTATCCATACTAAAACCTGCAAGTATAGCTGGTATAGCGATTGTCAAGTATCTGAAGGCTATTACAGTGGCCCATTGTTCAAGTGAAATACCTAGTTTTGAAGTTGCGTAAACTACAAAGTATGTTTGACAGCTAATTACTAAACCATTCACTATTATTATAGACCAAAAGAGGTTATAAGCTGATTTAGGTACCTTTCGCCATACATATATGCCTTCTTTTACAGCTTTCGGATAATGTTTTAATGCATCAATAAAATTGGGTTTTACTGTTTCATCAGTCTGAGGTAATGTTTCTTTTAGTTTCAGTCTTACTATTGCGATTATGAAGTAGGCTATGGTTGTGATTGAGTAGGCTATTCGCATGCCCAAATCGAATTCGAATGTAACAACTAAGTATTGGGCTATTATTGGTGCGGGTAATAGAACAAGGGTAGTTATTACTGATTGGAAACTGAAGCCTGCGCCTCTATTTTGAGGTGGCAGCGAATCCATGACCATAGCCATTAATGCTGGACCGTACATGGAGCATATGTTTTGTATTAAAAGTCCAATCATTATAAAGTGCCATGAGGGAGCAAAAACGAAGAATAAGCTACCGACGGCTATACCTATGGTCATTGTAATAATTAGCCATCGTCTACCATGTTTATCTGCTAAATAGCCGCCGGGAAATTGTACTAATGCAACTGCGATTGAGCTTGTAAATGCCATTATTGAGAGGAGTAATTCGTCTGCGCCGAGGTGGAGATAGTATAGACTAGCATATGTGTCGGGGATAGGAATTGCAAAAAACATTATGATCCATGTTATAGTTATTAGTAGAAAGTTGCCTCTTAGTACAGCTTGGTCGCCGCGGAAAAGCTTAGAGATACGCATCTTGAAACAAGTTCAAAAAGCAATTATATAAATTAAAAGCGGTGATGTAGGACTTTTTTGTTTATACATTCTGTTTTTTAGAGTTGTCCATAAATCTTAAATCGCCCTTGAATGGAGCTTACTTTGAGCATGAAGAAATGCAAGGTCTCAATGAGGGTAAACATAAGCTTAAAGCACTTAAAATTTCGGCTTTTGCCATTTTTAGTGTTGTTATAGTCGAGGTTTGTATAGGATTATTCGTTAATAGCTTAGCGATAATTAGCGATGGATTACATGCATTACTTGATGCTTTTACATGTGTGATGTTATTTTTTGCAGTTAAAGCTGCAACCAAACCACCTGATGAGGAACATACGTATGGTCATGAAAAATTTGAGGCAATAGGAGGGCTGATTGGAGGCTTAATTCTAATTGGAGTAGCTATTCTAATTTTTTATGAGGCAGCTACAAGATTACTTGTTAACGCGCAACTTGCTGAAGGTTTTCAGTTAGCTGGTTTTGTAGCAATTGGCTATGCGCTTATAGTGTCTATAGTTAGGATTTCGGTTTTTAGAAATAATCATACAGAAAGCCAGTCTATGAAGGCTGGTTTTTATGATGCTATTGCAGATTTAGGCTCGACAACTATTGCCCTTGTAGGTTTTGCTTTGGCTACACTGGGTTTTACTGTTGGAGATGCATTTGCATCTATTTTTTTGGGTATCATGCTTACTTACTTGAGTATTAAACTTGTTAAAAGTAGCATTTTAGAATTGAGTGATGCTACTTCAAAAGAGTTTGTTGCTAAGACAAAAAAAATTATTCTTGACTGCGAAGGAGTAGTGAAAACTGAAAAAGTAAAGTTTCGTAAAGCTGGATCAAAAGTGTTTATTGAAGCATCAGTCCAGGTTCCTAATGCTATGGGATTAGAAGATGCGCATTCTTTAGCTTCAAAAATTGAGGGGTGTTTGAGGAAAGAATTTGGAAATGTTGATGCAACTATACATGTTGAACCTTCTAATAGAGAAGAAAAAATTGAGAATTTAGTTAAAAAATTGGCAACAATTGATAGTGTAAGAGAAGTACATGATGTAGCAGTAAAATATGTTGATGGAAAACTCTTCATTACGCTGCATGTTTATGTTGATCCTGAGTTATCAGTTGAGGAAGCACATAAAATTGCTGAAAGAATCGAGAGCCAAATACGTGTAAAAATTAAGCAGGTTGAAAATGTAATGGTCCATGTTGAACCTTCAGGGTCAGCAGTTTCAGTTGGAGAGTTTAATGAAATCCAACTTAGACAAGTTGTATCCAATGTTGTAAATGGTGTTAAGGCTGACTTGGAAGTTAAACGGGTATTAACTTATGTTGCAGATGGTAAACGTTACATAAATGTTGATTGCTGCTTCACTAAGCATGTTCGAATAAAAGAGGCCCATCAGGTAGCTTCGCTAGTGGAGAAAGAAACTAAAGAACGATTTACTAACGCAGTAGTTACGGTTCATATTGAACCCCAAAATTAATATTTTTTTATAATCAAAATTTAATTTTTTACACTGGTTTTCAGGTTTTATTTTTTTGGATTAAGTATAAGAGTACAATTTTTTGGTGTTTATTCTTGAATAAAATTTTAAACAAAGTGTTTTTTGTGACATAAATTAACGCACAAACTTTTAATCCTATAAGTTGTATTGATTAGTAAATTTGAGGTTTATTACATGGTGTCTCGCTCAAAACTATCTAAGCTTAAGGCATTTTTAATTATTGATTTATTAATTGTTGCTGTAGCTGCTGGTTTGTATCTTTATCTACTAAATGAGGGCACTATTACAGGGGCTAGTAAACCTGCCACGTTTACGTTTTCTGATTTAACAATAAATCCGTCTGAAGCATACATTGGTGAAACTATACTGATTTCAGCTAATGTAACCAACATAGGTGATGTTGAAGGAAACGTTACAGTAAATCTTGAAATTAACGATGTCATCAAAGATTCTCGGAATATAACTCTTGCAGGTTTGAAGAGTTCGGAGATTATCGAATTTACAGATATAGAGATGGATCCGGGAAATTATAGTGTTAAAATTGAAGATTTAATGGGTAGTTTTTTGATTGAGATGCCACCGCCAGATACCAGCAAAATTGTTCTTTCAAATTTTAGAGCTACACCATATGAGGCTTGGGCTAATGAGACAGTGACAGTTACTGCTAATGCAAATAATCCTTCATCTGACTCTGACATATTATTCATACGAGTTATGGTGGATGATGTACTTGTTAATTCTACATTAATAGAATTGGAGGCTGGTGAATCTAGAACGTTAGAATTTTCGGTTAATGCAACAACAGAAGGAAAACATACAGTAAAATTAAACAGTTTATCAGGTTCATTTACTATTGTTAAAACTGGTTATCATACAGTCATGATTAATCGTTCCGGCGGCGGCTCACATTCTTTGCCTTTTACACTTAACGGAGAAGAACATGGAACACCATATACTGCTTTATTGCCTGTAGGTGACTATACTATTTCGGTGCCTACCCCCTATGATGTTGGGACAGGAGTATTAGGGTTTGATTCTTGGAGTGACGGCGTAAAAAGTTCCTCAAGAAGTTTTACAGTAAGTGACAGATTGATTCTTGTAGCATCTTATTATTTAATCAGTGGTTATGCGTCTTGTCCTTCACTCTACATTTGGAACGGAACAGGCTATAGTTATGTAACTGAAGTTTCAAATTCAGGTTGGTTAGGCTACATTGGATACATGAATTCTATTGGAGACATAACTTTTGTCGGTGGAAATCCATGGGACTACGTTAAATTAGATAATGAGCTTTTGGCGACTAGAAATGGTTACTTTGATTTGGCGCTTTCTCAGCAGTGGGATGAACTGTTCTATTTAGATTCAGTCGAGTTTCTAGCTGTTGACCACCCAATTGGCACTGATGCTTACATGACTATGACGTATTACCTTAATGATGGTTCAACTGGTCAAGTTTACACTGTGGGTAAAAACTTGTTACCGCCAATAAGCGCTGTTAATGAAAAAGGAGACGATGTCTTAGCGATGATATTGAATAAAGACGGAGTTTTTACTCCTGGAGTGAATGTTATTCAAAGCCCAACTTGGAATAATCTTTCCTATAACCAGTTGACTTTGGATTTAGGTGACTTATCAGATGCAGAGTACTTAAAATTGGTGATTACAGGTATAGTTGATTGGGGACCTCCTGAGCCCTACTATGAATATATAGCTAAATTCAAAGAAGCAGCTAAACAGGGACTAATATTTGATAAAGCTGAAATTACGCCGCCTCCAATCATGGAAATTAAAGCAGCTAACGGCAGCTGGGTTCTTGTTCCACAAGATAAACAGATTCCGATTCCTTCAGATTATAATGCTAGAACCTTTGCTGTAGATTTAACTGGATTATTCCCTGATGACGTAGAAGAGTATCAGTTAAGAATCACGAATTATTGGAATGTAACATACGACTACATAGCAATAGATACGACTGCACCTGTGGAGCTAAACGTTCAAGCTATTAAGCCGACGTCTGCTGTTCTTGATCAAGTTTGGGAGACATTATCGATTTCTTCTGGTTACTTTACTCGTTACGGTGACGTTAAACCACTAGTTTTAGAAGCTGATGACATGTATGTAGTTGGTAGACAGGGCGATCGTGTTTTACTAAAGTTTGATGCTGATGAACTGGGAGATGTTCCTGAAGGTATGGAGCGAGATTATTTCTTGGCTGTTGCATGCTGGTTTAAGGATCCTCCTGGAAACTGGGGTTACGGTTTTGACTTTACAGTTGATCCTTTGCCGTTTATTGACATGAGTGGATTCCCATATACAGATGCAGAAAGCTACCCCTACGATGCTGAGCACCTAGAGTATCTACAAACATATAACACACGATACATTAACCCTTAACTTTTTTTCTTTTTTTGTCTTAATTGATTTGAAGTTGATAGTAACGTTTGGAAAATGTGTAAACTTTAAATGTTCTAATCCATTATTTGCTGTAATAAAAATTCCAACGTGACCATCTGAATGTCGTTGATACCACAAATTTCAGACCCGTATATTGGAGCGTTTGCAGGAGGCTTGCTGTATGGTTTGGGCGTTTGTACTGCGTCATGCTTGCCTGTTGTTGCGGGTTACATTGCTGGCGTCGGTTCAGGTTTTTTCCAAAGCGTTAAAATTACGTTGATTTTTAGTTTTGGGAGAATTTTAGCTTATAGTTTAATTGGAGCTTTAATTGGGTCATTTAGCGGTTTGTTACATTTGTTTGTTGCTGAACAGTTTATTTCGCCTTTTCAAATGTATTCTTCAGTTACCTTTGGGGTAGTAACTTCGCTAATTGGGGGGTATTTGATTTATAAAGCTCTAAGAGGGGGCAATTGCAGCGTTCAAATAAATAATCAGGCTGCAAATGCTAAAAATAAATATGGGGTTAACTTTGGAGCTTTAACTTTGGGTTTAACTAGAGGTTTAGTGCTTTGTCCACCTTTGATTTTGTTGCTTGTTTACTCGTTGACTTTTGCTAGTCCTTTGGGTAGCATTGGTATTGCAATGTTGTTT
>Ga0123335_1001433_pt1 | contig 38691 bp, 38 predicted proteins | sample BiotimSIPDNA_2_FD_89707 | JGI IMG/M metagenome (GOLD analysis project Ga0123335, IMG submission 89707) | Anaerobic biogas reactor microbial communites from Washington, USA - Biogas_R2 time_0 SIP DNA | ecosystem: Engineered > Bioreactor > Anaerobic > Unclassified | place: Washington, USA... | reverse complement strand
GAAATTTGATAATTTGTCAGCGGTTCTGATCCACTGTATATTCCAGTCGGGGTAAAAAAGGGGATGAGCTTTCTCTTCCTCATGAAACCATTTTACACGTTGATTTTGAGAGCGAAGCTTCAAAAAAAGATTCTGTGCAGTAGTAGATTTCCCTGTTCCTGTTATCCCTTCGACAAGTATCAGCCTGGTATCTATCAAATATTAACCCCCGACAGATTTATAAATCCGGAAACAGTTTTCAGTTGAGAATCATATTGACAATTATTTTCAAAACCATGATTTTTAAGCAAGATGTGTACCATACGATTTAGCCGAAAGTGGAAACAGCAATTAAATAATTTTTGAAGATTGTTATATGTTTAATTATGAACAAGCTCTTGCAGAAAACAAAAGTGTTCCTTTCGAGGGTGAAACTGTTATAAGCCGGGTTGAAACAGCATCATTTTTTTTTATATTCTAAACGCAGAAACCTGAAGATTCTAAAACTGTATTAACATATCACAAACGGACGCAAAGCAACTGTAAACCATTGTGCTGTTATAACCAGACATCCAGATGCAGCGCCATCGGTAATTAATGTCCCGCTGTAATATTATATATTCCCGTCCTGTTTTTTCACGAACAGAAATTGTCTGATTGGATAAAGTTAAAGCCGATGGAAATTTCCGGACTGGCTATCCTTCCATCTGTACCTTGACCATTTTAGCCTCCTGGGATTCGGGGTATTGATCAAGCAGTTTTTTCCAGACCATATTTTTTGATTTTACTTTATTCAGCTTTTCATAAGTTAAACCAAGTTTGTACAGGGTAACACTCATTTTTTCTCCATCAGGATATTTTTTTATATACCCTATATAGCGTTTCCCGGCATTATTGTAATCCCTTTTGGCATAAAAACACTCTGCTATCCAATACTCTGCATTTTCTACAAGATTTGATTCGGGATACTGTGTTATGAGGTCTTCAAACCCGGATTTGGCAATATCATATCTACCTGCATTAAAATCAGTTTTTGCTATCTGAAAGAGTTTTTCTATTTCTGAATTCTGGATTCCTGCGGATGTAGAATCCGCTATAAGTTTGGCTTCAAACTGCTTTTTGAATTCTGCAGTTTTTTCGTCTATTCTTGATAGTTTGTAATGACTTTCAGAAACATTCCCTTCAACTGCAGATATCTTGCGATCCAACTCATTAAACCGTACTTGCTGATCGGCACGTAAAAGGCGTAACATTTCTATCTGCGTTTTCTGACTCTCTTCAATTTTTTCATGAACAGATACCAGCTCGGTATGAAGCGAATCGACTCTGGTTTGTACTTCTCTAAGTTCCTGAGTCCTGAGCATCGTAATATGACTGCATCCTCCCAAACCAAGAAGTGCAAAAACCACGGTTATAAGTTTAAAAATTCTTTTCATGAAATCTGCCTTTCACTTTTATCTCGTTAGAGGAACAAATTCACAACGGCGATTTTTTGAGTGGCACTGTTGATCATTACAGTTCAGTATTACCGGTTTTTCTTTCCCATAAGAAGTAATTTCAACTCTAATAGAATTGATACCACAATTTATTAGATACTCTTTTACCACTTTCGCCCTATTTTCACCTAATCCCATATTATACTCCGAAGACCCTCGTTCGTCGCAGTGTCCCTGCACCAGAACACGAATACCCGGATTTTCTTTCAGGAATTCAGCAATTTTTACCAACAACTCAACTGCATCCTGATCCAGTTGAAAACTGTTATATTCAAAATAAACAGGTTTCAGAACCTCGTTTGCTTTTTGCAAAAGCGATTCAATCAACTGAGCTTCTGTAAACACCGCCTCGTCGGTAGTATCTACTGATGCAAAAAGTTCGTTTTCCGGAACAACAGTGTGTTTGTCTTTACTTTTGGTTAAGTTGAAATCACTCTGCTGTTTTTTTGATTGTAAGCTATGAGAACATGACAAAACAATCATTATGGAAAATAAAAAAAACAGCACTGATACAGATCTTTTTTTAATCATAAAAATACCATATTAAAAGCCCGACCAGTCTGGCATTTTTACGTCACCTCTTTTTGTAACTCTTCGTACCCTGCTTCCATCCGCCTTGACAACATACAGATCGCTATAACTGCCGGTAGCATTCACAAAGGCAATCAGGGAGCCATCCGGTGCCCATTTTGGATACTCGTTATGTCCGGAAATACTTGTTACTTTTTGAGGATTTGTACCATCCGGAGCAATTGTCCAGATATCAAATTTTCCGTTTTCACCCATTGCCATATATGCAATCTTGTCACCTTTGGGAGACCATGACGGAGAATCTGCATACTTATGCTCAAAAGTAACCCTATGCTGATTAGCACCATCAGAGTCCATTACATAAATCTGAGGATTACCGCTTCGGTCTGAGGTAAATGCGATCTGATATCCGTTCGGTGACCATGCCGGTGACGTATCTACCCCGTAATGAACAGTAAGCTGACGTACATTGGTTTTGTCTGAATTGCATATGTAAACATCCATATTTCCGTTTCTTGATGATGCATAAGCTACGGTTCCATCTACAGGAGAAACAGCAGGTGATGACTCCACGGCCTTGCTATAAATGAACAGTTTTGATGATCCATCTGCAACAGATCCGATATACAGATCCGGTTTCCCGCGCTCGTATGAAGTCCATATCATGGAATTTTTTGTAACAAACGCCGGGAATATATTGACAACATTATTTTTTGTAATCTGCCTGTGATTATAACCGTCAAAATCCATTATGGCGATATCCCGCTTTCCATTACTGGATTTAACATATAATATTTTGGATTCAAAAATACCTCTGTCTCCAAAAAGCATCTCCACAAGCTCATTGCAATACCTGTGCATCATTGCCCTGACCACATTTTGCTCACCTTTGTACTTTTTTCCGATAATCAATTCCTGGCTTGCGACATCACGTAAATAACAATTAATAACAGTTTCACTACCTTCAACAGTATATTCTCCATCAACATAGATTCCTGCACTTGCATCTGCAAAAACAGCACTGTCATATTGAGATACAGTTACCACATTGAATCTTCCACAGAAATCAAGGTCTTGCGCAATAATCTCGTGTGGCTGATCTTTTTTAAGCCTGGTACCGGTAGAACTGAAATCGATGATGCCTATCGGAATACTGTCGAATTTGGAAGCATAGACATTCAGGTCGAATTCTTCTGCATAAAGCACATTTGTGAAGATAAACAGTATGATTATCAGAATTCTCGGTTTTTTCATTATTATTTCCTGTTACTTCCTTGTTGGGATAAGTGTACAATTAAGATCGATTTTATTTCCGGAAAATCCCGGAGGCAGTTTACCAAAAGGGGCTGCAAGTTTAACAGCCCTGATAGCCAGATTATCCAGCGAGCTGTTTCCTGAAGAGTGCCGGATAGAAGGCTCCGATATCGAACCATCAGTAAATATGGTAAAGGAAACCTCGACCTTCAATTTATCATCTTTTCTTGGTGGATTCCAGTTTCTCTCAAGTTTTTGCTGAACATTCATCAGATACCAGTGATATTTAAAATCCCCCACAGCAGCGACTTGTGCCGGAGCTGGAATTTCATCAAGTATTGACGCCAGTTCGTCAAGGTTCTCTTCAATAGGCCTTGCAGCCTCCTTTTTCCGCTGCGCATCCTGCTTTTTTGGCGTTATCTTTTTTTCAGTCGGAAGCTTTTTAGGCTGTGGTTCTGTTTCCTTTATAGGCATCCTTTGCCTTGGTGCCTCCTTTTTTACAGGAACCTTTTTCGCCGGTGCAGGAGGCAAAGGCGTACTGACAAGTTGAAAAGTCTTTGGCCTTTCAAACCTGGTCGGTTTCCATAACAGTTTTGTTATTATCGGAATAATTACCAGTATCAGGATATGAAAGGCAACTGATATTCCCAATACTAAACCAAATGATGCTTCTCTACAGGTTTCCCTTTTAATTTCCGGAACCATATAGGCCATCAATACCCGCCTGCCACGTCCATAGGAGCAGTTAAAAATCCAAGTTTTACAACACCAGCATTCTGTATTTCAGAAATCACCTTCATTACAAGTCCATAGGGAACTCTGGAATCAGCATTAATAAAAACCGGTATTTCTGTTTGACTTGCAAATACGCTCTTGAATTCACGCTTGAAATCTACAAGAGAAACTTTCTCCTGGTCAATAAAGATCTCATTTCGCCCATTAATGGAAACCTGAATTGACTGGTTGACTTCCACATTTTCTGAATCTGTTTTGGGCAAATCGACCTGAACCCCCTGTGTCATCATGGGTGCTGTTATCATGAAAATTATGAGCAATGCAAATACCACATCAATCAGATTTGTAAGATTCAATTCACTGATCACATGACGGCGGCGGGCTCTTCTCTTTTTACTCATCTTTAATCCTGGTCCTATCTGCTATCAGCTTTTATACCGGATGGTTTTGATGGGCGTTCAGTATATAACAGGTTAAAGATTTCTCTTTTAACACGAACAAGAAGAACATCCTTAAACTCATCCATCTCATTTTCAATCCGTTCGGCTCGATGATTAAAATAGTTGTAAAAAAACAACGCCGGAATCGCAACTGCAAGTCCCACAATTGTAGTAATCAATGCTTCAGCTATACCAGGCGCAACTACAGGCAAACTGGCTGATCCCTGATTCCCGATTTCATAAAAGGAGTTCATAATACCCCAAACTGTTCCAAGCAGTCCCATAAACGGAGCAATACTGCTTATCATTGCCAGAAGAAAAACGCCCTTGTCGAATGGCTGAATTAGAGCCGTAAATATACTTTCCAGTTTATCCTGAGCCATTGTGAATTGATTTTGAAGAAAAAAAGACCAGTCTTTTACTCCTGTATGCGACCGCGCGTCTTCAAGTATCCTGCGATATTCAGATGCTCCGGCCCGACCCATCTGCGCCATAGGCGACTCAAGTACCTTTTTGTCCATATTTTCAATATCAGAAACTCTTTTCAAAGACTCATACATGCGTCGAAACAATCCGTTTCCGGCTCTTATCCGGCTTAAAGCAAAAAAACGATTGAAGATAATTGCCCATGTAATCAAAGACAATATCATTAACATACTGATGATAATCCGCCCCATCAGACCTGAACGGAGAATCATATCCAGTACAGGAGTACTCATGAAATATCCTTTCTGCGCTCTAATCAGCTTTTAATTCAAAACAATTTATAAAACTAACGATAACTGGTTTATATTTTGACGTATAATATCGGTAGTCCGGTATAACTGTCCCAAAATTCCGGAACAATTACGTATCATACAAAATTACTTCCTGAAATGAAAATAAGTCAAACCAAAGATTTCGGCCAAAAATCCCTATACTTATGAATTACAGGAGCTGTAACCATCTCATATTTATAGAGATCCTAAAACGTCTCAGGAGATCCTGATAAAAAGTTCTGGTTTTATCTGCGGATATCTTCGGGGAGGTCATTTCCTGATGCAGCATTAACCGCTAATCTGTCACATCTTTCGTTTTCAGGATGTCCCTTATGTCCGCGTACCCATTTGAAACTTACTTTGTGCTTTGAAACAAGTGTTAACAATATATCCCAAAGATCCGAATTAAGTGCCTTGTCAGTTTTGTTGCGCATCCATCCATTAGCTTTCCACTTCCTGGCCCATCCTTTTTCAATTGCATTAACAACATACTGAGAGTCTGTCACAAGGGTAACTTCACAAGTTTCTTTTAGAGCCTCAAGCCCCTTTATCGCACCCATCAGTTCCATACGGTTGTTTGTTGTATTTTTAAACCCGCCTGATAATTCTTTTTCGTGACTATTACATCTTAATATAACACCATATCCTCCGGGACCTGGATTACCTGAACAAGCGCCATCGGAATATATAGTAACTTTTTTCATGCAGGTCAAAACCTTATTGCCAAAGATGTTGATACACGATGCGTATTATAATCCTGCTTCAGATTTTTTCTGGTAATTATGCTCCAGAACTGATATCCGTAAGATATATCAAAACTGGCAGAACTGTTGAAAAAACCAAGACCCGCAGTTAACTGCTGACGATTTTTATCAACCTCGATGCCCTGATCAACATATCCATAATTATCATGCCAATCAAAAAACCTGCTGCCATTCTCGTCTTCATAACGAATCACATACTGATAAAGATCCAGATCATCATAAGAATATCCGAGTCTCAAAAGAACAGGAACAACTATCATCGGAAATTCAAGCCCGATTCCTCCACCCTTTTTGAAACGACTTGCCTGACTGTTTGATGGAATAGGCTCGGAAGGAAAAAGATAATCCAGAGGCAGTGTCGCTCTCCCTTCAACAGACACTGTAACAAACGGCAATGAAAAACTGAAACCTCCTGCACCTGAATAAGAACTGTACATTAACGCTTCACCCATTCTGTCACCATTATTCCACTCACGCAGTTTTATGATCTGTGGAATACAGAATCTTATTCCAGCCCCGAAAAGATCTGTTCTATACATCATGCCAAGCCGCAAATCATAGCCAAAATACTTTCCTTCAATTTTATTATTTTCACTGTATAAATCATTATCTATTATATCCATGTAATTATCCACAGCATCATCTTTTCCAGAAATCAAAGAAAGTGCTAATCCGGCTGCAAGTGAAGGAGCTATCTGAAGACCGACACCAGCGCTCCACAACCGAAGCCCACCAGAATTTTTTAATTGATGTTCTACTTCAATTATCCTGTTGTCAATATCCAAATAACGTCCCTTGTATGATGAAATTTCATCAAAGATAATCGGGTTCTGGAATGCACCCGCAACAGTAAGTCCCCCCTGTGTTGCAGGAATAGCGATCATTAAACCTGCACCAGATATCTTCATTCGTTGCATATCATCAAATTGCCCGGTTCCAAAATACTTCGATTCGCTGTTGAGTCTGGTTCCTTCCAGTGATGTCTGGAACTCTCTGACAGGAGAAAAAGCGATTCCTGCAGGGTTCCAGAAAAGTCCTGAAAGATCGTTTGATAACGCAACATAATTGTTTGCCATCGCAGCAGCACGAGTACCAACACCGCTTTGCTGTGCAATTCTTATGCTTCCATTAACGTCTAATGACGCAACAGCACCCGAACTGATTACAAATATCAGCAATAATATTTGAATTTTATTTTTCATAACCAAACTCCATAAATTTCAACTTTTTATAATCGTTTTGGCGTTTCGAATTAAATGTTACCTGAATAGTAACGATTCCCTTATACGTTCCTGATTCATGGATAATCCTCAATTTTTCGTTTACATCAGGAGTTAAAAATGCATCCTCATTCTGTGCAATTTTCGTTAACATCATTGTTTAACATCACGCGGATCGGGAACCCCTGCACTTCTGCCCCTTCTAACCGGCGTACTCGATTTTTGCTCCTGCTCAGGTCTTATGGATTCACCTGTATTCAATGGAACAGAACCTGTTCTGGTTTCACTTTTTTGGTTATCTACAGGCCTCGCTGTTCCCGGATCAGGAACTCCTGCACTTCTACCACTTCTGACCGGTATTTGAGTTTCCTGCTTTTTTGTATTATCGTTCAACGATTTATTTAACTGACCAGTAGTCTGGGATGAACCGGATGATGGAATGGCAGAACCTGATCCCGGAACTCCTCTTGATCGTGATGAACGAGGTGTATAGGAAGATGATGACCCACCTGAAGAGCTTTTTCCTCCACTATTGTGTCTTCCTCGTCTGTAGGGATATCTGTAATTATCGATATATCTGCAACACCCACATGAAGGATCATAATAGTAGTATCTGGGACAGTAATCATAATCATACCAGAACGGATCATTCCTGTACCACCAGGGAGTGTTGCTGTAGGTTATCCAGGTTCGGGGGTAATATGTCGAGTAACATTTCAAACGGGGATAACCTGTTAAGTCACGAACCCAGACACAGGTTTCCTTTTCTCTGGAAACAATCGTATCGACTTCCCGAATTATTTTAACAGTATCTCCGGTTGAATCAACTTCAGTTATTACCTCCTGTTGAGGCGGAGAATAGTCCAAAGTAGCCAACTGGGTATAGCATCCAATTGAAATCATCGGCAAAAGAATCACAAACAAATTTTTTATTCTCATAAAACCCTCCGGAAAGTATTCTGATTGAAAATACTACCTGTAACATTAGATTGCACAAGATAACAATTTGTTACAATACTTTGGTTTTTCATTCCAGTCTGGATAGACAGACATTAAATGCATTCAGATTTTTTTTTACAAGTACTTGCCCGGAATACAGGGCTTCCCAAAGCTTGCATTTATCCGATCTGAATACTAAATTTTTATATACCTCCTTGTTGCAAGGCCTCTCCTTGCTAATCAATGGGTAAAGCGACAAAACGCGTCTGGTAGAATAATGCCGGACGCGTTTTTTAATTAGCTCTTTTTTCACATAACAGAAACTCCTGAATAATTTTTGCATTTCCGGATTAAATCAATCAAACCTCACCTGTTCTGTTTTTCATTTCGGGGCGGACTATCTTTTTGCTTTTTCGGGATAAAAAAAGAAAACTGAACACACATTCAGCCATGCATTTCCTTTTTTGGATAAAAAAATGAAAATCCAGTATCCCGAACTACCACAATAATAGATTTGAAAGTTGTTATTAATTCTGAAATCCACTATTTTGATAGCAATTGAGGAGTGAGTGTATGAAAAAGATTCTTATAACATTATTGGCAGTCACTTTTTCGGGACTGTACTTCTTTGCTGAAGCTTCCGAAAAAACAATAAACCTTCAGATCGGGCCACTCTGGCCACATGTTCTTAAGGAATCTTCAAAACCAACCGCCTGGAACTCATCACTGCAAATCGGAAGAATCATCGACAGAAAAATTGCTATCGGAGCTGATATAAATTTCCTATGGAATAATTACTCCGATGAAGAGGTGATTGCCGGGAACATTTCCCAGGTTAACAGCAAACAAAAAACACTCTGTTTCCCAATCACAGCATTTCTATCAATTACTCCGTTGCCTGATCTTATTGTTTATCCCGGAATTTCAGGACAAATTGGTCTTAATACGATGTATTATTCTAACAGTATCGATTCAATCAGAACTGACGACGCAATGACTAACGGTTTTGATGAAAACGGATGGTATATGGGTTTGATCGGAAAAATAGGTGCAAGCGCATACTTTGCATTCAGTAATAATTCCACTATTTTTGCAGGAATGGAATATCTCTGGTCCAATCCCAAAAAGGTATCACGCAAACGTACCGATAATCTTGTCGCACGCCGTAAAATGAGTGGTTTTGGATTAAAGTTCGGGATCGGTTTTTTCCTCTAAACCAGTTCTGGTAAATATGCGTATAGTTTTACAAAGAGTATCCCGTTCAAAAATAACCGTAGATAATAATGTTATTGGATCAATCCAAAAAGGCGTACTCCTTCTTGTAGGAGTACATCATGACGATACCGCTGAAAAAGCTTCCTGGCTTGCAAACAAATGTGCAGATCTTCGTATTTTTAACGACAGTAACGGAAAAATGAATCTCTCACTTAAGGATATTGATGGTGAAGCGCTTGTTGTGTCACAGTTTACTCTTTTTGGTGATTGCAGAAAAGGCCGCAGGCCAAGTTTTATTGAAGCAGCTTCACCGCAAAAAGGAGAAGAATTATACCTCCATTTTATTAAACAATTAAAAAAACAGATCTGCAAGGTCGAAACCGGTATATTCGGAGCAATGATGGAAGTGGAACTGGTTAATGACGGGCCTGTAACTTTACTGCTTGAACAATAAAAATCCAAAGCAACTTCGCCCGCGTACGTTGGCGCCATAATAATTTAATTACTAATTATCAATTTGCGCATGTTGTAGCATTTTTGTATCTCAACCATGCCCTGTAACCATCACAGGAAAGCATTGACTTTCATTGGAATTAAGTGTCAGATCCAGAACGCTAATATGCAGTTATACGATTACGATTGTATTTTCTTCATTCACCATTCACCATTACCTTATGACCTTCACAGCCATAGGCCCTTTCTGTTCAATGCCGCTCTTGCAGCTCATTCCCGCACTGCGGGACAAGCTGTAAATTAATCGTCTCCATTCAGGTATAAAATATTTCAGATCAAGTATTATTTTGTGAAAAATGTCATAACCGATACCTGCAGATCAGTTTTATTTTGCATTTCAGGTTTACGGTCAAAACGATTCCGGGCAACAGACATTTCTATTTTTTGACTGCAGTAATATACAAATAAACAGTTTTCCAATTGACAATTTTATTGCTTAACTGAAGGATAATTTCATCTTTAAGTTTCTGAAACTGCTTTTCACTGCAATATTGAGCGATTCTACTGCCCAAAGATCTCCTTTTTGAGATGTCGGTTGTCCTGAACCAGAAATCAATATCTGCTTCAGATATTCTTTTTTGTATATTTTCAATCTGCCTGTGATAAGACACCTCTATCTTATCAATATTGTTAAACTCACTTTTAAGAGAATCAGAATTCCAGTTTACCATGGAATCGGAACAATCAGAGAAAAGCTCTGTCTGCGCTTCTGTAAGATACTTAAACAGGTCAGCATCAATTTTTGACTGATCAATCAGATCTGATAATCTCTGACCTTCTGAAGAAACCGGTTCTGCCAGAACAATTCGACCACCTTTATTGAGTATTTTTGTAATCCGGAGAAACAGTTCCTTTTTTTCTGAACATCTGGAAATGATATTTCGCCCAATAATTGCATCAAATCTGACATTCTCTCCTGCAACTGTTTTTAAATCTTTTTCGAATGAATCCATTGATGATAACACGATCTGTGGCCGGGACAACAAATCGAACCGTTCCGCAATAGCCTTTACTGTTTTAAATGATTTATTATCGTGTGCCAAAGCCCATACAGCTCCATTAGCAGCAATCCTTGCAGCTTCAAAAGTCAGCATTCCAGTACGAGCATTCAGATCAAGCACAAGACTGTCCTTATTCAACATAGCCCTGGAAAGGACCTGTTTTCTGATTTTACCTAGCTGAACGCCCCTGTTTCCAAGAGACCGGTCTATCCACTCTTTGCTCCGGTTTTCCTTTTTTCCGGTCTTCTCATCGTATGTCAAAGGTGATGAATCATCGTCTTCAACCATCGCTTCCAGTTGAGCTTCACGAAATCTGGCTACTCTCTGTCCGGTCTCCTTTTCGCATCCCTGATCGGAAGGCAGATAGAATACTTTTCCTTGTAAAGAAGATGGCAGATATTGCTGTGCAACCCAATGATCCCGATAGGCATGCGGATAGAGATACCCGGCACCATGTCCCAATCCATTTTTGTCCCTGTTTGCATCCCGTAAATGATCCGGTATATCATCCTTGTTCTCATTCGATACTGCATCAAGAGCATCAAAGAAAGCCATGCTTGAATTACTTTTCGGGGCAGTTGCCAGATAAAGGCATGCATGTGCGAGATGATATCTTCCTTCAGGCAAACCGACATAATCAAATGCTCTTGCGGAGTCAACTACAACCCCAAGCGCTTTTGGATCAGCCATCCCTACGTCTTCACAGGCAAGGATCATCATGCGCCGAAAAATGAACCTTGGGTCCTCACCTGCATAAATCATTTTCGACATCCAATAAAGGGCTGCATCAGGATCTGAGCCGCGTATGGATTTAATAAATGCAGAAATTGTGTCATAATGAACATCACCATCTTTATCATATAAAACAGCCCGTTTTTGAATCGATTCTTCAGCAATATCCCTGCATATGCGAATGACCCCCGAACTATCCGGTTTTGTTGTTTCAACAGCGAGTTCGAGTCCGTTGAGAACACTTCTTGCATCTCCATTGGCTACTTTTACAAGATGATCAAGTGCATCATCCTCTATGATTATCTTCTTCTTTCCGTAACCTCTTTCTTTATCATTAACAGCCTGAACAGCAACTGCCTTGAGGTCCTTTTCTGTAAGCTGTATTAACTGAAAGATCCGCGACCTGGACACAAGAGCCTTGTTAACTTCAAAGTAAGGATTCTCGGTTGTAGCCCCAATCAGAATTATTGTTCCGTTTTCTACATGCGGTAAGAGTGCATCCTGTTGAGATTTGTTAAATCTGTGCACTTCATCAATAAACAGTATTGTCCTTCTCCCATAAAGAGATAAAGTTTTCCTGGCAGTATCAATAGATTCACGGATATCCTTGACACCACTTAAAACTGCATTAATGGAGAGAAACTGTGCTTTGGTCGTATTTGCAATAATCCTGGCAAGTGTAGTTTTGCCGGTTCCGGGAGGTCCATAAAAAATCAGACTTGATAGCTGGTCAATCTGAATAGCCCTTCTTAAAAGACGCCCTGCTCCAATTATATGTTCCTGCCCAATATACTCATCAAGTGTCCTGGGGCGCATACGATCAGCAAGAGGTGCGGTCTTACGTAAAAGCTCTTCACGATTGCTTTCAAAAAGATCGGTTTTACTTAAATCATTAGAATCTGGCATATATTTTGGAAAAATACAATAAGATAAAGTATTATGGTAATTTAAAACACCCGGGAGTTATTATGAGAAAATTTTTTTCTGAACTTTTGTACCCAGTGTTTCTGTTGATGATCTTAGCCATATTGTTCGTCGGACTTTTTCCGTTTAATTTCATGGAAAAAAATCTGGCTTGTATCGACACCAGCAAACAGCTAATCAGCTTCAAAAAACCATCGTTTGCATTAATTTCCCCAATACCCGAAAAACTTGTGCAGATTTTAAATAAACCCTTTACCGTTCAAATAAGGCTGAAAACTTTTTCCCATGCAACCAGAAATGTTCCCCACATTTTTTCCATATACAATAACAATTCAGATTTTTTTACAATCGGCCAGTGGAAATCCGGCGTACTATTTCGATTTAATGATATCAAAACCGGTTATAAAGGCAATTTCGGTTACAAAGATGCATTTAAATCAGAAGAACCGGTAATGCTTACACTCTGCTGTTCCAAAAATGAAACTATTCTGTTTAAAAATGATAAAATTGTACACAGATGGAATAAACCGGTTGTAATAAACGATCTTTCAGAAGCTCAGGGTATTATTTTAGGTAATTCCCCGGATGGTACCGGTTCATGGAATGGCCAGATATATGAAATAACATTTTACGACCGTTTTCTCTCACAAAATGATATTACAACCCATTACCAGTATCAATCTTCATATAAAACAGACAATTCTTTATCGGATGCCAAAACCGGTAAAACATTTACAGTATCGTTCGACAAATCAAGTGAAGCGATATTATCAATACCTCAGATATTCAGACCGCCTGTTTTATCTCCGTTTACTCCTCCATGGGTAGATTTTCGATTCAATCACTCCTATATTTCTGATGTTTTAGTCAATATACTGGGATTTATTCCGTTCGGAGCTCTTCTGTGTTATCTTTTGTTTATCAGATTAAATTCATGTGTAAAAAGTGTTGTTGTTTCGGGATTAATATGCGCATTCATAAGTTTTACAATTGAATTTTTACAGATTTATCTTCCATTTCGTTCATCCCAGCTCTCGGATCTCATATTGAACACCCTGGGAGGATTAATTGGTTCTGTTGTTATTTGTTTAATGATTATCTCCTGCAAAAACAGTCTGCAATCAGAACCAGATTAATGATTTTACCTGTTTTTATTGAAGAATAAAAACAGGTGGCTCTTCCCGTCATCTCTTCTTTTGGAAAACATTGAGTTGAAACATCTATGTACAGGTTAACATTCATTCTCCTGTAACATATTTCCTTTACAATGCTCTGTTTATATTCAGTGGCCTGAGCCCCTTTCGAAACTGATCAGACGAGAAATTTTTTGTCAAAGGTACAGTAACACCTGCAATCGGACCTGCTTTTGGTGCACCCCATAATGTGCCTGATGGAACATTCCGTGATACAACAGTCCCGGCCTGAATAACTGCTTCTTTTCCTATATGAACATCTGGAAGTATTACACAGTTCGGACCTATAAATACATCATTTTCTATCTTTACCTTTCCATCATTGTTCTTTTTTTTGGGGCCCCAGTAAAAATGTGCTATAATTAATGTACCTAAGCCAATAGTCGTATTATCTCCAATAAAAACAGATTCAGGATGAATTTCATCAATATAAACATATTGACTTATCCAGACATCTTTACCGATATGAACACCACGCATTCTGTGCAGCATCGGCCTTATACTGAAACCACCGGGAACTGAATAAGCTATTTTTCTCAAGATCCTCTGGTATATATCCTTTATCATAATTCAGAACTCCTTATCCATTGTCTCGTCGAACTGACCGTTTTTCACTTATTTACTTCAGGCAGGTTTAACCCTGATTATAAAACTGATTCCCTGAATTGGTATTGGTTTCAGGATAATTCCTGTTTAAGAAATAATCCTGTCGTTATCACAATTACCATATCGTACACCGGCTTTGTTAAACAGTGTTGAATGTGGAATGTATTTTATTGTTTTGTAGATGTGATGAAGTGTTGTTCGTTTAATTCTTGTCTTTATGGCCGACACCATGTTATCGGATGGATTTATGCTGAATTCAGCAGTTTGCGGCCACATTTTTTCAATAAGCATTTTATGAAACATATATTTTGGTGGCTTTCTGAATTTGTTATCTGTTTCAAGCATACATTGAATCAGTTTTCTGCAGTTCATAGGAGAAAAACTATCGAACGCAATATCATATTCACTGTATGACATAGCTGCCCAGTTTCCCAATCTCTGTTCCCAATAAAACAGATCAAGCAAAGAAATTCCAGTCTTTGATATTTCGTTTGATTCTGAGAGCCATTTTTCAAATTGTTCTACAGCTATTTCACTTCCAGACATACCGGCCAATGCAGCAAGCGATTTGCCATTTATAGATATTACTTTTGGTAAAAAGTAAAAATGTCTTGTTATTTCACCGCATACCCCATTTGCAACCATCATCTCGGTTTTTACTGTTTTCAGATATCGAAATATTGCATAAGCATTTAGTCCTTTAGTTTTCCTTGCCATAGTTACATTTCGTCTGAAGAATTTTTCGAAGTCCGGATCGATTATCTCTGAATGTCCTATAATTTCATGTTTCAAACCAAGTTCCTTCAGCATTACAGATGGCAACCGGATATCATTACAGTTTGTATCCAGGCCAGGACGGGTATGTGTAATATAGTTGATTGATTTACATACATCTTTACAGGCTGCCAGTAATATTCTGCTGTCCAGTCCTGAAGTTATTGCCAATGCCATTTTAAACCGCCTGCATGCACTCTCCATTATTCCTCGAAGTAAAACTGAAGTAATTTCAAGCCCTTCATCAATATCAATTTTTCCTATTGTTTCTTCAGGCCAGAATCTTATCTGCTTTCCTGAATTTATATTCAGATAGTGATTTGGTATTAAATGTTTGATTTCTCTGTATGCAGTTAATTGTCCAGGATACCAGTATTCATTTGTCCTGTTAAACAAGGGGATAGATAACAGATCTTTCTCAACTTCTATATCACTACTTAATCCGAACATTTCTGCAATTATTACCGGTTGTGACGCACACCATAAATCTGATGATGAATCGAACATGTAAAAAACCTGTCTGAAACCTGCAGGATCATTGAGAATAAAAAATTCTTTTTTCAGATACCCAATAATTACATATCTCCCGCCTTTTGTATTCAGATAATCAAATAATTCGTTTTTTGTTTTAAATAATCGGAAAAACTGGTTTATTATATCAGAGTCTGTCCATGATGGATTCAGAGGATCAAGTATGTATCCAAGACATATTATGAAATCATCACCCCTTTGTACTCGCAAGTATTGAAGATCCGGATGAACAGATACATGATACCCATTACTTAATTTGTCATTTTTCCATTTTCGAAAAGAGGTCAACTCCTTTGGCGCAAGTATAAACTGCCTGCGAAAAAGCAGATCTGTACTATCCATTATTTCCCCCGCCTTTTTCTTTTCTATCAATCCTCATTTTGTTATCCAGGATCTACATGCTTCCAAGATTTATTCCATCTTATTCTTACGACCAATTCCCATTTTATCACAGGAAAAGTACGATTCGTTTTGTTTACATGGAGGATCTTTTACTTAGGTGCATATCTTTGCTTATACGGAAAACAATCCTGATTATACACTCACCTTTTATAATATTTTTTAGCCGATTGAATAATCCTTACATACATTTCAGATACTATTAACAATTAAAGCAAGTTTTACGCCGTTGAATCTGGTAAGCAATTTATTCGGGGTTGATTAAATCTAAATAGAGTGGGTTAATGTAAGCATGCGAGAACGTTACTTTCGCAGAAAGGGGTTGTATACTTGCGAATTCTATTTCGTCGCTTTTTTTGGGGCCGGAATTCGTTACCAGAATCGGTATCTGAATCATTGAAACAGAAAAAAACAAATCGATACTGACCCACGAATTCCGAGTCCCGATCCCGACTGGATATTGGTAAACTATAAATCCGGATATTTCACACTCAGATATAATGAATTCCTTTACTCAAAATTGCCCCTCCCACCTTTTGCATATCGACCAACCCTTTTTGTAATTCCTGTTGATCCGTTTAACCATGAGCTTATAGGCCTCAACGAAGGATACAGGGTTTTACCTGAATATCAATTGGGGTCGGGAGGGCATTTAATTTATTCCGGATTTTTATTTTCTGAACAACATGATTGAACTTGACTTATTCATTTTTGCAGCATTTAATTTCAGAGTATATATTCCATTTGCCAATGGTTCTCTGTTATCATTCAATCCATCCCAAAGGATCTCATGTTGACCGGAATTCAATACAGAATTTACCAGTGTCCTTACATGCTGTCCTCTGGCATTATAAACATTCAATTGTACGAGTACATTTGAATAATTTTCAGGTATTGAGTATTCAATTTTATGCATCTTTGATGCATTAATGCTGCTTTTAAGATCAAGCGTTTTATTTCCGTTAACAGCGGTCTTATTCAATACCGAAGTTGGAATTGACTCTTCTGTTAATGGATGTGGGTATGTAAATGGAACATAACCCGGTTTTCTATGCATAAAAAAATCTCTGTTTTCTTTGATTATGGAGGTGTGCCTTACATTTACAGGAGCAGGACTCCTGTTATAGGTATTTCCCCACATATACAGTTCTCTTATTTGATCGACACATGGATAATTGCAATTACCGTCACCATTTCTCCCCTCATGCATCAAATCTATCGGCCTGGTCAGGTCTCCTGTCATTTCATTATCAAAAATGACTCCGTCTCCACCTCTTATGCACATTCCAAGCCACCTGTGTTCTATTGTCAATTTATTATTATATATTTCATAACTTCTGCTGCCTCTTTCACCACCGAATTTGTTCCCATGCGCATCAATTGCCTGAGCATTAAGATACCCGTCATTAACTGTATTATATCTGAATACATATTTTGACCCATTATTCGATGCAATGTGATGAGCCATACCTGGATTGTGAATATTTTTATGTTCAAAGTAGTTATCTTCTACAAAAACAGCCTGTTCTGTTCCCAGAGCCAAAGGTCTGTTCCAAGATGCAGATTCATCCCCGTAAACAACAACAGCCGTGTATTCATTATCTATGAATATATTGTGATCAATTACACCTCTGGCATTACCATGTACTTCAATAGCTCTGCTGAAACATTTTTTAAATGTAATATGATCAATTCTAAAATCTTTACATGAACCAGAAAGCCGTATACCCGGTGACGTACTCGGACTTCTTCCGATTATTGTCATACCTGTTATTCTTACTCTCTCTCCATTCGATCCATCTATTCTCATCATCCAGTTTGACGTGTTGCCGGTTCTTCGAATAATAGTTCTATCCTGTCCTGCACCCATAATAGTAATTCCAGCCTTGAAACTTAAATCTCCGTTAAATGAGAAATCCCCGGCAGGAATCATCACAGTATCTCCTGTCTGTGCCTCATTTATTGCGTTGTTTATATCGTTTCTCGATCCGCTATTCGCATCAATCACTCTTGCAAGTGACAATGAATAAAATAACAAAAGAATAACACCAGAAATAATTTTCATCTAATTTCCCCCTGTGAAAACATAATTTAACAATTAACCAGTTTCGATTTTTCTTCAAACACCTTTTACATAATCACCTCCCGGTCTCTTACCTTGGCATTCCCTCATGGATCTGTTCTTTTTATTCAGTGCAATTTTTACATGCAATGGCCAGACCCTCAAAGTGACACACTTTGTCAAATGATCAATTAATTTTATTTTTTTTACCAGTTTAACATTAAATTTGCCTTATGTTAATTTTCACAATAGTAAGTATATTTTATTTTCCCTTTTGTTTGCAACTTTTCGTTTATCCGAATGAATACACTTTTACAGGCAAGCATGTTCTTTGAAGCTATATAAACCGGTTTAATTCGATGTTGCTCTGACCATTTATTTTATCAGCAGAGCAATCTCAGTGAACAAATACAAAGGGTAATCTGTTTAAAGTTTAATAAACAAAGCAGTTGTTTTAAGCCGCCATATCATAGTTATCATTATTCCTTGTTGTTTCTCTTCGGAACCAGATTCCAAATAGTATATTTTGTTGAATTTTTCGATTATCTAGTTTACTGAAATCTAAAAACAAACAAAACTGTTCAGAATCCGGCCTTGATTTAACCAGATTTAATTAAATTTTTTCCAGAAGATGTGCCAAAGCTTTATACATTGTTGCCTGTCCCCAGTGAAGCATGGGCGTTTTAGCTTTAATTCCCGGCAATTGTCTGTAATAAAAAAAGCCCTTTTCATCCTGCATGTTCTCAATTGTCCATTTTGCCACTTTTCTTCCCAACACTATCGCTTCATCATCATAATCAGAAAACTCTGCCAATGTATCAATTGCCTGAGATGCACATTGAATGTCAACAGGATATACTCTCTTGTCATAATATCTGGGTCTTCCATCCGATTCAAAAAATGTCTTTTTATAAAAATTGAATCCTCTTTTCAATTGTTTTTCATAAGTTTTGTCGCCTGTACTTTCTATATAGCATTTCAGACTATCAAGATTATAACCCGTGTGGAAATTATCTATCCATCTCGTATTTTCCTTTTCACCGTAATACCATGCCCCATTTTGAAGCTGTCGAGAGCAACTGTATTCCATTGCCTCTTTTGCAACTTTTTTGAGATTTTTGTTTCCATTGAATCTGGCAGTTCTTGCCAGCATTGCAGCCCCTAACATGTTTGAATTATGAATGGAGCTCTGTGTGTAGGCGACATAACTTATGCAATTACCTCTGTCTGTCAATTCTCTGGGTAAATCCAGTATCCACCCACATATTTTTTCAGCAATTTTGAGCTTTCTTTTATCTCCTGTCTTTTCAAACGCATCAAGGAACACTTGCCCAATCAGGCTTGTCCATACAATTATTGGTTCGTTTTTTGGCAGTTTTCCAGACCTGCTTGTAAAGTCGAAATGATTTCCCCAACTTGGCTTTTCGAATCCCGGTGATTTATTTTTGAGAAGCCAGTCCAGACATTTTTCTGCTTTATCCATGTATTCTTTTCTCTTTATGACATTGAACCTTTTCAGATAACCCCATGCCATATATCCACGTCCTTTTGTAGATTCAAGGGGTTTTACACCCAACACTGGACGCAGATTTATTGGAGCTTGTCTAACCAATTGCTGCAAAAGACGTTCACCAATAACAGTTCCAAATGTAATTGGTCTTAGATAAGATGTAAGCCCATCAAATGGTTCATAACTTTTATAATCATGATTTTCGACCCATTTCTCTACTTTCAATAAACTGTTCTCAATATCATAATATCGCATCTCTAATACCCCTTCCATTTAAAATGATCTAAAAAGATACGCCGTGACTTCTAAGCTGTTCCGGATGATACATAGAATCAGGAATCATGGTTTTTAATTTTTTGTCAATTAATTATTTTTATGGCTATTGATTATATACAAGTTCTGACTGACATCATTTCTGTTTCTGATGATTATTTCTCAGACACGCGACATTATTTTTCCCAGTACTATTTTCCTCAATCGCTGCATCTGCTCTTTTCTGTGAAAACAGATCAATTCAGGTGAAACAGGCCGTTCAATTCTAAGAAGTGATGAATAGAAATATCCGGCAATCAGGTTTAAGCCTCCCAGAACATAAGGTTTTTTTGCCATTTGATACATTCCCCTGAAAATTTCCCAGAGGGGATGTCCACCAAGATAATAATCTTTTTGTCCATACAGGAAACGGGTTTTCAATAACCCCCTGTTTGCAGTGCCCATTACCCTGTGATGTATGAAACTTTTTTCATTAAATGTTTTTGTTTTCCAGCCTTTCATTCTCGCAGTTGTGACAGCAACCCAGTCGATTCCTCCACCTTTTATAGGTATATAACCGCCGATATTTTCAAAACATTTTTTTCTGAATATCTGACATGCACCGGAAACATGGTTAAAGTCTGCATGATTATAGTCATAAATCAATTTCCCGTTTTCAAGAAATGTTGTACCTGCCACGCCTAAATCCGGTATTTCCTTGAATCTTTTTATAAGGTATTCAAAAAACTGACAATCAAATGTAACATCTGCATCCAGATTTCCTATGAGATCATAGTTCAAGCAGTTTATCTTTTTATATCCTGCATTGAAACAATGTACTTTAGCTGCGAACTGCCTGTCCGGATGATCATTCATCCTGATTAATTTAATCCACTTATATCTGTTTTCATATTTCTTTACTATTCCATCTGTATTATCTGTCGAACCGTCACTTACAATTATCCATCTTACAGGTTTTACAGTTTGTAAAATTACTGATTTTATTGTATTCTCAATAAAAGCTTCTTCATTCCTTGCAGGAGTAATAATAACATATTTCATTGATACCATTTCCCTCTTACAAGTTCATTCAAACCGATTGTACAAAGTTTTTTCTTTTCTTTTTATTCAATTTTCTATCGGCTTCTGTTTCCTCACCAGGGTAATGCTCTGCAGCTTTTACAGATATCATTAACATTACAAACCACAGAAATGATGTTGGCTTTAGGAAGCTGCTTTCCGTAACATTATAAATCAATATCATTGCAAACATTACCATTCTCAGGCGCCCATAATCTGAATCATGAGAAATATTTATCAGGATATTTTTGACGACAGATACAAGGAATATCAGAAAAAGGATAAATCCAATAGCTCCCAATTCAAGATAAACATCAATGTATCCATTATGTGCCTGGCCTGGATTCCATCTGAATATTTCCCACAAGTTATTGCTTATATTACCTATCCAGAATGCACCAAATCCGGATCCGTACATCCATTGATCAGATCCCATTTTCATGAGTTCATCCCATAAAAATGTTCTCCCGGTTAATGTAGGATCACCACCGGTTGAAGCAACCAGGAAAGGAATAAAGTTACTTGAAAACAGATGCTGAGACAAAAGTGTTCCCAAAACATAACCTGCGGCAACTACCAGAAGTGCAGTTTGGATCACTTTATAATTTGATTTTACAATTAGCAATATTCCCAGAACAATTATTCCGAAAACAAATACTCCAACAGATGTTCTGCTTGTTGCGGTTCTTGATCCATTGAGAAGCCATAGCGCTGATATCAGAACAGGTATATCAAGCCATCTTTTTCCATATATTTTTGTCAAAATAGCCCATGTTAAAAACATTGCACTTATTGCAGCAAGCTGACCTAAACTGTTTTTATGAGTAGTAACCCCAATCCACATTTCAAACGCGCCAGTATTATCATAAGATACTCCAAGATCTCTTCTGTATTTAATCAGGTAAACTGAAACAGGAACAAGAAAATATGCACAAGTCCTGAATATTTTCTGCATAGCAAATGAATATCCTGTTTCTGTAATAAGTATTGTAACCATTATCAGGTCACCAGCTGTTCTGATCCATCTTTTCATTGAAACACCGGGAAAATCGGACCATATTATGCTTATTCCCATGAAAACATACAGAATTATCAGATATCTGTTTTGTTTGATGAACTTTATCCAGTTTATATTTCTGCTTAAAAGTACAGCCAGGCCAAGAATTTCCAGAATAATCAGAAAGTTTCTGTCAAGAGGACTTCCCTGTAAATAATCAATTTCTGCATTTGCCATTGTTTCGGGACTTAACCAGTAAGATATTCCCCTTGATGCCGTTCTCATCATCCAGATTATCGGGACCAGAATTCCTATTGAAATGTGTTTATGGTTTTTATTTTCCATAATAAGCATTGCCATATTTTTTTTGATTTTTTACGATTCTATCAACCAGGTTCAGATATATTGTTTTTTTCTTTTCCCAGTTGTTTCTTTCCATGAAATTCAATGAATTAATTATCAGTGCTTTCCGTATTTTTTCATTTTTTTTCAGCAGCAGGATTTTTTCGGCCAGATCAATTGCATTTTCTGATTCAAAAAATTTAACCATCTTTTCATTGAAATAGTGCTTATGCACCATTGTATCCGATGCAATAACCGGTATTCCCATTGCCATAAATTCCAGTATTTTCGTACTGAAAGCCTCATTACCAAATGAATGCTTTTTTTTGGGCTCGATTCCCACATCTGCGCTGCAAATTATTTCCGGAAGTTTTTCTATTGGAACGATCGGGTTAAAGTAAATCCTGTTTTCGAGACCTTTATTTTTAACCAGATCGCAAAAGTATTCTTCATCTGTACCTTTTCCGTAAATATGAAATTCTATTTCCGGAATTTTATCCTTTACAAGCTCTACAGCATTAATGGCAGTTTCCAGTCCCTGGTGTATACTTAGTGTTCCCGGATATAACATGACAAATTTATTTTCGGATTTTTTATTTCCTTTTTCTGTTCTCCTGAACATTTCTGTATCCGGATAATTCATTACTACTGTACATTTTCTTTCTTTTACAGATCTCTGTATCAGTCTTTCATACCATATATGGTTTGCAACTATTACATGATCCGAGAATCCAATTGATAGTTTCTCTGCAATTAACAGCATCCTGAAAAACAATGATTCCTTTTTTGCATTAAACTTGCTGGCAAAGAGTTCAGGTACGATGTCATGTATATCCAGGATTAATTTAGCTCCTGTCAGTTTTGCAGCCAATGCTGCAAACACCTCGAAATCCGGAACTGAATGAACATGGATCAAATCATATCTATTTTTCAGATGAAGGCGGGTGATATGATAAAAAGATTTGATCAGAAACAGCATTAACTTTAACAGGTACTCTATTTTTAGATGTTCATTTATATTTCTATGCTGTATTTTATATACATTAACTCCAGCAACATTCTGTAATTCCTTTGCTCTTTCCTGACGCAATACAATCGCATCAACACAGTCACCCCGTTTGACCAATGTTTCTGCATACCTTCTTACCCGGTTATCACCTTCATAAAAGGTATATGCCACCATACATACTTTCATTTTCAATCTACCTTTTTAATCGATTCTCTGAATACTGACATTTTCGTAATTTATGCTTTTTACGAATGAAGCCAATTCTCTTGGTAAAGCATTCCAGTATTGACCATTATACTTTTCAACAACATATTCCAGAAGATCCCGATAGATTTGCGCACTATATCTTTCTTTTCCATAATCGCTATTGTTGAAATACATGTAATCAGGATGAGTGTTTATTAAAGCCATACCACCTCTTTCCACAATCCAGTCAAGCTTCTTTTTCCATATTTCACATCCATTCATCTTCATAAGGATAAACAGCGTAAAATCCTGCGGTAGTGTATATGGGAGTTCAGTGAATCCGCCATTCCTGTTCTGAACCCAGAACGGAAATATTGTTTTCACTCCATCGGGTTGTGGTTCAAACGGATCTGTATCAAATGTTGAACAGTCATATTCAATATCAAGCTTTCCTATCCAATCCAGGTTATGATGCATTGCTCCGGCCCTGAAACCCACTGCTTTCCATTCATTCAGGTAATGATTGATTTTAGGTATTCTTGATTCGAATATTTTTCTTGAACTGAAAAGCTTACCATCATGGTTTAAATCATGGACACCTATTTCGAAACCCCTGTTTTCCAGATACAATCTTAACACAGGAGAAACAGTGTATCTTTCCGGTACGAAATTGAATGATGAGCATAATCCATAATCTTCCTCAATTTTGGACAGGTTTATGCATTTGTTCTGTCCATCACCTTTTTCTACATCGTGGGTTAATACAAGCGCAAATCTCTTCTTTTCCGGCCAACTCTGCCAGTTTAGCGGTATTTCCCCCGCAGATTTATCAATTGGCCATATGTCTACACACTTTTTCCTTTTGTACTGTATGATATTTCTTCTGATAAACAGTTGTAAATCACGCGGTACACAGGGCTTTACTGTATAATAAATTGCCTTGACCATACATTTTCCCTCTTGCACATTTTTTTTAGATTATTATTCATTCATTTATCATAAAACTTTTTTATCTGTTCAGTAATTTTCCATTGCTGATCCTCTTTCAATCCAGGATACATCGGAAGAGAAAGGATTTCTTCTGATGCTTTTTCACAAAAAGGGAAACAGCCTTTCCTGTATCCCAAAAAGCGATAAGCCTTTTGAAGGTGAAGCGGGACCGGATAATGCAATCCTGTTCCAATCTTTTTTCTTTTCAGATGTTCTCTTAATTTATCTCTATCGTAATTGCATCTTATCACATAAAAATGGTATACCGATTTTGAAAATGGTTTCTCGCATGGTGTTTCAATCTGTTTTATTCCTTTGAGCATCTCCTTGTATTTTTTCGCCAGTTTTCTCCGTTCATCGTTCCATATGTTCAGATATTGCAGTTTTACTTTCAGTATAGAAGCCTGAATTGTATCAAGCTTTCCGTTGTACCCTTCAAATTCATGATTATATTTTCTTTTCTGTCCATGATCCCTTAACATCTTTATTTTATCTGCCATCTGTTCATCATCAGTGGTAACAGCTCCGGCTTCACCTATAGCACCCAGATTGTTTGCAGGATAAAAACTGAATGCACCAGCCTTTGCAATTGCGCCAGTTTTTTTTATGCTGTTTTTTCCATAAAAAACTGCTCCATTTGCCTGACAGGCATCTTCAATAACTGTAAGATCGTATTTTTCAGCAATCTGTTTGATTTTATCCATATCTGCGATATGGCCGTACAGGTGTACCGGTACGATGACTCTTACAGGTTTCCCTGTTTTTGTATGTATTGTTTCCTCTGTTATATGATCAACAAAACAATTTTTGTAAAGATATTCCTCAAGTTTATCGGGTGACATAGTAAATGTTTTTTCGTCTATATCTATAAACACAGGCATTGCCCCTGCCTGTGAAATAGCTTCAGTTGTTGCGATAAAGGTATTTGGAACAGTAATTACCATATCTCCATATTTAACCCCTGCTGCAATAAGTGCGAACCTTAATGCATCTGTACCGCTTCCAACACCTATTGCATATCTTGTTCCGCAAAAACAGGCAAACTCCTGTTCAAAAGCTTTTACTACATTACTGTCTGAAATTTCCTGATTTGACAGGTTTTCCCTGAATGCATTTATAAATTCCTGTTCTAATGGTTTGTGAAGAAATTCTATGTTCAAAAAGGGAATTCTTTCATTCATTGGTCCTCCTTTTATACAGGAGATTCATTATCTGACAGATGTTTCTTATGAACCATTCAAATCAAGTCAGTGTTTCCTTTATCCAGCAGGTTACTGTTCTGAAAAAGGGCATAATCAATTTCCACTGGCCGTCCTTCATTTTTCATCGATTTGTCGCATGCTTCCAGCATTCTCACTACTTCCAGCCCTTTAGTTCCATCATTAATAACAGGCTTGTCGTAATTTATACAATCAATAAAATGATTGCATTCCATAAACAGGGCTTCATTCTGTTCTATCTTTGGAGCCCACATGTCTCCAGATCTGTAACTGACAAGTAAATCATATATTCCCTGCTTACCATTAACCTCAACACCCTTGTCATAAATTTTTATCTTTTCATCTGCATTTAGGTCATTCCACACGAGCATTCTTTTTTCACCACCGATCAATGTTGTTCTTACTTTGACTGGAGATAGCCAGTTTACGCTGAAATGTGCAACTGTACTGGTGTTGAAATGGACATTGATATATGCAATGTCTTCCAGAGAACTGACATGCGACTGTCCCCATGCAGAAACTGCCACCGGCACTTCATCAATCAGATAAGACATTATCGAAAAATCATGCGGAGCAAGATCCCACACAACATTTACATCATGCTGAAACAGCCCGAGATTGACCCTTACGGAATCATAATAATAAACACTACCCATATCTCCCCTGTTTATAAGCTGTTTAATTTTCCTTACAGCACCGGTAAATATGAAAGTGTGATCTACCATTATTTTGCATTTTTTTGTTTCGGCAAGATCTATTAATTCAACCGCCTGTGTAGAAGTGCTTGTAAATGGTTTCTCGATAAATACGTTTTTACCCTGTTCAAGAACCTTTTTTGCGATATCATAATGTGTGGATACCGGAGTTACCACAGCAACCAGATCGATATAACCGGAATTTATGATTTCATTTACATCTGTTGTTAATGTAACACCAGGATTACTTCCTGATAATTTATTCAATACTTCCTTGTTTTTGTCGCAAATAGCAACTACTGCCGCATTATCCACAGCATTAAAATTTCTGACAATGTTTGGTCCCCAGTAACCAAAACCAATAACACCTATACGAATCATTCCCTTCTCCCTTCCGCAATATTCACATTGCGCCCTTTGCCTTAAAGATTGCAAGAGGTGTTTTCAATAACAATCCGACATCAAGTAATACCGATCTTCTTTTGCAATAGTTCAGATCCATTCTTACCATCGTATCAAAAGTAGTCATACTTCTCCCATTTACCTGCCAGATTCCGGTAATACCTGGCTTGCTTTCCATAATACGCCTGAGATGCCATGGAAGATACTCATCTGTTTCGTAAGGTATTGCGGGCCGTGGTCCAACAAGAGACATGCTGCCCATTAATACATTAATTAATTGAGGCAGTTCATCCAGACTGGTTCTTCTTAATACTTTTCCAATCAATGTTACTCTTGGATCATCAGTTATTTTGTATAAGCCATTTCTGTTCTGAATTTTTCCCCTTATCAATGCCCTTACATATTCCTTATGAATTGCATCATCACTCCCGTTATACATTGACCTGAATTTATACAACGTGAATTCTTTACCTTTGTATCCAACCCTTTTTTGTTTGTAAAATACCGGCCCTTCAGATTCCATTCTTATTAAAACCGGAACAACAATAAAAACAGGTGAAAACAGTAGAAGAGCCAGTAAGCTACCACCAATATCAACCAGTCTTTTAACGGAATTCTTAAACAGTTTCCATTTCCTGTTTTCGGTTTCCGGATAAAATTTCAACTCTATCTCACTCAATGAACCATTACTTTCAACAGGAAATGTAATAGTAGTTATCTCTACAATCCCATTAACAGCGCCATTCATTACAGACCAGATTTGATTCTTTACTTTTTCCTGCACGGCAATCTCGTTTCTTTTATCATTCCCTGTGAATATTATACCTATAACCCGCAAGTCTTTATACCATCCACGAATATCTGTTTCACGCATCATCGAACAAGTAGCCTGTATTATTTTCTGTAACTTCTTTTCATGTTTTTTCTTCTGTTCCTGCCATTGTCTTACCAGATCACTTATATTAATAAGGACAAGTGTAAATGGTGTATTAGTACGTTCTGTCCTCTTCCTCTCTTTGGTAAGCAAATCCCTGAATTTTTCTTCTTTGTAAAATTCATGACATCCATAATCAGTGTCTAAATCACTGGACAGTATCTTTATCTTTTTTCTGTCCATAGAACCTCTTTCCCTTTTTCTTGATTATCAGGCCACCAACAAAACAGATCAAGTTGCCTTGCCTGTACAATACTCACTCGCTCTAATCCTTAAGTTTTTACATAATTCTTAAAAATGACCGGTTTCACTCTATTTACTCTTTTTCAAATAACAAAGTCTTTTTAATTACTCGAGGGAGCAAATAAAAGGCCATGCTATACAGAATACAATTTTAAACGTAAAAATTATTAAAGCGTTTTTATAGATTTCTGAATGGGTTACGGTGAATCAGATTTAAACTTTTTTTGATCGGACTAACAATGTTTTGTTTACATAAATTACTATATTCAATTAAGGAAGACCTCTCCTGCAAATTGAAGTGTAATTGATAGGGATGTAGTCAGAATCGATATCGACATCAAGCTCCGAGCCCTAACCCCGAGATTGGATGTAAAAAAAGAAACAGAAAATATTGAAAATCTTTTTTAGGATCAAAAATCGGGGTCGGTATAAATTCCCTGACAGAAGGTATTAAGATTGAATTCCAAAAATTTCTTTGTAAATCGAAAAATGAGTGAGAGGGATGAATTCAGAATCGATACCGACCCGGAATTCCGAGTTCCAACATCGATTGGAGATAGGAAAATGATAAACAGCCAAAGTATTGTAAACCTTTTTTCGGGTCAAAAATCGGGGTTGGTGTCGGTACCAATATCGAAACCATAATCAATAAAGCTTTCAGTTTATATATCTGTTGTTCCAGTCGTGCATTACAGGCTGATAACCTTTTTCAAGCAGATCCGATTTCATGGTAGTTACATCTCTTCTGTCTGCAATTTCAAACTGTACTGTAGACGGGTTCTGAGTGTGACCTCCTACAGCAGTTGAAACCCCTGCAGACATTTTTGTAACCCCCATAGGAAGAATGGCATCTCTGAATTCCGGAGATTCCCGGGTTGAAATTGTTATACCTGCTGAAGGAAGAAAATTGCGTAATGCAGTCAGCATTTTTACCATTTTTTGATCTGAAATGATATATTCAGAATGAAATTCTCCACTCAGGGGCCGCAGTCTTGGAAAAGAAACCCCTACTTCCATCCACGGAAAATTCTTCTGCAAATAATGAGCATGCAAACCTGTAAAGAATGCCTCATATCTCCAGTTATATAAACCAAACAAGGCACCAACGGTTACCATCCGCATTCCCTGCCTGCAGGCACGTTCCGGAGTCTCAAGCCTGAATGCATAATTGTTTTTTGGTCCGCCTTTGTGAAGTTTATCGTATAAATGCGGTTCGTAGGTTTCCTGATAAATTGTTAACCCGTCAACACCAGCATCAACCAGCCTGCCATACTCCTCTCCATTTAATGGATAAATTTCGATTGAAACTGAAGAAAAATATCTTGTCATTATTCTGACAGCAGCTTCTATATATTCGGGAGACGCTTTCGAACGGGATTCTCCGGTAAGAACCAGAATATGCCTTATCCCGGATTTACTTATATTTTTTGCCTCAAGTTCGATCTCTTCAAATGTAAGATGACGGCGGCTGATCTCTTTTTGCCTCGAAAAGGAGCAGTAAGCGCATACATTGTCACAGTAATTAGATATGTAAAGTGGTGTAAAAATCTGAACTGCATTGCCAAACATTTGCCTTGTCTTTTTCCATGCAGATTGCGCGATATCCTCCAGAAAACAGTCTGCACTGTCCGAAAGCAAAGCCAGATAATCCAGTTCCGAGAGGTTATTTTTCAACAGAATATTTTTTATCTGTTTTGAATCGACTGCTGCGCAATAATTTTCAATATCAAAGTCTGCATATTTTTTTACGATCTCATAAAAAGTCATTTCAGAACCATTCTTTTAACTTAAAAAACCAGTAAGTGGCGATGATGCACTTGCGAAATATGATTCCCCTGCAAGACCTGCCTTATATGCTGCTCTTCCAGCCTTTACTGCACATTTAAAGGCATAAGCCATCTTCACAGGATCTTCACTTGCAGCAATTGCTGTATTCAGCAAAATCGCATCCGCCCCCATTTCCATTGCAGCTGCAGCGTGTGATGGTCTGCCAATACCTGCATCAACAATAACCGGTACACTGATCTCATTAATGATTATTTCTATCATGTCCTTTGTCTGCAATCCACGATTGCTTCCAATGGGTGCTCCTAAAGGCATGACAGCTGCAGCACCACAATCTACCAGCCTTCGCGCAGAAGCAAGGTCGGGACACATATAGGGAAAAACAACAAACCCCTCTTTCACCAGTACTTCCGTTGCCTTTATTGTCTCAATGTTATCGGGAAGAAGGTATTTCTGGTCATTAATAACCTCGATTTTAATCCAGTTCCCGCATCCCATAGCCTGTGCCAGTTTTGCAATCCGTACAGCTTCATCGGCACTTCGGGCTCCGGATGTATTGGGAAGAAGAGTCTTGTCTTTGGGAATAAAATTGAGAATACTCTCTTGCGGACGATCAAAATCGATTCTCCGCATTGCTACGGTAATAATATCGCACTCTGCAGCATCCAGAACATCTTTTATCAGTCTATCATTACAATACTTTCCAGAACCTGTAATCAGTCTGGACCGAATTTTCTTTCCTGCAATAATTAAATCATCATCCTTCATACGCATCAACCGCCTCCTACAAACCTGAGTACTTCTACTTTGTCTCCATTTTTAATCGTAAATTGTTCAAACTGGTGCTGTTTTATAATATTTCGATTAACTTCTACTACTACCTTGTTGTGCTCAAGACCTTTTTCTCTGAGCAAATCACCTATCGTTTCTGTTTTTTCCAGAACTGTCTGTTTACCGTTTAACATTACAGAGATACTCACAATAATACTCCATTTGTACAATCATTTATTACTTTCACCATTACGAACCCTGTTATAAACATGAGCCCCCGGAGGAACCGATTTTATTATCCAGGTATTACCCCCGATAACTGCACCATCTCCGATAACGGTATCTCCTCCCAGAATCGTTGCATTGGCATAAATAATTACATTATCACCTATGTCCGGATGACGTTTTTCACCTTTACGGGGAATTCCCTTTTTATCAAACGGAGATAATGCTCCCAATGTAACACCTTGATAAACTTTTACATTTTTTCCTATAGTACAGGTTTCACCGATAACTACCCCAGTGCCATGATCAATAAAAAAACCTGTTCCGATTTCAGCTCCCGGATGTATGTCAATACCTGTAAGGGAATGTGCCCGTTCGGACATTATCCTTGGTATTATCGGGACATCAAGCTTATATAAAAGATGGGCTATGCGATAAGTAGCTATTGCTTCAACACAAGGGTAGCTTAAAATAATCTCATCAATATATTGTGCAGCCGGGTCACCTTCATATGCAGCCCTGATATCTTCCATCAGAAGAGTTCTGATATATGGAAGCTGTTCTATCAGATTCTTTACCGCATCACTTGCCCGCGTTTCACAATCGCAATTTTCACAATTGTCCTTTTTACACCTGTAGCGAAATACATCCCTGACATGCTTTCCCAGCTTGAAACTTAAATGCCTGAGCATATCGGAGAGGTAAAAATTGATATCTTCTCTCGATAATTTCTCTTTACTGAACGAACCAGGAAACAGAACAGCCAGTATATTGTCCAGAATTTTATAAATTTCGTTTCTTCCTGCCAGATCCAATCCATCTTCAATTTGCGAATCAAAAGATTCACCGATATTCTGTTCCAGCAGATTTACCACTTCGGGCAGCTTCTCATTCATCCATTTATTAAAATCCATAACGATAATTATAACTCCATCAGTAAACCTTTGTTTCGTGGATATATTTAATCCACTGCGAGAAAAATTCCATTCTGTGAGAGCGCCAGGTATTTATCGGATTAACCAGATCGAAATTAACCGGTTTTTCAACATCAGAGCGTCCTTTTGCCTTGTCTCTGTAATACTCTTCAATCAACCGCTGCGGTTCATACTCTGGATGCCCCAGATGAATCATGAAACGCTGATCTGTACTCTCAAAAATCATGTAGCCGCCATTTTCCGAGTGTGCAAGAAGATGAATACATCCTTTATCCCGCTCCAGTTCCAGCAGATCATCAGGTATTCCCGCATGTCTGCTTTGTGCACACCAGAATACATCATCCATCTCTCCTGTAACTGGATGATTACGGTCGAGATTAACAGCTTTATATACCCCAAAAATCTTTTTGGGATAAATCACCTTGTTCATTCCAAGAAACCTGGCAAGTGCCAGACCGCCCCAGCATATTCCCAGCGTAGAAGCAATGTTTTCTTGTGCATATTTCAGAATATCCTGAACTTCATCCCAATATGAAACTTCTTCAAAAGGAATCTCTTCCACCGGAGCACCTGTAACAATCAATCCGTCCAGAGGTTTTTTGGCAACAGCATCTTCAAAAGGTAAATACATTTTGTTAAGATGAGACTTGTCGCTGCTCTGATATGAATGCGTTTTTAATTTAATCCACACTGGCTCGATTTGCATAATTGAACGGCCCAATGGATGAAGCAAACTGAATTCATATGTTTCGGCTTTCGGCATGATATTCAGAATGCCAATTTTCAGGGCACGTATATCTTCTCTCAATGCATCATTGCTGTTTATACATGACACCCTGCTTTTCTCAAGAGCAGCTTTAGCATGGTAATCTTCTGGAATAACAATCGTCATTAACAGGTTCCCTCACAAGCCAACAAGGCAGTTTGCAGATCTGAACATATATCATCAATATGTTCTATTCCCACAGAGAGTCTGATAAGATCCTCAGTTATTCCTCCCTCAAGCTGCTGTGCAGGGCTAAGTTGTGAATGAGTCGTACTTGCCGGATGAATAGCCAGGGTTCTTGTATCACCTACATTTGCCAAATGAGAAACCAGCCTGAGATTATCAATAAATTTTTTACCTGCCTCATATCCACCTTTTATTCCAAATACTACCATTCCACCAAAACCATTCTTAAACTGTCCTGATGCAACCGGATAAGAGGGATCATTTTCAAGTCCGGGATATCTGACCCATTCCACCATTTTATGTTTTTTCAGGAATCTGGCAACTTCATATGCATTTTCACAATGACGCTGCATTCTAAGAATAAATGTTTCCAGCCCCTGTAAAAAAATCCATGCATTATCAGGACTGATACAAGCCCCCAGGTTGCGAAGCGGAACCAGCCGCATTCTCATTATAAACGCCAGATTATTATTCTCACCCAGATCATGGGCATAACGGATATCATGGTATGAGGGGTCCGGTTCATTAAACAACCTGTACCTTTTATCTGTCCAGTCGAATTTACCACTGTCTACCACAATCCCACCTATGGCTGCGCCATGTCCACCTAACCACTTTGTCAATGAGTGTACAACTATGTCTGCACCATGTTCTATCGGCCTGAACAGATATGGAGTTGTAAATGTTGAATCAACTGCAAGAGGCAGATGGTATTTTTTTGCAACAGATGCCAATCCTTTAATATCAGCTACATCAAGCACCGGATTACCAATAACCTCTGTAAATATCAGTTTTGTCTTTTCATTTATCTGCTTTTCGACATCTGAAGGTTTCATACTCCTTGCGAACCTAACCTTTATTCCCATTCCCGGCAGGATATCATTAAACATCGTAAACGTACCGCCATAAAGGTTAATTGTCGAAACGATTTCATCTCCCTGCTCGCATACATTGAGTATTGAGTAAAAAATCGCCGAAGTACCTGATGCCACCGCGAGTCCAGCAGCTCCACCCTCCAAAGCAGCAACCCTTTTTTCCAGTACATCCTGTGTAGGATTCATAATCCGGGTATAGATATTCCCCGGCTTTCTCAAGGCAAATAGATCTGCTGCATGTTCTGTAGAATCAAAGAGATATGAACTGGTTCTGTGTACCGGAACACCCCTTGATCGCGACTCATCCAGAGAGAAACCCTCATGAAGAGCAATTGTTTCAAGATGTCTACTTATAGCCATGTTTGATCTTTTCCTTTCACCGGCAGGGATCGATAAAATACATTTTTTAATTTCAGATTCTAAACAACTTAATCAAAAATCCATGTGGAAAGATACCGTTCTCCTGTATCCGGAAAAATGGTAACTATGGTTTTTCCGGAATTTTGAGCTCTTTGGGCTATATTTTGAGCTGCAACAGCAGCAGCCCCAGAAGAAATTCCTGCAAGAAGCCCTTCTGTACTCGCCAAATATTTTGCCATTGCACCTGCTTGCACAGAACTCACCGTAACAACCTCATCAACAATTCCCATATCCATAACATCCGGCACAAAACCTGCCCCAATTCCCTGAATCTTATGTGGCCCCGGATTCCCACCGGATAAAACCGGCGATTCTTTTGGCTCTACTGCAATCACTTTTATATCCGGTTTAAGTTCTTTTAAATAACTGCCACAACCGCTTATTGTTCCACCCGTGCCAACCCCTGCAACAAATATATCAATTGTACCATCTGTATCCTGCCAGATTTCTGGTCCAGTTGTCAATTTGTGAATTGCGGGATTGGCAGGATTTCTAAACTGCTGGGGCATATAGCTGCCAGGATTATTATTGTGAATCTCCTCAGCTTTCTCAACTGCACCTTTCATCCCTTTGGCACCATCTGTTAATACGACTTCTGCGCCTAAAACACCAAGCAATTTTCGTCTTTCGAGGCTCATCGTATCAGGCATGGTAAGAATTAACCGGTAATTCCTTGATGCAGCAACGAAAGCTAACCCTATACCTGTATTACCGCTTGTAGGTTCAATTATTAAACCACCCGGCTTCAACTGACCATCTTTTTCTGCTGCATTAATCATGGCAACTGCAATCCTGTCCTTGATACTCGACACAGGATTGTAAAATTCAAGTTTGGCAATTACTTTGGCACCTGTTTTTTCAGATAATTTCTGTAACTCCAATAATGGAGTTCTTCCAACAAGGTCTGTGACTTTTTTTGCAATTTTCATAACACATCCCCTCAACAGTTTTTAGATTGAATAGCACGTTACGTTATCCATCTCTTTTTCAAGAAGATCAGCTACAGTCTTATTACCCAAAATGGATCTCCATGAATCAGCCAGTTCTTTCCATATACTTCTTGTAATGCATTGATTCGACTTTCTGCACACTGATGGAGAAAAGGTACACTCAACCAGATCTAACGGGCCTTCCAGAGCTTCAACTATCTCCATTACAGTAATCCGCGATGGTGAGCGGGTCAGGACATATCCGCCATTTGCCCCTCTTACAGTTTCGATTATTCTGTTACTTTTAAGCACAATAAGGATATTTTCCAGATATGAATCTGACACCTCCTGTTTTGCTGCAATCTCTTTTCTTTTTAGCGGGCGGCCTCCGTTTCTGGCAATTTCGAGTACTGCTCTGAGACCGTATCTGGTTTTTGTTGAAAATTTCATTTCCCCTCAATGTTCACTATGTTGATAAACATTGTTAATATATTTTTTCGAACTGATAACTACAATATTTTTTTTCATTCAATAAAAATTTTTCCCGCATTCGCCCGCAGAAAATTAGTTGTTGATATAGAAATTTTTTTGTGAAATGAGATTTATTCCATTAATAAAATCAATTGCCTGGCCCGCTCAAGATCAGGTTTGATTTGAAGAGCTGTTTGAAGATACTTTCTGGCATCCGGATACCTTTTGAGGTAAAAATAAGAGACACCCAAACCATACATGACGTCCGGATCATTCGGGTTTGTTTCAAGCAAAGTGGTATACTGTTTAACTGCTTTTTCGTACAAACGGTTTTTCAATAACAGTATTCCTTTATTTTTGCTCAGTTCGCTTGAGCTTTCGGATAAATTCTTTATTTTGCCGATTACTTTGAGTGCATCAGAAGATTTTCCGGTCAGATCCAGCGCAACTGCCAGATTCCCTGCTGCTTCGGTAAAATCCGGCCATAGATCCAATGATGATCTGTACTGTTTTATGGCATGGTCATATTTTTCTGCGGTTAGAAAGATATTTCCAATTGAGTAATGTGTAACAGCTGTAAGCTGTTCAATAGTCAGATTATTTAGTTTTCTGTTATCAGGCTTGTATTTGTTTAGATACCATGTATCGTCAAAACTTTCTCCGGATTTAATTGGTTCGAGATTTATGCAGCAGGAGTTATCGTCGTATCTGACAAAAAAATGGGTCGGGACAAGTACACCATAGAGTGGTAATCCAAGCCTTTCACCCAGCAGTAATAAAAACAGTCCAATCCCAAGACATGAACCGGTTCTGGTCTTAAATACGAGCTGAGGCAAACAGTTATCTACCCGATCTTCATTTTTATCAAAACCGATTTTCAGAGTATCAAAAACAACCGCTCTTACTTTTTGCACTATTTCTTGTGGGTTGTAACTTTTATTTATTTCGTCAGAAATGGCAATTGATAAGCTGTCGAGATCAGAACTGAAACTGTCCCAGCATTCGATTATCGGCTCGTCGAAACAGGTTGCGATATCTTTGCTCAGAATTTCGATTTTTTCTGCTAAAGGGTAGTTTTTTTCTGCTTTGCGGGTAGTTTCTGAAAATTTATTATTGCAGCAAAGAGTCAGGAGCAAAACGATTTCGATAATTTTTATCATTTTCATTTTTAATTTACTTGCCCGAATAGATTGTTTTTTTTATTAAGTCAGAGCTTTGAAATCCTTTTGCTGGAATTACGACCAGTCATTAAGAAAAATATAAGGGGGTGGATACAATTGCCCCATACATTCTTGCAATAATGTTTTTATAAGTATTGATTAGAAGCAGAATTCCCGTGTGAATACTGTTTTACATCTGCCTTCAACGGTATACCCCGTTTCTTGCTTTCAATCATGTAACATCTCCAACACATGGTAATCATTATTATTAAATCTCTTTTATATAAGCAGACTAAAACATATAACATTATGAAAATTCAAGTAGAAAATATCTGCATTATCTGACTGGTCCTTATAGATGTCAGTTAAAGTTCTTGAAATACTGCTTCTCAAACCGATTTTAAACCTGTCTTTTATAATGTATCCCAACCCAATACCGCTTACGAAGCTTAACAAAAATGAACTGGTTTCTTTGCTGCGAATTGTTGAGGATTCATTTCCGAAACTTTTCGTCTCATTTATGTAAAAATCACCACTAACACCTAATCTGGCATCGATTAGAAAGTTATTCAACCTGGAGAAGACAATGGGAGATATCTCCAATGAAAGATAATTCATCGTATTCTCATACTTAATAGTACCTACAGGTTCAAAGTTTGAATCTGTTGCCTGCATTGATTCGGAAACAGACCTTTTTGAATATTGAAGAGACGAATGGATACCCAAAAATTTGATTAAATTTTTTTGAAATGTTATCTCGATAGGATTCAGTATGTCCGTTTTTTGATATTCAGCATTATTTTTGTCCCATGGTTTATACATAGAAGAATTCAAACCGATTGCTAATCCAATCTCATCAGCAGGAGTATCTGTTACAGAAATAATTATACTCATAAATGCTGCACAAGCCAGCCCCATAATTTTATCAGACGCTTCCATGAGTTTACATCCTTTATTGTTCTTTTTCCCTTTAAAGCAAGTTGCCATAATGTCAGATATCCTTTCCATTTTCCGGACACATTACGTACCGTTTAGCCCACAATTCCTATAACAAAACCAATTTAATCGAAAACACATCTTCCGTTAATACAAAGTCAGGGTATGTATCAATACCAATAATGCTATTTCATTGGTACCGTTCTTATACCTAAACCTGCTACATATAATATAATAATGTTTTTGAAAAAGGCAAGAGGAGGTTATTGTGAAAAAAATTTCTATTTTCAGACCAAACTTCGGCTACGATACGGGCAAAGGCATTTTTTCTTCATGTGCAATTTTTAATTATTTAATTGTCATCTAATGTCTCAAGACCATATTTTTCCAGGTGATGAGTGTCTCCCCAGACTTCGAGGTTCCATTCTTTTTTGTCAGAAACAGAGAATGTATTTATACTGCCATTGTAGAGCGAGAAAGATCTTTCCTGGTTCAGAGGCATTTTCAATGTCTTGTACATCATGCTCATTAAAATCCCTCCATGAGTAATCAATAAAATTGTGCTGTTCATGTTTTGCAATGCCAATTCTTCAATGCAGTTTACTGCTCTCACATGTCTTTGCTTTATAGATTCTCCATCCGGAATAACATAGTCAGGATTATTTTGGGAAAACGATATCCATTCATCAGGATACCTGCTCTTGAACTCATTTTTTGTAAGCCCTTGAAGGCACCCCAGGTTCCTTTCCCGCAATCTTGCATCAGTAACAAAATCAATCCTGATATAATCCGAAATAATTTCGGATGTTTCAATTGCACGGCCCAAATCACTTGAAAAGAATTTATCGAAATTGGTTTTTTTCAACCCATCGCCAATAGCTTTTGCCTGTAATCTACCCAACTCTGTCAGATTACTGTCAAGATGTCCCTGCTGTTTTTCAATTTTATTCCACTCAGTTTCACCATGTCGCACTGCAAAAATTTTTGCTTTCATTTTTTATTTCCCATTTCCTGTTTATTGTCTTTCGCCGTGTATCAATTAATTTTTTTATATTTCAGGTGTTTTTTTCTTTATACCTTCCCAGACAATACTTACAAAGCACTTTCAGCACCCTCAAGCCATACGTAACCGGATTTAAATATGAGATCTCGTCTGCATATCTGGTCGGTATTGGCAGTTCTCCTATCGCAAGGTCAAGTGCACGTACTGAAGCAATTACTTCAAGATCAAAATCAAAGCTTGAACTTAACCTGCCAAAATCTATTCTGTTTAATACATTTCTGCTGTATACCAGAAATCCACTGT
>Ga0123335_1001429_pt1 | contig 38822 bp, 30 predicted proteins | sample BiotimSIPDNA_2_FD_89707 | JGI IMG/M metagenome (GOLD analysis project Ga0123335, IMG submission 89707) | Anaerobic biogas reactor microbial communites from Washington, USA - Biogas_R2 time_0 SIP DNA | ecosystem: Engineered > Bioreactor > Anaerobic > Unclassified | place: Washington, USA... | reverse complement strand
TCTCGAATATTCATATATCGGCTCCTGATTACGAATATGCTACGAAAAATGATGAGATAGTATACTTGATAGCTGCGCCGAAGGCGCCACTTCTTCCGGGCGAAGTCCCGGACGAAGCGTAGACGCTTAATTCAATTGCTTTGGCGAAAAAGTATGAGTTCGGTTTGTTCCAAGAGGAGCGTTATGATCTGGTTTAGGTATCTTGTTCACGCTTTCAGCGTGCTATCTTGTTCGCAGTCTATGTGGCAATACGCATATTAAACTGTGAACAACATACATGCAATAGTTTCTTTCTTGGTTTCGGGCAAAGTCCGGGTTAGTTGATGAAACCGATTTGCATTTCTTCCAACGGGCAATTTCTGCTATAACTTGTTTGTGGTTTCAGAAGCGTATACAAAAACGGAAGGACTTGCACAATGCCCCTAAAAATTATTGCTGCAATCGTATCTGTCTTGATGTTGGCCTGCATAGGATTTTCTTCCGCCGACGATCCCTATATGCGGGCCCCGGAAGAGCGGCTTTGGACTCCAGTCGCGGATGCCGTATATCTCCAGGAAACCGGCAGCCAGACCGCCACGGACACACCGCTGTTGACGGTGGCCGTAGTTGACGGCGTGGTTTTCGTCAGTACGGGCGAAATGGTCTATGAATGGGATGGTGAGGCCCTGAGTACCGTTCCGGAGGCGCCTTCCGGCGTCAAGCGGTTCCGTGTGCTGAATGATGCGTTATGGGGCCTTTCCGATTCCGGCTTGTACCGTTATGACGGCAATGATATCGTGCAACTCAGCGGCGAAACTTTTGTGGACGCCTGCGTCGTGCGCAACGAGGTGTACGCGGCGACCCGTGACACGGTGTACCGATACGCGGCCGGGAAACTGGTCCCCATCGAGCCGGAAACGGGCTTCCGCAGCACCAACACCACCTTTCATATGGAGGACGGCACCCAGGTGTTGATGCGGCCCGAGAAAATCGGTCCGGTCATGCGTATCGCCGGGTACAGCGAGACCCTGTATGTGATGCGGCCAGGGGAGTTGGTGCTATTGGACAACGACCTGGTCGATCAGCGCGTCGCTGATTGGGGGATGCCGCCTTCGTTGAATTTCCGCGATATGATCGCCTTGGGCAACCGGCTGCTCATTGGGACGGATAAAGGTATCGCCGTGCTGCGGGGCATGGCCATGACGACCCTCGACGGTTCGGACGGGCTGCCCTATGAAGATATTACCTGCTTCGCGGAAGGGTTTGACGGCGACCTGTGGATCGGCACCACTTGGGGTGCCATACGATATCTCCAGGACGGTACCTTTCAATATTTCGCCGGACAGCGCTGGCTGCCCAATGACAAGGTGAACGACATCGCCGTGTCAGAGGATGCGGTATACATTGCCACGGACGGTGGCCTGGGCGTCATCCACTACGAGCCGTTCACGCTGCAAAAAAAAGCCGCTGTCTATGAACGCAGGATGGAGGAGTGGGGGCACAAGCGCATGGGATTCGTCCATCTCCTGTATAAGGGCGGACCCAACGGGGAGTGGATTCGGGAAATCACGGACAACGACGGTGGTTTCACTACCCACTGGCTGACGGCGATGACCTACAAGCATGCCGTGACCGGCGACCCGAAGGCCTGGGAAGAGGCCGTGAATACCTTGAAATCCATGGTCTGGCTGGAGGAAATCACCGAAATCCCCGGGTTTGTGGCGCGGTCCATCTGGTCGGTCCACGGGGACGCCGGCCGCAAGTCCGAAGGCGGGTCAGGCGGTCTGCCCGCGCGGTGGAACCCGACGCCGGATGGCAACTTCGAGTGGAAAGGCGACACCTCGAGCGACGAAATCGGCGCCCATTATTATGCCATGGCCACCTTCTGCAGTGTTGCTCCGGATGGCCCGGAAAAAGAGCGGGCGAAGGAACATGTCAACCGGATTACGCGGCATATCATTGACAATGGTTGGAAACTGCGCGACAAGGACGGACAGTTGACGCGCTGGGGACGATGGGATCCCGAATATTTGCAGCGGCCTTACGGCATGTACGCCCGCGGGCTGAACGGCATGGAGGCGCAGGCCTATGTCGCCACAGCCATCGGACTCCTCGGGGACGACTATTTCAAGCAGGCGCGGCAGCAACTGCTGGACTGGCGCTACCATGAGCATACCGTGCGCCAGAAACTGACCTTCCCGCCGGAAGATATCACCACCTGGGATGACCAACTCGCCTTTCTCTCTTATTTTTCCCTGCTGAAATACACGGAGATTGACTGGCTGCATGCCCTGTACCGGCGCAGCCTTGAACGCAGCTGGGAGGTGAAGCGCGTGGAAAAGAACCCCTGGTTCAATTTCCTGTACGGCGTAATGACCGGCAACGACTGTGAGGCTGAGAAAGGCGTGCAGTTCCTGCGGGAATGGCCCCTCGATTTGATCAGTTACGACTACAAGAATTCGCACCGCGCCGACCTGCGTCCCGAGCCGGGATATGTGCCCTACGCCCTCGGACCGGATACCAATGCGCCCAAACAAATATCGCCCCGCGAATCGGAAGCCAAAAAACTGGATGCTACTGTGCTTAAGTTGGATGGCGGTTCCGGTGGCAATCGTTCCATTACACCGGCAACGTGGCTGGAAGCGTACTGGATGGGCCGCTATTACGGCTTTATCGAAGCGCCGGACACAGACAATTCCGCGCTGACCGGCATTGAAGACCAGCCCCTGCGCCAGATGGGTGCGGCACCCTATGCCGGTCCGGAAAGGCCGTTTTAGCGTATTGCAGGTAAACTATGAAGATCAAAGAACCCTATAATGGGCCTTGGCCATGGCGGCTTACCGCATGGTTTCGGCTGGTTGTCCAATTCTATTCTTGTCATTACAGAAGTGTTGGCTGAGGGATTCATTGTCGCCCGATAGGGTTTGCACTGGAATCCCGGGCAGGGATTCAGGAAATTAGCCTGCGGTTGAGCGAAGCGACACCGCAGGTTAGGAGTGCCTCGAAAACCCATCCCGGAGGGATGGAGGAACCTGTCCTTTTCCCTCTATCCCTCCAGGATGGATCGTGGGGTGGTGTCATGATCCGGTGGTATCGCTTCGCTCACCTACCGGCTAATGGCTGCTACCCCTGCCAGTTTTTTTTCAGGAGGATTCGGCGGATCACCTGGGATAGTTCCGTCCCTTATCCTCCTTCGCGACCTGTTCCACAGTATCAGTTGGGAACGCAATCTCTCTTGGAATTCCATTTCTATTTTCGCATTGGTCTGGCCGGTGTATTACGGCGTTCGAGCATGGTTGCGAAGTTGAACTTCGCGGACAAGTGCGTTCCCAAGTGGAACTTGGGAACGAGCCGCGATGAGCAACAACGCCCGTAAGCCGTCCATACTACGAGAAACTCCATAGCCCAATTTTCGATTTTAAGTGCTCATGCTCATGCTCGTAATCGTGCTCCTAATCGTCAACCATAATCGGTAAAGCTATAGGTGATTCAGAAACAGCATGTTAATTTCAAAGTCTCTCAGCAGATTAAAGAATAAGTATGTTGTTGACGCTTCAGCGTGCTCTTTTCTTCGAGGCCAATGAGATAACCTGCACGTTGAAAACGTGAACAACATACCCTATTTGTTTTTAGTCACGTGTTCTTATTTGCCACGCGCCTTTGGCGGTTGAACCATGAGCGATTCAATCAACGCCGCGGCCTCTTCTGAAGGACGCGCAACAACAGCATAAGCGTGCTCACTGTCCGGTTCCCGCCGCCATTTATTGACGCCTTCCGCATCCACATGATTATGGCCGGTAGTAACAAGGGTCCACCAGGGCGCGGCGCCGCGCACGGCGAACAGCACGGCGGTCTGGTCCCAGCTCTCACGGGTCTCCGCATTGATGGCACCGAGATAGAGCCGGTACGCCCGGGCCACGGGATTGTCATCCGAAATGTTCAGGAGGGATTGCCCCGTCATAATCCGTGCGCCGATTTCGTATCCCAGGAATACCGCGGGAAGGGACCAGTTTTCAACGGCGGTTTTGCTGTATCCCGCACCGCCGTGGGTTTTGAAATTGGCTTCGCCTTTGCCGTCGCTGTTCGGATATCGTCCACCCATGCACACCCATTGCACGGCTTTTTGATTCACCAGGGCCATGCCGTCCAGCGCGCTGACGTCGTCAGGCGGGGAGGCGAGAAGATCGCACAGCGCCTTCAGCCGGCCCACCGTCACAATCGTGACGCTCCCATCGGGTTGCTTCGCCAGGAGCTGGCGATACACCGTAACGTGGTCTGGAACATCCGCCTTCGTCACCACATCATGACCGTAGCGTGCCTGGTCCGTGGCAATGGCTTCCAGGTAAGGGCTCTCCGTGCGGCCATAGGCTTCCTGCATGGCGCCGATCGGCAAATCGCCGCGCCCATACCAGGTATTGATGGCGTCAATGCAACCCGCGACATACGGGTTTCCGCCATAGCTTGCGATGCAGCCCAGGAGTTTCACCTCCCCCCGGTCCGCCAGGGCATGCAACACCGCCAGCGCACCGCAATCATCACAATCGCCGGTCATATCCGTGTCGAAAATGACCTTTGGAATTTCCGTGGGCAGGGCGGGGCAAGCCCAAAGCAATGCTAATGCTGTGATCGTTATGGATAGTTGGTTCATGAGAATTTCTCTCAGGGCGGGAAAAGGCGGAAACGGAAGGCCGGCGCGGACGCATTCCAACCGCCTGTGTTTCCTATGCTTGACATTAGCCTTTAACTGGCCCCAGTTCTCAGTATCCTGCCTGGAATCAATGGTTGCAGGCACAAAATTATCTCTTATTCTCGCATAATAACATCAACCGCATTGTACCAACTCAACAGCGATAAACCGAATCCTTCCGTTTATGCACCTTGGTTTCGCATTGAATCAAGATGAAGTTTGATTTTCCCTTCATTATTTGAGTAGACTTGCATTCCTCGCCGGGGTGGCGAAATAGGCAGACGCACCGGACTCAAAATCCGGCGGTAGCAATACCATGAGGGTTCGATTCCCTCTCCCGGCACCATACACAATCCCCGTAAACATTGACTCAAACGCATGTTTACGGGGTTTTTTCTATGATTCGAGATTGCGGAGAGCGGTTATTCCTGCAGGAATGTGTCGGAAGAGATACCGGCTTCGCGGAGTATGGCGCGCAGGGTGCCTTCGGGCATGTCGCCGGGATGGTGTGGAAGCGTGACCTTGCGTCCGGTGTCTTGGTGACGCCACACTTCGTGGCTGCCGGGTCCTGGCCGGTCGAAGCGAAAACCCAAAGACCGAAGTTTCCGGGCGACCTGAATGTAATTGAACCCCGCCAACCGTCCCATTTAGGGCATACCCACGGGAATCCGCAAATCCACGGCAGTGGTACAGGCATCCAGATGGGCCAGCGCGGGCGGCAGGGGATCGCCGTGTTCGATGCATGATTCCGCAATCTTGCGTGTCAGTCCTTGGGCGATCTCTACGGTTTCCACAATGGTGCGTCCTTGGGCCACAAGCCCTGGTACATCCGGGCTTGTGGCGACATAGCCACCTTCATCAAGGGCTTCTACAAAGAGCTGTATAGTGGTTTCTTGCATAACATCATTGCTCCGTTTCCATTTTATGTCCCGTCACAAGGGTAAATCAAATGGACGAGTTCAGGGTTCTTGATGTATGAGGGGAACGTTTTTTGTACAGGCCAGTATCTTGTTCGGCGCACAACTAATCCGTAGTGTCAGCGGCGGGGGCGGTGCTTTCGGTACCCGGTGGTGCTATGGGAATATCGCCCAGTATTAACTGGGGCGAAATGCCTTTGTCGGTAACGATGATCTTCGCGTTATTTCTCATCGAGGCTTCTGTGACCTCAAGTCGTTTCAGGTCTATTGCGTTGCCGCGGAAGTACCGTTCCGCGGCCTCATTTACCAGTTGGATGGCTCGGGCTTTGCCCTCGGCTACCCGTATTTCGGCCTCTTTCTTTCCCTCCGCCAATTGAACGGCCGCGAGTTTTTCCTGTTCGGCGGCTTCGTATTTCCCGGTGGCCAGGAGTTTCATGGCGCGTCGCTCCTGCTCGGCTGTTTTCTCTTTGTGCATGGCGCGCTTGATGTCCTCCGGCGGATCGATCATCTGAATTTCAACCTTGCAGACCTTCAGACCCCAGTCATAAACCATCTTGTCGAGGTTTGTTTGCAGGTTGTTGGAAATGCGTTCCCGCGCGATCAGGCTTTCGTCCAAGGTAAGTTCGCCGAATTCCTGTCGCAGGTTAGTTTTTGCGAGTTCGACCGTGGCGCGCAGCCAGCTGTCAATGTTGTAGAACGTCTTTTTGATGTCCTGCGCTTCCAGGCCCGGCCGCACCCAGATGAAACCGTCCACCGTGATTTCCACGTTGTCTTTGGTGATGACGGGCTGCGGGTCGAGCGACACTGTATGCTCCCGGATATCCCTTACGCGGGTGAGGTTAAATACAGGCCATTGCAGGTGGAGGCCGGGTTCCACAAATCGCTTGTATTTACCCAGGCACTCGACAATGCCCCGTTCGTACTGGTTGACAATGTATACGGGGAAATGGATCGTCCGCATGGATTGACTCCTTTTTCCAACTTTCTTTGGTGGCGCGGGATCGCCCGAAATTTTCCAGAGTTATTTCCCACCGATATTCTTTGAAATAGATAGTATTACATCAGCAGAACTATTGCAATAAAAATAATCTTTACGGGACAAGATCTGAAAACAGGGAAGAGGCATAGTTGGCATTTATGCCCCCGGTACGCTATAGTATAGCGTCAGGGGTTGCACGGTATTAAAAACATGGCGCCGGCGCGACCTGTCAGTCATTTTTGGAAAGGAAACTCCGTATGAGCAAATTGCTTACGAACCATGTTTTCACTTCGGAATCGGTATCCGAAGGTCATCCGGATAAGGTTTGTGACCAGATTTCAGACGCCATTTTGGATGCGTGTCTTAAAGAAGATCCCAAGAGTCACGTGGGCTGTGAGACGATGGTGGCGCCCAACCTGGTGGTCAACGCGGGCGAAATTACTTGCGCAGGCTGGGAGAAGATCGACCCTGAAGCCATTGCCAGAAAGGTGGTGCAGGATATCGGTTACGTCCATGAGGACATCGGGTTTTCTTATCAAACTTTTGAATATATCAACCGGCTCCATGGCCAGTCACCGGACATCGCCCAGGGCGTGAACGACGGCGAGGGCCTTTTCAAGGAGCAGGGCGCGGGCGATCAGGGCATGATGTTCGGGTACGCCTCCGATGAAACGCCGGAATTGATGCCCGCGACCATTCAGTACAGCCACCAGTTGCTTATCGAGTTGGCGCGCATCCGCAAAGCGGGCGAAATTTCCTACCTGCGGCCCGATTCCAAATCCCAGGTGTCCATCCGTTATGAAAACGGCGTCCCGAAATACATTACCAACGTGGTCATTTCCCATCAGACCCAGGATGTGCCGCTGGAACGCATCCGCGAGGATCTTGTCGCGGTGGCCAAAAAGGTTTTGGAAACGACCGGCCTGCTCACAGATAAAACCGCCTATTACATCAATCCGACCGGCCGCTTTGTTGTGGGCGGCCCTTACGGGGATTCCGGGTTGACGGGGCGCAAAATTATTGTCGACAGTTACGGCGGAGTGGGATGTCACGGTGGCGGTGCCTTTTCGGGCAAGGATCCGACGAAGGTGGACCGCAGCGCAGCGTATTACAGCCGTTACGTGGCGAAGAACATCGTCGCCGCAGGCTTGGCCAGCCGGTGTGAAATCCAGGTGGCTTACGCGATCGGCGTGGCCCACCCCATGAGCATCAACGTTTCCACTTTCGGCACGGGCGTGGTGGATGACGCGCGCATTCAGGAGGTGGTCGAAGAATCCGGTCTCTTCGATTTCCGTCCGTCGGCGATCATGAAGAGTCTGGATCTGGCCTGTCCCAAGGGCTGGAGTTACCGCGACACGGCGGCCTATGGCCATTTCGGCCGGGCCCAGTTCCCCTGGGAGAAAACGGACAAGGTGGAAGATCTTAAGCGCGCGATGGCGGCGAAGGCGTGATGGCGATGGCCGCCGATTGCACCAGGCCCCGTATACTCGGTGTTGGTTCCCCGATGATGGATCTCCTGGCCCGCGTGCCGGAGGCCTTTTTACAAGAGGTCCCGGGCGCCAAGGGCGGCATGGAATGGGTGGAGCCGGCGCAGATGGACGCGATTATCGCGCGGCTTCCGGAGCCCCCACATCGGGCGCCCGGCGGCAGCGCGGCCAACACGGTATGCGCGCTGGGGCGTCTCGGCATGCCCGTGGCGCTCCTGGGCAAGATGGGCAGGGATGCCGAGGCCGACGCTTACAAGGAGGCCTTCGCGCTGTTGGGCGGCAGCAGCGCCTGTTTCAAGTACACCGATGAACGACCGACGGGTCGCTGCCTCAGCCTCATCACACCCGACGGTGAACGCACCATGCGCACGGATCTTGGCGCCGCCATGCTGATCGGCACCGGGGATGTGACCGCCGTCGATTTCGAAGGGTGCCGCCATGTGCACATCGAGGGCTACGGCCTGTACAACCCTGAATTTGTGATGCACGTGTTGAAGACCGCCAAGGCCTGCGGTTGCACGGCGAGTCTTGACCTGGGTTCCTTTGAAGTGGTGCGCGGCGTGCGGGATCTGCTGCCCGGCCTGCTGCGCGATTATGTTGATATCGTGTTCGCCAATGAGGACGAGGCGCGCGCCTTTTGTGAGGAGGCCGACCCGGAACGCGCGCTGGCCCTGTTGTCGGAATGCTGTGCCGTTGCGACCGTCAAATTAGGCGCACAAGGCGCCTGGATTCAGGCGGGTAATGAACGCGTCCGGGTGGCGGGCGTTCCCGTCGCGACCGTGGTGGATACCACGGGCGCGGGCGACTGCTGGGCGGCGGGACTGCTCTTCGGCCATATCACCGGTAGAACTCTCGAAGAAAGCGGCAAACTGGCGTCCCTGATAGGCGCGGAAACGGTGTCCTGCCTGGGAGCGTCGCCAGATAATGAAGGGTGGCGGCGCATCCGGGATGCGGCGTCCGAAAACCCATAATACGAACCCGTAAACGGCCGTCTTCAGGCCGGGAGGAGTATTTCATGTACGTTGGCAGAATCGTGAGCGTCGGCCGTACAGTGGACGGGCGCCTGTGCGCGGCCTACCGGGTTTCCAGCCGGTCCTTTCCCAACCGCACCGCGGTGCTGGGCGACCGGAAGGTCAGTATTGTGCCCAAAGCCGGTCATGAAGGCGACGTATTGAAAAATCCCTATATCGCGTATAACTGCGTACGCATAGTCAGGAACGGCGATGTGGCCGTGGCCACCAACGGCAGCCAGACCGATGTCATTGCGGAAAAGATAGACGAAGGCATGCCCATCCGCGAAGCCCTGGTGCTGGCATCGCTCATGCTGGATTATGAAAAAGATGCCTACAACACCCCGCGCATCAGCGCCGTGGTGGACAAACATATCGGGGCCGGCTGGCTCGGCATCGTGCGGCACGACGGGTTGGAAGTCCAGCGCATCCCCCTCGAATTCGGGCGCATCTGGTATGTGGCCACCTATGAGGAAAACACGGTGAATGGCAACCAGTGCGATGATTTCCCGGCGACCTCGGCCGAAGAGGCTTGTGACTACATCCTCGGTCAGGGCGTGTTCGCGCAACGAAAAAATCCCGTGACAGGCGTGGCGGCCATGGCGGCGGATTATGGTTTCGACCTGTTTGCGAAGGATATGCCCGTCGAAGGCTGAACGCGCTGCCGTCGGACCGATCCTGCGGATCTGACAGGTCTGACGACGAAGAATTTTAAAAACAACAGGAAGTCCGGCTATGACAGACGTATACGTTTCTCCCCTTGTGGAACGTTTCGCCACCGCGCCGATGAAAGCGCTCTGGAGCGCCCAGAAAAAGTTTTCCACCTGGCGGCGCTGCTGGGTGGCCCTTGCCGAGGCGGAACAGGAACTCGGCCTCGACATTACCGACGCTCAAATCGCGGCCATGCGCGCCCATATCAACGACATCGATTTTGAGAAGGCCGCAGCCTACGAGAAAGAAACGCGCCACGATGTCATGGCCCATATCCATGCCTACGGCGATGTCGTCCCGGAAGCACGGCCCATCATTCACCTGGGCGCGACGAGTTGTTACGTGGGCGACAATACCGACCTGATCCTGATGCGGGAGGGGCTGGAACTGGTGCTGGACAAACTGGCCGCGGTGCTGTCACGCATCAGCCGATTCGCCCTGGAGCATAAAGACCTGGCCACCCTGGGATTTACCCACTATCAGCCGGCGCAGCTGGTGACCGTGGGCAAGCGCGCCTGTCTTTGGGCGCAGGATCTCCTCCTGGACGGGCTGCAGGCGGAGGAACTGCTTGGCCGGTTGCGGTGCCGGGGCGTCAAGGGCGCCACGGGCACCCAGGCGTCTTTCATGGCCCTGTTTGGCAATGACGAGGAGAAGGTGAAGGCCCTGGACCGGCTTGTGGCGCGGAAGCTGGGCTTCGATCAGTCGTTCACGATTACGGGCCAGACCTACACGCGCAAGCTGGACACCCAGGCGCTAAACGTGCTGGCGGGCATCGGCGAATCGGCCCATAAGTTCGGCACCGACATGCGCCTGCTCCAGAATCTGAAAGAGGTGGAGGAACCTTTTGAGTCCTCCCAAGTCGGCAGTTCGGCCATGCCATACAAGCGCAACCCCATGCGCAGTGAGCGCATCTGCGCGCTCTCCCGTTTCCTGATAACCGCGCCGCTTCACGGAGCGTTCACCACCGCCGTGCAGTGGTTCGAGCGTACCCTGGACGACAGCGCCATTCGTCGTCTGAGCGTGCCCGAGGCTTTCCTCGCCGCCGATGCCGTTTTGAACCTGTATCTCAACGTGATGGAAGCGCCGCGCGTGTATCCCAAGGTGATTGAAAAGCGTCTCTGGAGCGAGCTGCCCTTCATGGCCTCAGAAAATATTTTGATGGCCTGCGTTCAACTCGGGGGCGACCGGCAGACCCTGCACGAGGTGATCCGTCGTCACGCCCAGGAGGCAGGACGCCGCGTGAAAGAGGAAGGGGCCGAGAACGACCTGCTTGAACGGCTGGCCGCCGATCCCGCCATCAGCATGACGCGCGATGAAATGGAAGCGGCGCTGGATGTGCGCCGTTTCGTCGGGCGCGCCCCCGCCCAGGTGGTTGAATTTATTGCCGGCGAAGTGGAGCCCTTCCTGAAGCGGCATGGTTCCGCTGATGCCGTTATCTCGGATGTGCGCGTATAACCCCCCAAACGGCAGTTGTATTCTGGAGCGGTTTTCAAACCACAGGACTTAAAGGACATAAACGACCAAAAGGACAGTAAAACGTTCCCCCGCCTGGTGCGTCCTTTACGTCATTCAAGGCCCTTCTTTTGTGAGATTTTTCCGGCGTTAACAGCCGTTTTTTGGACAGACGAGAATGGCTCTATGTCCGGGCTACGTCCGTGTTCCTGAACCCTATGCCCTAATCCCGTGATTTCTCCGCTTTCAGGCGTGGCCGCCTCCCAGTTTTTTGTACGCCTCCTGAAGCAGTGTTTCCGTCATGTCCCAGCCGATGCAGGGATCGGTGATGCTGCGTCCGTAGACCAGACTGCCGATGTCCGCGCCCACCTTTTGATTTCCCTCTTCCAGGTTGCTTTCAAGCATGACCCCGACAATGGAAGTATTCCCTTCCATCCTCTGCTGCATCACGTCACGGAGCACATGAGCCTGCAGGCGGGCGCGCTTGCCGCAGTTGGCATGGCTGCAATCCACGATGACGCGCGGTTCGAGTCCTGCCGCGCGCATCTGTTCCTCCACCGCGATGATGCTGACGGGGTCGTAATTGGGGCCGGAGCGGCCGCCGCGCAGGATGACGTGTCCCAGGCGATTTCCCCGCGTGCTTACCACGCTGGTGCGCCCGTCATCGTCAGTGCCCAAAAAATGATGAGGCCTTGCTGATGAAATGACCGCGTCGATGGCCGGCTGCAGGTAGCCGTCCGTATTGTTTTTGAACCCGACCGGCATGGACAGGCCGCTGGCCATCTCGCGATGGGTCTGGGATTCGGAGGTGCGCGCGCCGATGGATACCCAGGAAAGCAGGTCGGCCGTATACTGGGGAATGATGGGATCCAGCACTTCACTGGCCGCGGGCACGCCCATCTCCGCCAGGCGCAGCAGAAGGGTGCGCGCTTTCTGCAACCCTTTTTCAATGTTGTAACTGCCGTTCATGTCCGGGTCGTTGATGAGGCCTTTCCATCCGACCGTGGTTCTGGGTTTCTCGAAATACACGCGCATGGCGATGAACATCCGCTCCCGGAATTCCTCGCGAAGCCCGTTCAGGCGGTGCGCGTAGTCCAGTGCGGCCTTCGTGTCGTGGATGGAACAGGGGCCGGTGATGACGAGCAGGCGCGGGTCACGTTTTTCGAGTATGGCCCCGATCACCTCTCGGGCGTTGGCGACATTTTCAGTGCACCGCTCGTCGGCCGGCAGTTCTCCCCGCAAGTGACGGGGGGGCGGCAGGGGTGTGAATGATAGTACATTTAAATTGTCAACGGCACGTTTCATGTGCGGAATATCCTCATGGGCGGCGGTAGTTTAGAGCAGGGGGAAGAGCACTGTGTTCAAAAAAGATGACAAAGGACTATAATCTGCTCAAAGACACCCTCATGGCGTTGATAGTACATCATCATGCCTGTGAGAGCAAAATCAACGGCTCCGGATTCGGTTTGGGCCGCCTTTCCGGGAGGGAGGAAACCGGGAGTTTCTTTTTCCCGGCCTCAAGTCTTTCACGGGCTTTGTTCAGGTTGCGTTGTGCTTCAGCAAGATGGGGCATAATTTCCAGGGCTTCTTTAAAGTACGCGACCGCATGCGTGTGGAGTCCATAGCGCGCGCAGAGTACCCCGACATTATTCAACATTACAGGGTCGCGCCCGTAGGCCTGCAGCGCGGCCTCCATCCGTACCAACGCGTCCGAATGCAAACGCTCCCTGTTTCCTTCCCCCTGTCCTGCCTGTATGAGAATCTCATGGGCCCTGGTCATCTCAAGTTCGTACAGGATGGTGTCGGCGGTATAATCTCCCCGGGTGTTTTCCATTATTGGAGCGTGCCAGCAATAGAGCGACCAATAGTCATACGTTGAGGGAGATTCGTCAGGGCGGAGCACGCGAAAGGTCAGGCCTGCGGGAACCAGCCGAACCGGTTTCTCCGTGGGCAGCGTCATGGGGCTGGACAGGTATACAGGGCGATCAGTTGTATCCACCAGCCAGGCAATGAGTTCGGGATCATACCGGCGGGGCGGGAAAGGACCGGTCTTGGCGCGCAGCGCCTCGGGCAAATTCTCAAACAGTCCACTCTCCAGATAGCCGTATTTACGGAGGTTCTCCACATCCGGGCGCATGCCGTATACCGCCTGCAGGTAGAGGATGCTGAAACTCGCGTGATCGGAATCGGAAACGAAAATGGCGTCCTTTTCCAAGGACACGAGAATGTTCGCGCCGTAATCCCGGGTCCAGTAATATTCCGACTTGTCATTCTGCGAAAAGTTCCGTACCAGGGGAAGGGCGACGCACAGGAGTCCCAGGAACACGGCGAATATCCGTGCGATTTTGCCCCGGTCTCCAAGGACGGCAAGCAGGCAACCCAGGCCGACGGCTGTTACGTAATAGGCGGGAATGCCGAAGACACGCATTACCCAGAGCCATTCGCGGGTCTGTTCAAAGTTCTGCCAGAAACAAAACCCCGCGATGATGAGCAGGGCGGAGGACAGCAGCAGCAGCCCGAACAGGAGGCGTCGGCGCAACAGGACCACCAGCCCCAGGGCCCCCAGAATTCCCGGGGCCGGGCCGAATTGCTGCCACCAGAAACGGCCGTATGCGGCCAACTGGCCCAGGAAACGTTCCAAGTCGCGCGGATATTGACTGAACATGAAATCGTATTGTATGCGGCGGATGTGGCGGTAGAGATTGGAGAGGGTTTCCGGATTACCCCAATCCAGCATCGGGTTCGCCCGGGAGCGAATCGGCAGGTAGGCGTAGACGCCCAAGGCCGTGACCGCCAGCAGACAGCACAGCAGCCAGGTTCTGGCGCGTGCGCCCCAGAAGGGAGCGGCCGTGTCCCGGGCCCGCCAATCGCAGGCTATTACGAACAGGACACAGGGCGGCAAGATCAATAGAAAGGTATTATGCAGGCTGAGTCCCAGGCCGAAGAGGAACGCGAACAGGTATAGGGTAACGTTGCTGCGCCGTTCCGACCAGACCAGCAGCAGCAGAAAGCACGCGGCCGCGAAAAACAGGTTCATGGTATATACTTCAGCGATAACCGCCTGCGCCCAGAACTCCCGTGAGCAGGCGAACGCGAGCGACCCCAGCAGCGCCGCGGTCCGGCTGCGTGTAAGGAAAATCAATGTCAGTACAAGCAGGCATACTGCCCCGGCGGCGAACATGGCCGACATCAGGTTTACCCGCCAGGCGGGTTCACCGAAGGGCAGCCGGGTAAACACATGCCCCAGCAGGCAGTACAGCGGATAGCCCGGGGGGTGGGGGATGCCGGGCAGGAACGCCGCCGTGGCGAATTCGCCGCTGTCCTCTCCAGTAATGGAGGGCGCCAGGGTGCGCAAGTAAAGACAAAAGGAAAGCCCGGCTGCACAAAGCGCTGTGAGATAATCTGCGGGGCGGAAGGAGCGCCCGGGATGTATCGTGAGAAGCGGTCCTGGCGGCGGCGCCGTTGCGCCGGGCATATCCTGTACTGCGCTACCCATGACTTCCTTCCGCTGGTTTAAAGCTTCGGTTCCTGATGGCGCCAGATGCGCCGGAGATTTGACTGGTGCCGGATAATGATCAGCAGCGCTACAATGACGGTGAACACGCGTGTTGGCGTGGGCAGGTCGAACAGAAAGACGGAAGCGGCCAGTGCGGCGGCCGACGATACCGACCCTGCGCTGACCATGCGCGTAACCACCACCACGACCAGAAAAACGGCGCCTGCGATTACGGCCGGCATAGGCGCCAGGGCAATGAACACCCCGGCACTCGTGGCGACGCCTTTCCCCCCCCGGAAGCGGACGAACAGGGAGAAGGTATGTCCCAGAATGGCGGCCAGGCCGCAGGCGATGGGAAGATACTCCCAGGAATGCAGTTTTGCGAAGAGCATTACGGCCACCCAACCTTTGAACACGTCGACGGCCAGCGCCAGTGCGCCATATCCCTTGCCCAGGCAGCGCATGGTGTTCGTGGCGCCAATGTTGCCGCTGCCTTCCTTACGGATGTCCTTGCCGCAAAAGGCCCGGCCCAGCCAGTAGCCCGTCGGGATGGAGCCTGCCACGTAAGAGAGGCACAGCGCCGCGGGGATCATTAACATTCCGGTCATCGTTTTCGCTTCTCCTCCCGGAGTTCCAGTTTCAGGGGAACACCTTCGAATCCGCAGATTTCGCGGAGCTGGTTTTCAATAAACCGCATGTAACTGAAGTGGAACAGGCGTTTTTGGTTGACAAAGAACACAAATTCCGTCGGTTTTACGCTTGCCTGGGTTGCGTAAAGAATTTTCGCGTGATGGCCCTTTTGTCCGGGCGGGTTGTGTTTCGCCTTGATCTGTTCGACAAGCCGGTTGAGTTCCCCCGTGCCGATGCGCTTGTTCGCTTCGGCGGCCACCCGGTCTACGTAGTCGAATATCCTGAACAGGCGCGTGCGCGTCACGTTGGAAATGGTAACCCTGGGCGCAAACATGACCTGCGGCATTTTCAGGTCCAGTTCGTCTTCCAGCGTCTTCAGCCGCTTTGCCTTGTCCGAGATCAGATCCCACTTCGTCCACACCAGGATAAAGGCGGTGCCCTGTTCCAGGGCGTAACCAATGATGCGCTTGTCCTGTTCCGTCATCCCCTCCGTCGCTTCCATCATGACCAGGCACACGTCCGCCCGGCGAACGGCGCGCAAGGCGCGGGCGACGCTGAAGTGTTCCACAGGCTGGCGTATGCCCGCCTTTCGGCGCAGACCGGCGGTGTCGATCAGCAGGTATTCCCTGTCGCGCCAGCGGAAATCGATGTCGATGGCGTCCCGGGTCGTGCCGGGGACATCGGAAACAATGGCCCGCTCCTCATTGAGCAGCGCGTTCACAAAGGATGACTTTCCCACGTTTGGCCGGCCGATGATGGCAATTTTGATGAGCGGGTTTTCCTCCACGCTTTCTGACTCGGTCTCATCCTCGCTTTCGGGCGCGGTGCTGTCTGACACGGGCAGGAGGGCCGTCACCGCGCGCATCAGGTCGTCTATGCCTATGTTGTGCCCTGAGGATACGGCATGGGGATCGCCCAGGCCCAGGGCATAATATTCATACTGGTTCAGGGCGAGTTTGGTGTTGTCCAGTTTGTTCACCGCAAGCACCACGGGCTTGCCGCTCCGCTGCAGGGATTCACAGACCATCCGGTCGGACCGGGTAATTTCCTGTTGCCCGTCCAGCACAAAAATAACCACCCTGGATTCGTCAATGGCCTGCTGCACCTGTTGCTGCATTTTGCGCGTAATATCGTCCACCGGCTGTTCCACCATGCCGCCCGTATCCACCACGCGGAAACGGTGGCCGTGCCATTCGGCGTCTTCGATGAACCGATCGCGCGTAATGCCTTCCACGTCATGCACGATGGCGCGCTGTTTGCCGATAATGCGATTGAACAGGGTTGACTTTCCCACATTGGGGCGCCCGACAATGGCGACGAGGGGAAGCCGTTTTTGAGAACGCCTGGCGGGGGGCATCAGTTTTTCTTACGCTCCTGCACTTGTTTGTAACCGGCAAAGAAATAATCAACGGCGGACCATCCGGTGGCGGCCACGGTGCCCGCGAGTACGCCGGTCGTCAGAGGCGTGCCGAGCAGTACCGAGATTACCGTGGCCATTTGCAGCACGGTTGTTGTTTTGCCTGAAAGGCGCGGCGCCACCTTGAACGGGCCGTACCGTTCATTGATCAGGTAGGCGCCCAGGACGATGTAGACATCCCGTGCAAGAAAAACCGGCGGCGCCCAGAGGGGCACACCGGGATCGAAATGGGCGTTTGAAGCCAGGAAAATAAAACTCAGGTTGATAAGCAGTTTGTCCGCCAGCGGGTCAAGACGTTTGCCGAGGCGGGATACCTGGCCGAAATAGCGGGCGATATTACCGTCGGCGATATCTGAAATGGCCGCGGCCGCATACAAGGCGAAGGCGATGTGTCTGAAATACTCGCGATCCGGCGAATATCCAAGCACGCACCCTAGGAAAACAGGCATAAGTGCCATGCGGGCGACGGTGATATGGTTGGCAACAGTCACTTGAACGCCCTCCTTTCAAGGATATTTCCGGCAGATGCATCCTGCGGGCGTACGGTGTCGAACAGCCCTGTGGTATCCGCGAGGGTCATTCCCTCCCACGGCCTTCTTGAGAGCCGTGAATGGCGCAATTCTTTTCCCGGTTTCCGGGGCCTGTCCGAAACGCTTTCAGGGTGGGCCCCGGTGAACCCCCGGTGCTTAAAAATCATCTTCCCGCGGAAGATGGCGACGGATCTGGGCAAGAAGTTCTTTGGGAAGAAAGGGTTTCTTGATGAGTTCCACGGCGCCGACGCGGAAAGACTGGGCCCTTGCCTCGGGACTGTGCGCGGAAGACAGGAACAGGACCGGGATGTGTTGGGTAAGCGGATTGGCTTTGATTTGCTCGCAAACCTCATACCCGCTCATCATGGGCATCATGATATCGAGCAGTACCAGGTCCGGTTTTTCAGTACTGCAGATGTCCAGGGCGGAAATGCCGTCGTAAGCGGCAAGCACCTGGAAGTCCTCCGCCGTCAGGGTCGTTTCGAGAAACGCCACGACATCGGGTTCGTCATCCACGACCAATATGGTCTTTGTATTGGCCACAATTCCTCCTCTTTTGCTTTGGACCCGCGTTGGTGACACGCGGGATCTAACTTTTCCTGAGACCTCTACCACTGCCTGGACTTGGAATCATGTCCTGCAGTTCCGACATAAACTCGCTTACATCGCGAAACTGGCGATACACGGACGCGAAACGCACATAGGCCACTTCATCCAGTTGCTTCAGGCGGTTCATGACCGCCTCGCCCAGCAGGCGCGTCGAGATTTCGTGCTCGCCGCCGTTGAATAATTCGCGCTCTATGTCATTGATCAGCGCGTCCACCTGCTCGATGCTGACAGCCCGTTTTTCAATGGCCTTCATAATGCCGGCCTTTAATTTCCAGCGGTCAAAATTCTCCCGCCGGCCGTCTTTTTTGACGACCATCTGCGCCACTTCCTCGATGCGCTCATAGGTGGTAAAACGCCGCTCGCAATTAATGCATTCACGGCGGCGGCGTGTCGCCTCGCCGTCTTTGGATACGCGGGAATCCACCACCTTGCTGTCTTCGTAACCGCAAAACGGACATCGCATATTTCCGCATCCCTATGCTGCAGGTAGTACCTTGCCGCGGTTTTTAGAACCTGCATAGGCCCTTGCTCCCTATGAGCAACAACATATTGTATGTACCGCAGTGAGTATAGGATATCAGATACTATATCCTGTGTCAAGAAAAAAAAGAAAGTGCGGTGTCCCCGTAAACGCGGCGGTCGGTCCGGGTGAAACCGGAAAGTTGGGCCGGCAATTCGCGTGATTGCGAGGTTTCAACGACCAATAGCCCGCCGGGAAGCAGGAGGGAGCGGTCCGCGATAACTTGGAAAAGATTCTCGTGGCAGTCATAGTCGTAGGGTGGGTCCGCAAAGATAATGGTGAAAGGCGGCATGGCGCGGGGCAATCCTTCCGGGAGATGGGCTTGCATCACCATGGCTTGGACGGATACCCCGCATTTTTCCAGATTTTGCCGGGCCAGGCGTAAGGCCTCGCGCGAATCGTCCACGAAGGTGGTATGGGCCGCGCCCCGGCTCAACGCCTCGATACCGCAGGCGCCGACGCCGCTGAACAAGTCCAGGAACTGGGCATCGATTACCCGCGCGCCCAGGATGCTGAACAGACTTTCCCGGACCCGGTCGGAGGTCGGGCGTATGGTGCGGTCTTTGGGTGTGAATAATTTTCTCCCTTTCAGAGATCCTGCAATAATGCGCATAATAAACCAATTCCTTGGGCAAAGCTTTGGGAAAGCCGGCATGTTCTCCGCGGCGCCTCTCCCGATTCCAACACGTTGACGGTATTGTAATACCCTTAACCCTCTGTGGCCAACTGGCGGTTGGTCATTGCGCACTAATTTCTCGTATTCCATTCGTGTTAAATACCTTGACGCGAGTTTTGCCCACAACCCGGATTCCTATAGTATTCGTGATCGTACCTCGTGCTCGTAATCGAGAACATGCACGAGGAATCCGATTATGAACCACGATTACGTTGGACGATTACGAAGCACGAGTCATAAGCCTTTGTTTATATAAGTGTGAACAACCTGCCGAATTTCTTGTTTATGTTGATAGAAGAATTCATATAAGGTACCAACGCCGGTTGTTCCTCACCCGCGGTTTCAGAAGATAGATTCCGGTCTTTTCGCGGCCTGGCACACTCTTCGATACATGTCTTTTTCCCACCGCGAAAAACCGGAATGACGCTTTGTTTTTGGGTCTTTGAGACAAACCAAAACAGGGCACTCTTCTTGGTTACTTTTACTTAGAACAGAATTCATAATTAATTGTCAGCGGAATAGCCCTAAGCGCTTAAACGCGAATCGTTGCCTCGCCTGAGAATCCACCTTTGAGCGCGGGCGGGATTTGGGGTAAAATACCATTGTTCCAGACGGACAGGTTCCGTAACGAGGAGGAAGTTTCCTATGGCCATTAAAGAACAAATCCAGGAAGGCATCAAGGAGGCGCTGAAGGGCCGCGATCAGGCGAGGCTTGACACGTTGCGCATGGCGAAAGGCGCTATTTTGATCAAAGAGAAGGAAAAGGCCCGTACTGAAGCCGTTGGCGATGAGGAAATCATTGCCGTGCTCCGTTCTGAAATCCGCAAACGACAGCAGAGCATGGAGACCTACGAGCAGCTTGGCAAGCAGGAAGCGGCAGACGGCCTGAAGTTTGAGATTTCGGTAATCGAGGAGTTTTTACCCAGGCAGTTATCAGAGGCCGATATAGAGGCCAAGGTGCGCGCGTTTCTCGCCGAGCATCCCGATATGAACCATGCCGGAAAACTCACCGGCGCGTTAAAAAAGGAACTGGGCGACGCGGCAGACGGCAAAGTGTTGAATGAGGTTTGTCGCCGCGTGCTCGGGGGATGATCGCCGGAACCGATCCTGCGCGAAACCGCGAAAGACCGCTTGTATTACTACTTCGGGAGCGGAAAAACTGAATCAGGGAAGCAGGCAGGATATTCTGGCGACGGCGGCCATCAGCGCTGGGCGCAACGGGGGCTTGCTTGACCGTCCGAGAAGAACGGCCTGTGTTTTCAGCGCTTTCGCGGGCCCGCCGATTGCACAAGTGGAAAGCGCCCGGGAAACCATGAAATAATCGTGCAGGTGTGGAATCCCCCTCGGGAAATCCGGCATTCCAGGGTGGGAAGTTGCAGCAACTGCCGGGGAGCGAGGCGTATGAAGAAAATTAATCTGTTGCCCAACCGTGATATTATGAAGACCGTGAGCGCAATCGTGCTGGGCGGGGGGCGCGGCACGCGGTTGTATCCCCTGACCAAGGTGCGGGCGAAACCGGCCGTGCCTTTATGCGGACGCTATCGGCTGGTGGATATCCCGTTGAGCAACTGCATTAATTCGGGCGTTAACCGGATCAGTGTGCTGACCCAGTTTAATAGCCATTCCCTGAATCGGCACATCAACAGCGCCTATAAGTTCGACGAATTCAGCGAAGGTTTTGTGGAAGTCCTGGCCGCAGAGCAAACCAACGAAACCGGGGACTGGTTTCAGGGCACGGCCGACGCGGTCCGCAAACACTTCAATCATATACGCCGGCATAATGCGGCCCATTTGCTGATACTTTCCGGGGACCAGTTATACCGCATGGACTACCGTGCCCTGCTCAAGACCCACCTGGAAAAGGATGCGGACATAACCGTGGCTGCCCTGCCGGTTACGCGGGAAGCCGCGCGCGGTTTCGGCATCATGAAGGTGAACAATCATGGAGGTATCCGGTGTTTTGTGGAAAAACCTTCCGAGGAATCCCTATTGGATTCCCTGATTACTCCCAGGAAGGTTTTTGACGATTTCGGGCTTCAGGCGGACGGCAAGGAATTCCTCGCGTCCATGGGAATATACGCCTTTAAGGTGGAGGCGCTGGAACGCCTGCTGACGGAAAACAGCAATTGGGTGGATTTCGGCAAGGAAATTCTGCCCAATGCCCTGAAATCGCACCGGATTTTTGCGCACATGTTTTACGGGTTCTGGGAGGACATCGGAACCGTCGGCTCCTATTTTAATGTCAGTATGGATATGACAAGTTCCAATCCACCCTTTGAATTTCATGACCCTAAGAATATGATCTACACCCATACCCGGATGCTGCCAGGTGTGCGGATCACCGATGCCGTCATTAAAAACGCCATCGTCTGCAGCGGTTCGCGTATTCACCGGGCCGAAATCATCAACGCCATTATTGGTATCCGCAGCATTGTCCAACCCGGCGCCGTCATCCATCGTTCCATTGTGCTTGGGGCCGATTATTTCGAGGAGCCGGACGTCAAGTCTGCAAACCCCATTGGGATCGGGAAAAACGCGCGAATCACCCAGGCGATCATCGATCATAACGCCCGTATCGGCAACAACGTCATTATCAAGGGATCCCACCGGCTCAAAGACCGGGACGGGGACGGCTATGCCATTCGTGATGGCATTGTCATCGTACTGAAGGACGCCGTAATTCCGCATAACGCCAAAATCGGTGATGTATAAACGGCGGATTGCCTTGTGCCGGGTCATATTGATAAAATCCACCTTTGTTCTGTCCAAGGCAAAGGCTGAAAAGGAAACGATTATGCAGACTTCGTTAATTATTGAGTCCAATGGTTCAGGAAAAGAAAAACTCGAGGCCTTGTTGAGCCAGGGCTATACCGTGGTTTCGATCACCGCGAATCATGGTAGAAGTTACAATGATTTTCTGATTATCCTTGAAAAAAAGTAACATGAACCTACGGAGTGAACGACTATTATGAACCGTTCCAAAATCGGTTGGATGGCGGCGGGCGTGATTGCCGCCGGTATTGTCGTGCTTGTTCTTTGGGGATTGCCGGACCGGCTTCCCCCGGAGGAGCAAATAGCCCGTACTGAGGTGGAGTCCCGACTGAATCAGATTCAGGAGGCAAAGGAACAGGAAAAACAGCCGGAGAAGGCCGAGCCGACGGATGCCCCGTCCGGTCCGGATAGCGCACCGGAACCGGAACAACCCGCAAAGGAAGAAGTCATGCTGCCGGAAGAAGCCCCCGATGTATTTAAAGTGAAGTTTGAGTGTTCCAACGGAGATTTCGTGGTGGAATGCCATAAGGACTGGGCACCCCTGGGCGTTCAGCGTTTCTATGAACTCGTGAAAAGCGGATATTACGACAACTCCGCGTTTTTCCGAGTGGTGCCCGGGTTCGTGGTACAGTTCGGACTTGCCGGCGATCCCGTAATGACCGCGGCATGGAGGAACAAGCGCCTGCAGGACGACCCTGTCAAGGAAAGTAATCTGCCCGGTACGTTGACTTTCGCCACATCGGGGCCAAATACGCGGACCACCCAGTTATTCATTAACACTGGCAACAATGCCCGCTTGGACGGGATGGGATTCGCCCCCTTTGCAAAGGTGGTTGAAGGCATGGACGTGGTGAAAACCATTAATGCCGAGTATGGCGAAAGACCGGATCAGGGCTTGATTACGGCGGAAGGGAATGCGTATGTCAGCAGGAACTTCCCCAATATCACCCTGATTAACAAGGCATCCTTTCTGCAATAATCCTGAAAAGGGTTGTTGAAACGGGAAGCGTTTGTCGCTGAAGAAAGGTCTGAAAGGACTTACGGGCCTCAAAGGGTGCGTGAATCAGGAACGCGTTCTACCGGCCCCTGAATCCTTTGGGTCCTTCAAGTCTTTTGCCGGAATATATTTCCCACTTTTGCCGCTGTTATGGTGATGTTTTAGATTTACTTGTGATCAGCCGGACATACGATGGTAACGAAGGCGGGCTTTACTACCGGTAAAGGTTCGATGTAGACAGGCGTCCCAACGGCAACCCAGTCGAACAGTTCAACCGCATCTTCATTGCGCAGCCGGATGCATCCCTTTGAGGAGGGCTTCCCGATATTTTCCTCGTCATTGGTGCCGTGCATGTAAATCAGGCGTTGAAACGAATCCACGACAACGCCTTGCGCGTCTTTGTCTTTGTTAATGCCGGGCTCCAGGCCGTCCAGGATAAATACCCGGGTCAGCACAAGGTCTTCCGGTACTTTCTGGCCGGGCTTCCATATCTCCGCCGTGGCCTTCTTGGACCGGAAAACCTGGCCTATCGGCTTGCCGTCCCCGATCTTTTCACGAATTCGGTGCCAGCCGGGCGGGGTCTGGTTGGTGTTCAGGCGGGCGCCCACACCTTTTTCGGCCGTGGCACAGGGAACCGTCCAGAGTACCTGGCAATGCTTGATCAGGCGAAGATCCTGGCGGGCAACGGAAACCCAGACGCCGAGATCCTCACCCACCCAGGTCGCCCAGTCAGCCTGAACCTGTTCTTCCAGGCTCAGCGCGGGCGCCGCGGGATCCATGTTTTCCAAGTCGTTCATTTGATCCTCCGGTTTTCCAATGGATGGAGCGGAAATCTGAGGGATATCATCGTTCGGGTCCAATTCAATAATATCCTGTGCTGTCCCGGCACGCGGTTTTTGGATGGCTTGTTGGGCGGGAAGGGACGAGCACGCTATGGTGGCGAGAGAGAGGCATACGGCTATTGTTGCGCGCATTCAGTTTTCTTTCTTCGAGTTTAAGGCTACGGGGCGGATTACTATTTGCTTGAGACCTTGCAGGCGTTGCAATAGCCGTGCAGCACGATGTCGTGATGTTCATGGACAAAACCCGGCGGGGTCAGTTCCGCAATGACTTTCGGGCAGGCGCCAATCACATATACCTTACGGCAATAACAACAGTGAAAGTAGTGATGATGTTCCCTGTCGGCCATTTCGTAATAGGCGGTTTCTCCGGGAATGGCGACCACGGTCAAGTTTTCTTCCTCCACCATGCGCCGTATGGAACGATAAATCGTGGCGATGCCGATACCGGGCCGTTTCCGGCGCGCGAGCGCAAAGACCTCGGCGGCGTTCAATGGGCGTTTTGAGCGCTCAAACACCTCCCATATCAATCGCTGCTGCAGGGTGCTGCGCCGTTTTGTCGCTGGTCGCGTCACAGGGCCTCCATGTCCGATATATCCGGTTCAGGGATATTGTAACGTTCCAAGAGGATAAATTCATCCTGATCAACGGGTAAGGCTGAAAAAGAGGCCTGCTGGTGAAACGCATTAATGTACTGAGGGCCCGGCGAATGTTGCGGTACTAGCCTCGGCAACGCATACGGGTAAGAAATGATAGCACAAGAGATAATTCGGGCCAAAACATAGTAAAACGACGTCCAGGCTCTTTTCCGTTCCGCTAAAGCGGCGGGCTGGTATGCTTAAAGAAGAGGCGGCCATACCCGGCGAGAACGTATTTCCGCCTTCAATGTGCGGACAAAGATCAACCGGCCGCCCGCAGTACCGCCCCGGCGGATTGCCCGCCCGCGGCACAAATGCCAAGGAGCGCGGTTTCTTTGCCTGAACGGTGGAGTTCGTTGGCCATGGTGATGACCATGCGCGCGCCCGTGGCGCCGAAGGGATGGCCCAGGGCAACAGAACCGCCGTGCACGTTGATATCTTCGGGTCGAAGCTCCCCGGGCGCTTTGTCCACACCCAGGTGTGTCTGCGCGAAACTGTCGGTGGCCATGGCGCGGAGCACGCACAGCACCTGCGCGCAAAAGGCTTCGTGGATGTCCACGAGGCCGATGTTGTCAAGGGTCAAGCCGGCGCGCATGAGCGCGCGGGGCATGGAAATGGCCGGACCTATCAGAAGTTGGTCGCCGGGGTCGACCGCGTCATAAGACCAGCTTTCGAAGAAAGCGAGGGGCACGAATCCCAGCGCGCGTGCCTTTTCTTCGCTCATGAGCAGCACGGCCGCGGCCCCGTCGGTGAGTCCGCTGGAGTTGCCCGCCGTAAGGGTGCCGTCCTTTGCGAAAGCAGGCCGCAGACGGGCCATCTTGTCGAGAGAAGCGTCCTTGCGGACGATGTTGTCCGCCTCAATGGTTTTACCTTCCGGCGTGGTGACGGCGATGATTTCACACGCAAACCGTCCGCCCGCGACTGCGCCGGCGGCGCGCTGGTGTGACTGTACCGCGTAGAGGTCCTGTTCCGCGCGGGAGACGCCATAATGGCGCGCCATGCGTTCCGCCGCTTCTCCCATAAGTTCACCGGTCGTACGTTCGCGGATCTGGGGACGTTGCGGCATCAGGTCCTTGCGCAGGCTGATTTTGCCAAGCAGTTTAAAATAGTCGATCACCCCCGATTTGGAGTTCATGACCACCGGGGCGGTTTTACGCACAAAACTCTGGGGCATTTTCACTTCGGCGTTGCTGGTGGAATCGCTGCCGCCGGCAATCATGATCGAAGCTTCGCCGCGCTCGATGGCTGCCGCCGCCTGTGTAATGGCGAGAAACCCCGAGGTGCATGCGCGGGTGACCGTGGATGCTTCAATACTGCGGGGCAGGCCGGCGTCCAACCCGATTTCCCTCCCAATATTCGGGGTGCTTCCCGGCAGAATAACGCCTCCCCAGATGATGCCGTCCAGTTCCTTCCCGGATAGATTGGTTTCTTCCAGCAATGCTTTTACCGCGGCCGTGCCGAGCATGATGGAGTCCAACGCGATAAAGTCTCCGAAGGCGCGCAGGAAGGGTGTCCGCACCCCGCCCACAATGACGGCACGGGTCTTGATCGGAGCATTGCGAGATACAGGCATGGTATGTTGTCTCCTTTGATGTTATGAAACGGGCCGGTCAGGCGCCGAGAAAACTGCCGCCGCAAACGCGGAGCACTTCCCCGCTCAACCCGGCGGCGCCGGGACTCACGAGAAAGGCGATTGTTTCAGCGATATCTTCGGGTTGTCCGCCCCGTGACAAATTGCACAGGCGCCGTGCCCCCACGCGCGTGCCGAATGGCATCGCGGCGGTCATCTTGGTCTCGATAAAACCGGGCGCCACGGCGTTTACGATTATTCCGCGCGCGGCGAGCAGCGGCGCGAGCCCTTGCACATAGCCGATGAGGCCCGCCTTTGTTGTCGTATAGTTGGTCTGGCCGAAGTTCCCCGCAATGCCGCCCACCGAGGAGAGGCACACAATACGGGCATTTTCTGACAGCAGGTCCCGTAAGGCCTCGTTTACCCGGATTAAGGCTCTCAGGTTCACATCCAGTACCTGGTTCCAGCGGGCATCGTCCATGTTTGCGAGCGTTTTGTCACGCGTAATGCCGGCGTTATGTACGAGGATGTCAAGACCGCCGTGGCGGTCCGCGATGTGGGCGTGAATCCTCTCGGCCGCAGCCGCATCGGTGATATCGCAGCCCAGGGTTTCGCCGCCGATGGCATTCGCGACGGTTGCCGCTGCCTCCATTTCCGCCGGGCGGTCCATAAGGATTACCTTCGCGCCTTCCCGGGCAAGCGCGCGGGCCGTGGCTGCGCCGATTCCGCGCGCACTGCCGGTGACAAGCGCCGTCTTGCCCGCGAGAGGCTTCTCAAACGACGCGCCTTGCACGAGCGGCACTTGCGCGGAAATATGAATCGACTGGCCCGAAATGTAAGCGGAGTGGTTTGACAGGAAAAAGTGTAGAACAGGCTCGATACGCTCCTCAGCGCCTGTATCGACGTGGACGGTCAGGGCAGTGCTCCCCTTGCGCCCCAGTTCGCGGCCCAGGCTGCGGATGAAGCCTTCCACGGCCCGGAGCGTGGCGCGTGCAAGGGGATCGCGCGCTTCTTCCGGCGGCCGGAGCAGCACCAGGGTACGCCCGCAGACCCTGAGCCCGCGCACATGTGCATGGAAAAAACGATAAAGTTCGTCAAGGTCGTCGGGTCCTTGAAAACCTGTTGCGTCAAAGACAAGCGCGTTAGAATCGACTTGTCCTGCAGGTAAGGCCGGATCCAGCCGCTTTATCCCGGGAAGTTCCAGGTTTCCTCCCTGCATCAGCAACTCTGCGCCCATCCGCAAAAGGGATCCCGCGACAAGATCGGGCAGCAGTGCCCCGCTGCCGGAACAAAAAAACACGGTTTTTCCCTGCAGCGGCTGCATCGCCCATGGATTGAAAGCCCGATCAAGGGGCTGCGGCAGGGGCACGGGAAGGCCCAGTTTCCGAACGAGGAAACGGGCGGTCTTATTGGAACTTAGATTTACCAGGTAATCGCTCATACGGGTATCCCTTCATTGCTTATTGATGAAACGACCTATATCTGCGCGCTTGTCTGCTGTTTTTCCATTACGGCCAGCAGCCGGTCGCCGGTTTTTGTGATTTCGTCATGAAGGTAACGGCAGCGCTGTTCCGCCCGCTCAAGGTAGCGCTCCAGTAATTCGCGCCGCTCCGGGAAGCGAAGGGCCTGTGCCAGCAGCGCCTCGCAGACGGCCACATCTATGGAAAGGCGGGTCAATCGTTCTGCGTGCAGCATTGCCAGCGCAAAGTCGCGTTTCGGATCCCATTCGCCGGTGAATTTGCCCAGCCCGCCGGCAAGTTTCTTTATGGCAAGGCGCCGGAGAAGATACAGCAGAACCATGTGTTGGCGGCGCTGCAGCCTCGCGGTGCGGCGCACTGCGGAATCCGCCGTGAAGCAGCTTCGCCAGCACGATTTTGCGAGGCCGCTGAAGAAGTCCCCGGGCGCCTTTAATATGCCCATCAGGCTGTCTTTCATGACCATGAGAGACTGGATTTGACTGGTGCCCTCATAGATGGGCAGCACCATGGCATCGCGCAGGAGTTTCTCCGCGCCGTATTCGGTGCTGTAACCATACCCGCCGTGTATCTGGATGCATTGCCTGGACATTTCCACCGCTTTCTCTGAACCCATATATTTCACCAGCGGCGTCATGCGGCGGGATATTTTTTGATGGAGCGCCACTTCGCGTTTTATGGCCTTGCGGTCTTCCGGTTTCGCGGGGGGCAGGTAACGCAGCAGGAGTTCTTTTTTATGTGACATCTCTTCATGGAAGGCGCCTTCCATGGAAAGGGCGCGCAACGCCTGGATGTCCGTCTGCATCTGCTCCAGGTAGTCGGCGATCATTTCATGGCGGTCGATCGTCTTGCCCATGCTAGAGCGCTCCGACGCATAGGCTTTTGCCATGCGATAGGCGGCCTCACAGATCCCCAATGCCTCGAAACCAATGCCGAGACGCGCGTTGTTCATGATCAGGAGCATCAATCGAAAGCCCTCGCCTCGCTTACCTATCAGTTGCGCTGGGGTATGATCGTAGCGGACGCCCACAGTTGCCGAACCATGGTGGCCGAGCTTGTCCTCGAGGTTATCAAACCAGGCATAGTGTGTCCGGTTGCCCTGGGCATCGACGTCATAGGCTTTTACCAGGAACATGGATAAGGCCTTGAGCCCGGAGAATTCGTTGCCTTCCTCGCATTTTTCCGTCTTGGCAACCACGTAATGGTATTTGGCGTGCCCGGAAGTGATAAAGATTTTGTTTCCAGTCAAATACCACTGGCCATCATCCTCCAGGACGGCTTGAGCCGTCAATGCGGCCATGTCGCTGCCGGCGCCGGACTCGGTTATGTCCATGCTGGCCCAGGTCTTGCCGGCGCCGATTTCCTCTATCATTTCCTGGAATCGCGTGGATTTGATTCGGGCGGCTTCCGCATCAAACTCCGTGCTGCCTTCATAGGTTGAGAATACGAGCGCGGCAAGGGCCATGCCGCCATGAAAACCCACATGGGCCGCCATGGAAACATCAGAACGCGCGAAAAGTTCCGTCATCACAAGATGAAGAATGTAGGGACAGTTCATGCCGCCCAGTTCGCGGGGAAGACACATGCTGTGCACCTGCAACGCGTTGAGTTTATCCATGATCTCCTGCGTCACAGGCGGGAAGGAAACTTCGCCGTTCTTCAATGTGGGGTGCTGACGATCAATATCCTTTGTATAGGGCGCCACCTCGTTGGCGGAAAACTCGCCGAGCAGCCCTAGCACCTCCCGGTAGAAATCAAGGGCCTCCTTTTCGTTCGGAAAGCCGTCCGGCGCCTTGTAATCAAACTCTGTCACACCTACGAGCGAAGCCCAATCAATGGCTTTATCAATGTAAAACTTCAGATCAGCATTGTCGTCGTAAAAGTTCACCATTGCGTTTATCCTTTTGTGGAACAGGCCGGACAGTTGCCGACCGCATGTCGAGCGCCATAGGCGCCCGGTTAATCACTTGCGTTTCGCTACGGCAGGCGGTGTTTTTGATCGGTTACGTTGATATTTCTGTCGCCGCACGGCGCTTCCTGTCTTACATCCGGCATATCGCCGAGTACGTTTACCTGTCAGTTGCCTGTACGTACCCCTGGAACCGGGATTCCAGTTGGTGTCCCGCTATTGCCTCGGGGCCCAAGTCAAAATATTGACCCTATCGTACGGTAGAGAATAGAATACCATACGGTAGATTCTAAGTCAAACACGATCTTTTTCCGGAGCCAACAGGAAATGATATATGCATTCTAATTTTGAAGAAACAAACATTGTTTCTATTCTCATGAACCGTGTATGCGACATATGGGACGAGGTAAAGATTATCTCCAAGTACAAGAACGGTCTGCATGGAGAGGAGTGGCAGGGGTACACCGTATCCGAACACATGAAAATTCAGTTGAACCTTGCGGCCGCGTGGATTCGCCTCGGCCTTTCTCCCCAGGACCGTGTGGCCATTATGGCGGTCAACCGGCCCCGCTGGATTTTTACTATCCACAGTTTGCTCACGGCCAACCTTGTAACGGTTCCTGTTTATCCCACGTTGACGGCGGACGAGGCTGCGTTTATTCTTCGAGATTCCGGGGCGAAATGTGCCGTTGTTGATACGCCTGCACAAGCGAATAAAATCATTTCTGTTTTGGACTCCCTGCCCGACCTGCAGGGTATTTATATTATGGACAAACTTGAGCAGGAACCGGGTAACCCGGCGAGTACTCTTGACGCCCTGCTGGCGTCCGCTCCCGAACAGGTAGACACTGAAGAGGTCTATGCGGGGCTTGGCACGAATGTGCGGGGGCACGCAGCCCAGGTGAATCGTGTTCCCATTATTGTGGAACAGCTTTGTGAACGTATCCGCCGTATTACGCCGGAGGATATGGCGGCCATCCTTTATACTTCCGGCACCACGGGACAGCCGAAAGGCGTGGTTCTTACCCACCGTAACTTTCTTAGCCAGCGTCCGCTCCAGAGAGGCCTCAATGTCGGCCGGGACGATATCTTTCTCAATCACTTGCCGTTCTGCCATGCTTTCGGCTTGACGACGGATCTTTTCGGCAGCCTGGAAGTGCAATCGACGCTGGTGATCGCCGACGGCATTCAGCCGGAACAAATCCGGCATGCGCTGCATACGATCCGGCCGACCGTACTGATGAGTGTGCCGCGATTTTTCGAGAAAATTTATATACAAGTGCAACAGGTTTTGGAACAGCGTCCGAAGCCTGTGCGATGGTTGTTTGAAGCTTCTGTTGACACGGGAACCGCTGCGGCCGATTTGGAAACCGCCGGACGGACCGTGCCCCCGTGGTTGCGGTTGAAATGCAGGCTTTCCCGCGTCATCACAAACAAGGTGCTTCGCCAGGCCGGTCTCGACCGCGTCCGCCTCGCTTTTGTCGGCGGCGCGCCGGCGGGCGTTGAACTCTGCCGCTTTTTCCAGGGCTTGGGCATTACTATTTTTCAAGGGTACGGGCTCACCGAGACCAGCCCTGTCGTAACGCTCAATCTGCCCGGTAGAAATAAGCCGGGTACGGTCGGGTTGCCTATAAGCGGCGTGGAAATGAAAATTGCCGAAGACGGTGAAATCCTCCTGCGTGGCGAATGTGTCATGAAGGGTTACTTCGGAAACCCGGCGGCCACGGGCGATGTGCTCGATTCAGACGAATGGTTTCATACCGGGGATATGGGCGAGATCGACCAGGACGGCTATCTCCGGATCGTGGACCGGAAAAAGGAGCTTATTATTACCTCGGGCGGCAAGAATATTGCCCCCCTTGCCCTGGAATCCGCCTTCAACACCGACAGATACATTGATCGTGTTGTCGTTGTTGGAGAGGGCCACCACTATCTTGCCGCGCTTGTGTTCCCGGATTTCGGCCACATCCGGGAGTGGGCGGCCGCAAAAGGACTCGCTTGCCGGACCAACCGGGAGATTGTGGCGCATCCCGAGGTCCGCAAACTTCTGGAAGAACGCGTTGCCCTTGTCAACGAACGATTTGCGCGGTTTGAACAAATCAAAAAATTTGCCATCCTTGAACAATCCCTCAGCATAGAAGGCGGGGAAATCACGCCGACGGAAAAACTAAAACGGCGGGTTATTGCAGAACGGTATCGCAATGATATTGATGAAATGTATGCGTGAGCCTCCCGTTTATCCCGATAATGCATAGTGAACGTTGCTTTCTTGACGTGTATTATGGATGAACAAAGTAACAAACGGCCAAACGGAACCGTTTCTTATGTTCGCCGCACAATGTAATCCTTATCCGGTGATCAGGAAATTCAATTAAACTGTGGATACCAAAACTGTGAAACCCGTGGGGTATCACAACAAAACTCCGGTTTCCGTTCGGTGCTGCCTGGCGGCAGCGGTCATATATAAAGTGAAACTACCGGAATAAATACTTGACAAAGTGAACGAATATTGGTAAACTTTAACCTGACTTAAAATGGTTAGTTGTGTCTCTCTGGAATTGTATAGCGTCCATAGCTTTGATGGAAACGTCCAGAGTAAGCGAATAAATAATCCGGCCATCCAAGTGGTATCAATGGAGGTATGTGGTCATGCTGCAGACCGCGTTTGTCAGTCTTCTCATAAGCGTTTCACAATTATGCCCAACGCCGCCGGTCATAAAACTGAACGGATATGATACCGTCACTGTTACGTGCAATAACCCTTACGTCGAACTGGGCGGCACCGCCTGGAGTGTATGTGACGGCGACTTGACCAACCGTATCGTCATCAACAACAGCCAGGTGAATACCAGTGTGCCGGGTGAATATTATGTCACCTACAATGTCACGGATCAGGGCGGGCAATCCGCCCTTGAACTGGTACGCCGCGTAATTGTGGAGGATAATTTTACCCTCACCGTAAATGGGTTTAACGCAACGATTGACGGAGGCGGTGGGAATCCCATTTATGTTACCTACTGGCACTGCAACCGTGCCTATGACGACTTTGGCGCCCGGGCCTGGGACGACTGTGATGGAGATCTTACGGGCGCCATTATAGTAACAGGGGTAAATGATGTGTTGCCTATACTGGACAGCACCTATACGATTGAATACACCGTTACCAACAGCCGCGGGGATACCCTGACAGCCCAACGCCTTGTTATCGTGGATGACTTTTTGGAGCCCACGGTTTCGCTTTCTGGTCCAGGCCAGTCCATTGCTGAAGTACTGCCTCCAGACGATCCCGACCCGGAATGGTGGCTCGGCTCCGCGGTTCCTCTCTATAACCTGAGATATCCGGTAGGCGATCCGTGGCGACTGTTTACTTTGACTTCCACCTGGCGGATCAGGGATTACCCGAACGGGGTGAATGACGATTATGCGCCGCATTGGTGGTATTGTAGAAAGCCCGCCTATGAAGACCCGGGCGCGTCCGCGTTTGATGAATGTGAAGGCCCCCTGGATCCACGCACCGTATTGGCGGTGTTGATACGGTGGTATGATCCCCCGGGAGAGTGGGGTTGCGTGTGGGTAGGCTTTATGGGTGATATTAACCGCAATCCGCCGCCACCCCTCGATAACGGTGTGCCTTACCGCATGTTTTACCTGAGTGTGGATTCAAGTGGGAATGCTCCGTGGGGCTGGTCGTGGTTCCGTTCTGTTCGTTCCCGGCAAATCAGGCCTGTGTATGCGGTGTCTCTGCAAACCATCAGCGGCCCTCCCATCGATGCTGATGTGCAGCTCCCGTGCGGCACGATTTTTGACCCGGCTGCCGATGTGGTCGCGTTGAGCCTTTGTGAAGGGGACATTACGCCGCGCCTAACCATTACCTCCAGTGGCATCGATTTTACGAAGCCGTTGCCGATCGGCAGTTACCGTATCCGTTATGATGCCGTGGATAATTATGGTGTGGCGGGATGGGCGCAAAGAAACGTCAATGTTGTGGACGGCGGCCGCCCTGTCATTACCCTGCTGGACGAAGCCGGCTCTCCTACCACGGCTAAAACGGTCATTCCCTGGTGCGCGTTGCGAGACAAGGGTCCGGAGTGGTGGAAAGAATACCCGGATGAGGACGAGTCCAACTGGTATGTGCTTCGACCGGGCGACGGATGGAAAGTTGCGGATAATTGCGCCAGCGATGATGTGTTGACGAACCTGGTGCAGTTGTACGGGCAGCAGGAATTGCGCGACGCCCTTGAAATGTTGCCGGCCGTTCGCGAACAAAGCACTGTTGGCGAGGGCGAGGGATTTCCGATCGATCCGGCGACATATCTTCGTGAATACCGCTTGAGCCATAATGTCAATGACGGATCTGGGGAGTCTACCGGACAGGCCTCTGCCTATCGCATTGTTGAAGTGGTGCCGACCGTCCCGAAGGTTGAATTGAAGATCGACGCCAATACGACGGTGGAATGCGGGTCTGAGCTTGGCGTGCTGAGGGATCTGGTGACTGTCACGGATGAACCAGCAGTAGCGGGTGTGGAAGGATGCGGTATTGATGATATTGATCCTGCGTTCCTGACTATTAGCGGTTTCGTGGACACGGATGTGCCGGGTAAGTATACGGTCACCTATGATGCCATCAATGCCTTGGGGATCAGTCTGGAAGCGCCGGTGGTTCTGACGGTGAACGTCAAGGATACGAAGCCGCCCGTGGTATCTCTGATCGAGAAGCCGGGGGTCGTTATAGATCCTTCCCTTGAGTGGGAGGTGGGCGTGCCGTTTAATTGGGCCACGCAGGTGACGGTGACGGCCACGGATATTTGCTCCGGCAATGTGGCGGTCGCATTGACCAGCGATGGAGGAATGAATTTCAACGCGCCGCAGCAGGGACTGTACCGCTTGGTCTTTTCGGCCGTGGACGAGGCGGGCAATGTCGGGAAAGCGACATTGACGGTCAGCGTGGAGGCTGAATATGTGGATCGCTATCCGGAAATAGCCCTGCTGGGCGAGAGTCTGATTGCCCTGGAATGCCATAGCGTATTTACCGATCCCGGCGCGGTGGCGACCGATGAAGAGCAGGGCGATCTTACCGCCTCGATTCGCAAGGGCGGATTCGTGAATACGGCCGTCCCCGGATCCTATGTGTTGACTTATACGGTCACCAACAATTTGAATAACAGCGCCTCCGTTTCCCGCATCGTGACCATTGAAGATACAGTGGCCCCGATACTCACCCTGCGTCCGCCCACGGCGATGACGGTTTCGTTGAACGAGCGCTTTATCGACCCGGGCGCGAGCGCGGATGACAACTGTGACGGTAATGTGCCGGTAACGGTGGTGGGCGCCGTAAATACCGCCAAGGCCGGGGTATACCTGCTTACCTACATCGCCACTGACAGCACCGGCAATGACGCCTTCCCGCTGACCCGCCGTGTTACTGTTTTGGGTACAATGGGCGGTGAAGGCGAACTGAGGGAAGGCGAAGGCGGCGAAGGGGAAGGGGATGAAGGTGAAGGAGAAGGTATGGAAGGTGAAATCGACTGCTGTGATGACGGCTGTTGCGGATGCGCGCCCTGTAATTTATGGCCGAAAATAAAGGAGCGCCTGCTGGGCGATTACCTGATCGTCGGCCTGGGCATGATGTCTATGCTGGCCTTTAAACGTCTGCGTTAACTATTTCCGCGTTAAAAAAATAAACCTGTGAGGCTTTTAAAACCTCACAGGTTTTTTTTAATGTCCGTAGGCTTCCGACGCCGTCTGATCCTGCCTGCCAGCTCGATGGCGTTTCGGGCTTATCCCGCCAACTCCAGTGCCTTCGCCAGGGCTGAGTCTGGCCGGATTCGGGGAACCACAATCTCTTCGGTTGCGGAAAGCCGCTGACGGGAGACAAAAAGGGCCGCTCCGGGATGATGATATGCCATCGTTTTGATGTAGTGCCACCATTCATGGTTGGCAGCGCTGGCCCGGGAAAGCATCTGGGGGATGGTCCGCAATTCCGGGAGAATCGCCGGATCCAGGGGGGGCTCGGCAAGCACTTCGATGATATCCGGCCTGAAGGCATTCAGTTTGTCAAAAACGGGCTGGTAGTTGGCCGTAAGTTGTGCCGCCTTTCGGAAGACCTCGGCGAAGGCGGCCCAGTCATGGTCCAACCCGCGGATGAGCGCCGCGGTAAACTGTATCCTGGTTTCGGGGGCTGCCTGTTCCAGGCGTCCGGAAAACTCCGCGTAGGGTAACAGGTAGTTCAAGGCGGCCTTGCACAAGACGGCATCTTCCTGAAGGGAAAGCGTTTGTTCCGTGGAGGCCGGATATACGCTGTGCAGTGCCGGGGCGCGCTCCTGATAGTCCGGTACGGCGGGCAGCGGTTCCGGAAAGGCGGCATAATCGTACTGAAGCCCCAAGGCGATGGTATATCCCCGGACCGCCGCCGCGATTTCCCCGCGGTTCAGGCGCTCGTCCGCTTTGTCGAGGACGATATCCTGGATGCGCCTGCGGACCCGTAATAGTTCATAGGCCTGCGCCGCAGCGGTATATTTTCCCAGTCTGGCCGCATTATCGCCGAGTGCAAGCACTGCCTGCCAGGGCAGCTTGGGTGGTCCCTTTCGGTCGAGCTGTTCGCGAATAAAACGGGAAATATCTTCCTGTTGTATCAGCGACAGGGCCTCCCTGTAACGGGGCGTGTCCGTCGTTTCCGGGAACAGGTAGTCGTATTTCGGAGTGGAGGCGTCTTCCGGCGAATCTTTACGAAAAGGCGATGCGGGCATGAAAAGCAGCCTGAAATTGACGATATCACCCTCGGCCACCGCGTACGCGAGGCATTCATCAAGCAGGGCTTCATAATCTTGTGCGGGCGTTTCGGGGGGATTGCTCATTCCGGTATGCTCCCTTCCAGCAGTTCCTCCACAAAGGAAGATCTCGTTTCCCAATCAATGTCCGGCGCCGAAACTTCGAAATAGGGAAGACGTTCATGGATTTCGTGGTAACGCTGCTGACGGTACTGGCGCAGAATACGTCCAGCCAGGCGCTCGTGGACAGAGTCCCAACCGCTGTTTTCCACGCATTCGGGGTCGCGACCGGCTTCCAGAACAAATTCCTCCATGTATTTCGCAAGAAAATTGCGCAAGGCCTGATCATACTTGCGCCGCAGCACATCCTCCTCGCCGGCATCACCTTTTCCGGTAGCAGTGCGCCATTCTTCCTCCATGCGCATAACTTCATTTCGTTCAAGTAGATACGTTTCACCGCGTTGGCGATCACGCAAAATATAGAACGCCGCGTTCAGTTGCGCCATAAGAAGAAGGTAATGGTCGCGTCGATCATCCGCCTGCCGGTTCTCGCTGATTTCAATGAGAAGCTGTTTCATGCGTTTCTTGTAGTTGCGAATTACATCGGCTGGCTTATAATTTTCAGGCAAGGCAAGCACCTCGCGATAATCCGTGTATCCCATGTCGCCGGTCATGCATCGTTCCTTATTTATTTAGACACGCCAAGTGGCTGATACAAGCAACAGGCTGCGGCGCTCTGTTTCTGAAACTGGCGTCCCGTACCAATGGAGGAGCGTAAATAGATTGCAGAAGGAGTTTTGCCGCGTACAAAATAACACATGGCAGAAGGCGTCTTTTCAAGCGCTCCTGCGACAATACGGCCTTTCGCACGGGTATGCGGCAAAGCGCCTATTGCCTGTTTAGATTGTAGAGTTTTCCGGTACGGTGAAGCAAAAAAAATTGGCGCGGACCGTATGGCGGGGGAGGGAAGGAGGGAGGCACGGTCCGCGCTCTTGCGAGGAATGGGTCTGCTAAATAGGGTCTGTGTTATGTCGTTCACTCAAGATAACGCATTGTATCCGAGCGAAGTTGACGGAAGTTTAACAAGGTAATGTTAGGATATTGTTAGGAATTCGGGATAAATTGAAAGTAACAGTATTATTAATTTACCCCGGCTTCGAATCCAATATACCCATAAAAACAAGATGTTCTTTAGGGTTTAAGCCCTGTCGAAACCCAAGAGGATTCAACTGTCATCTGCTAGAAGCTAACAAACTTCAGTCGTATATATTCCCTGAATACCAAAAAAGTTCCCAGATTAGGTAAGAAATTTTATTGATTGCGTTTTTTCTGGGTATGAAGTGTAAATGAATTGTAATCTGTGTTACAAAAAACAGCCCCCAGTAGGCCATGCTGATATAAAATCTATTTTCTGGTGGCTAGGCTCAGAAGGACCGCAATATCGATACCGCGATGCTGCGCGGTAAGAAAATCAAAGGAGAGTAAGGGCATTTGTGTTTCAGGGCATACAGTCCGCCCGATGGTTTGTTTCTTGGGGCGGTGGGGTGCAGGGATATTACGTTCGCGTCGGTCCGGCGGATATACCCAAGGGCTTGGTGTTCGGAGGGCAGGCTGCTTTGATACTTCTTGCCGGGGATCGGGGGAAAGCCTGGCGCTTGGTCCGAGTCTGGGGATGGGGGGGGGGGCTGATGTCAAACTGCTCATGCTGTTGTTTGTGTTTCTTCCCCTATTTTCCAGGTGGCGCGGGGTGAAATTTCGGTTGACACGATTGCTAATGCTGTGTTATAGTAACCCCGTTACGGCAGTGGGGATTAGTTGTGGCATGCGCTTCGAAAGGATAGCATGACATGATCCGCCAAGAGCGAGGAAGGCGGCAGAGTCGTTAGTAAATCACCAGGAGACTGGGCTGATTATGAAAAAATGGACGGTGATGTTAATCCCGCAAGGGCAGGGTGGAACCAGTTCACTTACGCTTTGTGAACTTCATTTCTGGCTTCTTGGCGCGGTCGTAATCGTCTTGGCTTTTACCGCTTCTTTCTTTTTCCAGCGCCAACAGGAAGTGGCCCGCCAGGCGGAGGCGCTCCGCCAGATCAACCGCAGTTTGGAACTGGAATACGCCAACCAGGTCCCGGTGATTGTGGAAGCGCCCAAACCGGATGTAAGCAAAGAAGAAATCCGCCAAATAGAGGCCCGGCTTCGTGCTGAATATGACGCCAGCATCCAGGCCATCAACACCGAACTGACTGATTTGTATGATATGGAAGCGCGGGCCCGGAGTATAACCGGCCTGGAGCCGCGTACCCCGACGACCTTTGAACCCGCAGTGGCTGCCGGGGACGGCAAAGGCGGCGGCCCTTCGCACACGGGGCCCTTTTCCTATCCTAGTGAAAGTGAAGTTAAGCGTCCTCCGCACGTTATTTATGGCATGACGCGCCCTTCCGCCGACTTGATCATCGAGGAAATCCGGTTGCGCAACCGCAGTCTCGGTGAACTTGTCAGTGACATGACGGTGCAAAAGGAACGCATTGAGCGGGTGCCTGCCGGGTGGCCGATCGGACCGGGCAGAGGGCGCATCACGTCCTCCTTTGGGTACAGGCGCGATCCCTTCTCCAGGCGGGTGCGCCATCATGACGGTGTAGACATTTCCGCCAAGAAGGGCACCCCGGTGCTCGCCACGGCGCGGGGCAGGGTCGTCAAGGCGGAATATATCAGCGAGTATGGCAATTCCGTCATTATTGACCATGGTGACGGACTG
>Ga0123335_1001428_pt1 | contig 38830 bp, 34 predicted proteins | sample BiotimSIPDNA_2_FD_89707 | JGI IMG/M metagenome (GOLD analysis project Ga0123335, IMG submission 89707) | Anaerobic biogas reactor microbial communites from Washington, USA - Biogas_R2 time_0 SIP DNA | ecosystem: Engineered > Bioreactor > Anaerobic > Unclassified | place: Washington, USA... | reverse complement strand
GGCAATGACTGTTGTTGCCATGTGAACATCCATCCCGATATACTTTGATGTATTCATTGGACGCTCCTTTGAAGATTTGGGTTTTGATGGCTCAATAACCTTATCATCGAAGGAGCGTTTTTTCATAATTGCTGATATCCGGTAGTAAGGCTCTGCGGGGATGGAACCCGGCGGGGAGTAGCCAGGCCCAAAATCCCGGGGCTTGGGCAGCGGCACCCTTTCATAAAGCGTAGGGACGACCGAAGAATCAGGCCGTATAACATCGATCGTCCCGCCGTTACCGGTATCGACTACTTCTCCGACGCCAAAGCCTTCTCCGCATTCCGCAGCATCAACTCGACGGGCCTGCTCTCTTTTCCGAAGTAGATGCTCATGTGCGGGAACGGAATCTCGATGTTGTAGCGATCGAAGGCATTCTTGATTCTCCGGCGCAGTTCCCTCGCCGTGGCCCACTGGTGCAGAGGAAGGGTCTTGATGCGGGTCTTTATGACGATCTTGGAATCATCGATATTGTCGACTCCAAGAACTTCAAAAGGAGCGAGGATCGATGGCTTGAACTTCGGGTCTTCGGCCAATTCGTCGCCGATTTCCTTCAGGCGCGCCATGACTTCGTCGACGTTTTCCTTGTGAGCGACCGCAACGTCAACGACGCCGTAGGAAAATTCCTTCGTCATATTGGCAACCTGCTTGATCTCGCCGTTCGGGAATATGTGGACGGTCCCGTAGAAATCGCGCAGGATCGTCGTCCTCAGCCTTATCGCTTCGACCGTCCCTCCGGTGCCGTTGACATTAGCCACGTCTCCCACCCTGATCTGATCCTCGAGGATAAGGAAAAAGCCGCTGATGACATCCCTCACCAGGTTCTGCGCGCCGAATCCGACGGCCAGTCCCACGATACCGGCACCCGTGATGATCGGAGTGACGTTCATGCCGAATTCACTCAGGATCATCATAATCGAGACGCTGATAACGATTACTGCCGCCGCATTGTTGATGATCTTCCCCAGGGTCCTGGCACGCTTCTGGACCTCAATCGCGGATGCGTCCCGTTCCTCGACAAAGCTCTCTATCTGGGAAACCGCGAGTTTGACAATCCGGAGGACGACATAGGCGCCGGCCGCGATACCGACGATGCGGATAAATTTGATTCCTTCGTTTGACATGCTCACGTCAAGTATCTTGAAGGCCACCGCCGTAGCGATGAGGATGAGAAAGATCTTCGAGAGCACGCCGAACGGCTGAAGGAATTTCTTCAAGCCGGCATGGCGCTCACCTGCGTAGGCTATTACGGTCGTGACCACGCGCGACATGAAGTAGGCGAGAAGGAAGACCGAAACCGTCAGAATTCCCTTCTGCATATAAGCGGAGCTCTTGGGCGGCAGAGGCAACCAGTGGCTCAATCCATAGAGGATTACCATCAGTACCAGCGGTGTAGTGCTGCTGTCGAGAAACGTCAGCAGCTTTTCATGCAGCCCGCTCTTCGTTTTCTCGGCCCATTTCCGGGCATGCCGCCTGATGAGCAGCTTGACAATCACTCCAGCCAGCAGAGCAAGCAGAGGGTAAACCAGATAACGCGACTCAAACCCAAGCCGAGAAGAAATCCAATCCAGGTATTCCAGACAGAGCGTGGATTCAGCCGCGGCAGCGAACAGCGAAACTTTCATCTTCATCCTCACTTTTAGCGGTTCATGGTACCATCACGACCGCGGAATACAACCCCGTTTCAAGCGGGCGCCTACCTGAACCATTTCAAGACGCTGACAATGTTTGAAAAATCATCCGACCAGAACACTGCATTGCCTCCGTTGTCGACAGGCGTCCATTGCGGATCATTGCAGAGGAGCCCGAGGTCATCATGCCTGCGTGCCAGCACAGCCCAAACCGAGGGATCCCTGCCGCTGTCCGCGTCGAATTCCCTGTCCTCACACACAACCCCCGCAAGTCCCAGCGTCTTTGCCGCGCCGGCGAGCACCGGCCGCAGGTCGAGGCTTCGGTTCGATATGTGGAATGCCATCATTCCGCCCGGCGCCAGCTTCGACAGATAAAGGTCGATCGCTTCCCTGGTAACGAGGTGCATTGGAATGGAGTCGGAACTGAAGGCGTCAAGGACGATGAGCCCGTAGAAGCGGTCCGGTGCATTCCGGATGCTCAGGCGCGCGTCTCCCGTAATAACGCGCACCGTGCCTCCGGCGCACGAATCCAGGTATGTGAAGTACTCCCGGTTCTGCGCGATTCCCACCACCGCCGGGTTGATTTCATAAAACGTCCATTGCTGGCCGGGACGTGAATACCCGACCATCGCGCCGGCCCCGAGTCCGACACCCGCGACGCGGCCCGGCAAGCGACGCGCCTCGAATGCTTCGAATACCTTTCCAAGCGGCCCCTCGCGATGATAATAGGCAAGCGGCTCACAACTGCGCCCGGCTTCCAGGAACTGTTTCGCGTGGACGGTATTGCCGTGGTACAGCAGGCGCAGGCCCGAGTCGCGGCTCTCGGCCACCCTCAGTACCCCGAAGAAGTTGCGCTCGTTATACAGAGTGGCGTCCCCGAATCCGCCGTAGAACATCCCGCCGATCATGACAGCCACAATCGAGAGCCCGAACCGGACCCGACGGTGGCGGGCAAAATAAGCGAGAAATGCCGGAACGCCCAACACGAGCCCCACCCTTTCGCCGGCGCGCAACTCCATGCCCGGAGTCGCCAGCACAAGAACGATCGCAACCAGACAGATACCCAACGGAACAACGAGATCCATTCGCCGATCGAATCCGCGGATCTTCGACACCGCCGACGGCACGAGGAAGCACGCTCCCGCTATCGCTAGCGGGTATTCGAAAAGCGAATCAAAGAGTACCGGCGCAACAATGCCGTTGAATATGCCTCCGGCCATGCCGCCGAGGGCGATCCAGACATAGTAGTCGACGAGGTGTTCCGACGAAGGCCGGTCATCTGCGAGACGGCCGTGGCATATCAGCGAAGCGATAAAGAAGAACAGCAGGTGAAGCGGCACCAGAAACCATCCGGGCTCCCGGGCGCCGGAAAGATACACAAAGGTCAGGATCAGAACAGCCCCGGGAAAGATTCCGATTCCCCTGCGGCGCGGCACCCATTGCCCCCTGGCAAACACCAGGATGAACGTGCCCAAATACAGCGCCAGTGGAATAACCCACAGGAGCGGCACCGCCGCAAGATCGGTCGAGATGTACTGAGTCACGCCAAGCATCAGGCTGGAAGGCATGAATGCAAGCGCCAGCCACAGGAGCCGCCGCTTCCATGCGACCTTCTCCCCGCTGTTCGCTTGCGGCGCCTGCACAGCTGCCGCCGCAGCTTCCAAGCGCCGGGACAACAGCAGACACGACAATACCAGGATCGCGACAAACCCGTACCCCAACGCCCAGAATCGCCCCTGCTCACCCAGAGTAAGATTCGGTTCCAGTACGAAAGGGAAAAGAACCAGCGCCGTCAGGCTCCCAAGGTTGCTCGCAGCGAACAGAAAGTACGGATCCCGGACGTGCGAGAACCGGTACTGCAGCAGAGGGCTGCAGGTCGAGACGATAAAGAACGGCAGCCCAACCATCCCCGGCAATGCTACGAGAAGCCACACCACCGGAGCCTGCCGGGCAAGCGCAGAGTCGATTATGTCCAGGGAAAGCGAAAACGGGAGGAACAGCCCGGCTGCCGCGATTAGCAGAAGATGAACGACGAGTTTGACCCGGTCACTGCACCACCGGATCCTCACGAGCATGTGCACGTAGAGGTATCCCAGCAGGAGCGTCGTCTGGAAAAAGAGCATGCATATGTTCCAGACCGCCGGCGCACCTCCCAGAAAAGGGAGTAGTATCTTCGCAATCAGGGGCTGGGCCCAGAACAGAAGCCCGGCGCCCGTGAAAAGGCTCAAGGCAAAGAGAAGGGTCGGACTCATGCGACCTCGCTTTGAGAAGTAAAGACGCACAGCCTACGATTTCTATTTGACGGCCCCTCTTATATCCGATTGCAGGACTTCTGACAACTCGACATCACGCTCATGTATGTCATAATCTTGTTTTTTTCAGCTGAGACTCTTTCAGAAAGGAAACAATGGCGACAGTAAACGAGAACTTTTTGAAATTGCAGGCAGGATATCTTTTCCCGGAAATAGGAAAGCGGCGGCGGGCGTTCCAACAGGCCAATCCGGAGGCGAAGATCATCAGCATGGGGATAGGGGACGTAACCCGCCCCCTGGCGCCGGCGGTGATCGAAGCCATGCGCACAGCAGTCGACGAGATGGGGAAGAAAGAGACCTTTCGCGGCTACGATGACGGCGGCGTCGGTTACGAATTCCTCCGGGAAGCGATCAGCGAAAACGACTACCGGTCAAAAGGAATCGCAGTCGGGGCAGATGAAATATTCATAAGCGACGGTGCGAAGTCCGATACCGCAAACAGCCAGGAGCTGTTTGGACTCGACAACATAGTGGCGGTCACCGACCCGGTATATCCGGTATACGTCGATACCAACGTGATGGCGGGGCGCACCGGCCCGATGAACGCGCAGGGAATGTATCAGAACATCATCTACATGCCCGCCACGGTGGAAAACAACTTCGTTCCGGAGCCGCTCGACCGCAAGGCGGACCTGGTCTATCTCTGTTTTCCCAATAACCCGACCGGAGCGGTCGCAACAAGAGAGCAGCTTGCCAAGTGGGTTGATTACGCGAAGAAGAACCGGGCCGTGATACTCTTCGACGCCGCCTACGAGGCATTCATCGGCGATCCCGCAATCCCGCACTCGATTTTCGAAATTCCCGGGGCAAGGGAAGTCGCCATCGAATTCCGCAGCTTTTCAAAGACGGCGGGATTCACCGGGGTCAGATGCGCCTTCACAGTCGTGCCGAAAGAACTGCAGGTTTACGACAGCCGGGGACGCGGCGTTTTTCTCAACCCGCTCTGGAGCAGGCGCCTGTGCACCAAATTCAATGGGGTGTCGTACATAACTCAGGCGGGAGCCGCGGCAGTCTACACTCCCGCGGGGAGAGAGCAGATCCGGGAGACGATCGCGTTGTACATGAACAATGCCAAGACCATCCGTGAAAGGCTCAGCACCCTGGGATACACGGCCTACGGCGGCGTCAACGCGCCTTATATCTGGCTTAAAACCCCTGACGGAACGGGCTCATGGGACTTCTTCGATTTGCTGCTGACAAAGGCGCACGTCGTGACGACCCCGGGGGCAGGATTCGGGCCGTCAGGCGAAGGGTACGTAAGGATGACTGCTTTCGGCGAACCGGAAAACGTACACGAGGCCCTGGACAGGATTTCACGCATCTCGTGAAGTTGTTCAGCTACGCACCGGGGCGGCTACAGCCTGTTCTCGGTGCGGGCGATGATGTCGTTCTGCAGGCTGCGGTGCAGTTCAACGAAGTAGGCCGAAAACCCCGCCACACGCACCACGAGGTTCTTGAAGGATTCAGGATCCTCCTGCGCGGCTCTCAGAGTCTCGGAACTGACGATGTTGTACTGGACTTCCATCCCGCCCATATCGAAGTAGGTCTGGAGAAGGCTCTTCATCTTCGCCATGCTGTCGTCACCCGAAAGGGTGACGGGAGCGAATCTCATGTTCAGCGCCAGTCCATTTGTGAACTGCTTGTGGTCAAAGCAGCAGGCCGAGGACAGGACCGCAGTCGGGCCGTTCACGTCTGTACCCTGTTTGGGAGAAATACAGTCGGAGAGCGACTCGCCCGCCATTCTGCCGTCCGGAGTCGCCCAGGCGCGCGAACCGGCATAGACATGCGATGAAGCCGTAAACAGGCCGGGCCTGAATCTCCCGCGCCCGCTGTACCCTCTTGATACCGCGGCGGCGAATGTATCGATCGCCCACTTCACCATGGCGTCGGCATAGGGATCATTATTCCCGTAATGATGCGGCATGTTGAGAATCTCCTGCCGCAGTTCCTCGTACCCCTGCCAGTTCGCTACGACCGCGTCGTAGAGCTGACGGCGCGTGCAGATCTTCGCGTCGTAGCACATATACCTGATTGCGATCAGGCTTTCCCCTATCGTGGCCGTTCCGGTGCCCGGCACCCCGAAGGAATTGTACTTTGCCCCGCCGTTGACACAGTCTCTGCCGCTTTCCATGCATCCTTCCAGCATCGCCGACAGCGCCGGCACGGGACGCTCTTTCATGGATACGTATTCCGAACAGTTGTTCAACGTCAGCAGCCAGTCGACGAAATAATACATCTGGGCCCTGACGGCGGTCAGGACATCGTCGAAGGTCTCCATTTCGTACAGAAAGCCGGTTTCAGGAGCGCATTTCTTCCGGTTCAGCGGATTGATTCCGTTGTTGATCGCAAGGAGAAGGACGTTCGCAAAGTTGACGTCGGCCAGCGAGTGAACGCCGCCGGTCGCGGGATAGTCGTTGCCGGAACCGCCGATCTCCTGGCAGCCTATGATGCAGAAGTCCCTGGCGTCCTGCAGCGAGTAGTGTTTCCCCTCGACCAATGCGTTGATGATAAGATCCTCGTTCTGGAAGCACGGGATCCCGCCCGCACGCCGGGACGATTCGAATGCGCATTCGAAGAGCCTGTCCGGAGTATTCCTGCCGACCCGCAGAGAGACCGGCGGTTCATGCAGCTGAAGCCGGGCCGGCGCTTCGAGCGCCATGAAGGTCACGGGATTGCTCGCGTCGTTCCCGTCTCTGTCGACACCGCCGAGAGTCAGGTGCTGGAAAGTGGAATAAGCCCCGGTCACGCGGCAGACAAGCACGACTCTCGCTCCGAACAATCCGCCGACTTTCAGCCAGAAGCAGTCGACGATCTCCTGCGCCTGCGCCATTGTAATCGTGCCCGCATCGAGTTCCGCCTCGAGACACGGATAGGTGTACTGATCAAAACGCCCGAACGACAGCCCCTGGAAATTGCCGTCCAGATACAGGTACGTCTGGTAGAGGAACGTCGCCTGGACTGCTTCGTAAAACGTCCGTGCCGGGTTTGTTGCAAGCCATTCCAGCGATTCGGACATTCGCAGGAGTTCGGTTTTGCGGCGTTCATTCTTTTCAGACGCCGCTTTTTCGCGGCATGCCGCGGCGTAGCGACGGGCCAGCAGGATATACGCATCGCAGACAATGACGATGGAGCGATAGAAGTAATACTTCTCCGCGTCCGCCCCTCGGATCCGCCCCTGCAGCGCATCGAGGTTTTCCTGCGCCTCTTTCCGCACGGCACCGAACCCTTGTTCAATGACCTTCCTGTAATTCGGAGACAGGTGTCCGGTAGGCATCTGGCCGTTGCCGGCCGGAAATACCATGCAGACCCCGGCATCAGCAAGGGTCAGGTATCCTTCGGGCATAGCCGCGTCCATCAGGGCGGTGAAGCAGTTCTCGCGCCAGAAGTCGCGTATCGTGTACAGAAGCTCCCGCTCCTGCTGAGGGAATACCATCGGCTCATCCTGGAACTCGCGCGCATCGAAAACCCCCGATTCCAGCTCATCGTAGAGCCAGGCCATCCCGTCATTCTCGGGCCACATGGTTGTGCCCTTGTAGTACTTGCCGATATTCCCGACAATGAGTTCGTCGTCTTCGACCCGGACCGTCATCTTTTCGCAGACGTCATAGAGCGATTGCGCTTTCCTGATCGCGGCGGGCGCATGCCTGTTCCTCCCGTAGCTTTCGGTGACAATGAGTGCCCGTTCGGAGTCGAGGGTAAAAGGAGAATTGCGATAACGCTCTTTCAGTCGTGCGACGCGGTCGGTTACCGGGCTGAATTCGTACATGGCGCGCTTCCTTTTTATGAATGTGACGACACTATATCACATTCACGGCTGCGACGTCGTCCTGACTCACGGACGGAAAAGGAAATTTGAAAACTGCCATGGATCGGCAGGATCCGCGTGTACCGGCAATTCGCTTTCGGGATGCAGCGGGCGCTGTTTCGGCGGGGTCCACTGCAACGGCCGTGAGACCCACTGCCCCAGATAGGGGCGGGCGTTGTTCAGAATTGGTTCATGCGGCAGGTCCTCAGGGAAACAGACGCCGCACATAGGGTTCTGAATCGCCCACAGAGCGGCCGTCATCACCCCGGCAGCCACCTGGACCGCCGTGGCATTCACGGTCGGCACCGACCTGCGCGCTTCGTCGATGCTCAGGATGCTTCCGGTCCACCATGACTGGTAGGGATGCCCCATGATGAGCGCGCCTACGAGATCCTTCCCTTCTGTGATCTCGTTCGTCAGAATCCGTTTCCGGGGATGGAGCCGGTAGTTGCGGCACCGCAGTTCGTGCAGCGAGACTATGGAATCGTTGCACGGCAGATAGGCATAGTGAACGGTGGGACGGTATACAGGCCTTCCATCATCGTAAACCGTCAGTGCCCTCGCGATGCTGAAGGCTTCGCCGTGCGGGACGATCATCCCGACAATTTCCTGCCCGGGCACGCAGGAGTGCACCCAGGTATTGAGTCCCATTTGCGGCAGGATGACATGATTCGTCGACCCGTTCTGCGGTTTCAGGACGGAAGACGGCAGCCACTTTTCATGTGTTCCCCAACCCAGCTCGCTCGGTGATATTGCTTCTCCCCACATCCCTTCGACGCTCCAGGTAGAGACGAATTCGTTGGGCTGTTTCAGTCTTGATGCCCGCTGAGTATCCCACTCGCTGCAATGTATCACCTTGACGTCCAATGCGCGCGCCAGCCTGGCGAAATCCTTCTTATCAATCAGGTCCATCAGCTGTTCTGCGCGTGAAGCGGAAAGCCGGTTTTCCCCGATAAGTTTCGATCCGATGTCCAGCAGTCCCTGCTTCACAAAATGCGAAACCAGTCCCGGATTCGAACCATGATCAATCACCACGGTAGTCGCGCTCTTCCACTCCTTCACCAGAGACAGAAGCTTTTGATACTGGCGATAGAGAGACTTCTCGATCAAGGAACTTGAATTCCCGTCCGTTCCACCGTCCCATGATTCCAGGGAGGCGTTCACATAGATCACCCGGTTGGAATGCGCCCATGAAACGATCTCGAAGAAGCCGACGCTCCATGCAAGGTCTATGATCAGATCGCCGGGCCCGAGGTACGTGGAAAGCAGACGCTCCAGGTTGTCGCGAGTGATACGCTCTTTGACGAATCTTACTCCTTTATCAACCCAAGGCCTGACTGCATCGTCGACGTCTTCGAAATCTATTATCGTTATATTTGACAGCGGCACCCGGACATGCTGCAGTAACAGCGGCAGCGTGGCCTGCGCGACCACGCCGAATCCAGTGATGAGTATTCTGTTATCGTAGTTGATCATGATCATGCCCTTTCATCGGTGCGCATCAAATCCGGAGAGACGGCGTGGAACCTGAACCCCAATTCTGTTGATGCGCATGTCGTGTTTACGATATGGCCCGCCGCAATCCTGATTACGCCGGCTCGGGCTCGTGGCCTTCGCCTGAGCCCGGAGCGAGGGCAACCACGACACGACTGGGCCGTAAGACTCGGCCGTCGAAAAGATATCCTTTCCGCACCTCGTCTATTACAGTGCCCGGCGGATGGGAAGCGGAGTCCACAGTGGAGACGGCATCATGCAGTCTCGGATCGAAAGGTTCACCGATGGCCGTGATAGGAGCCAATCCGTACTTTCCCAGCATCTTCAGAATATCCTGAATGGCCAGCCTGATGCCCGCCGTGAACGCCCATGATAAATCATTTTTCTTAAGACCGGCATATTTGATTGCGCGCTCCAGATTATCCACGAACGGTAGAATTTCCTTGATCAGCTCTTCGTTGGCGGTCTTGGCAAGCCGTTCCATTTCTCTCGAAGTCCGCTCCTTGTAGTTCTCAAAATCCGCTTGGATCCGCCGATACTTCTCCTGAAGTTCCCGCATGGACTGCTCTGCGGAAGACGCCGAGGTTCCCGAGTCGGCAGGCGAGTCTTCGACATCGGCAGGTTTCTGAATATGATACATGATACTCCTTCCTCGTTTGCGCTCCTGGAAAAAGTCTCTTTACAGATGTGTGCGCTAGTACAGCCTGGTCTCAACACTCCGGAGAGATGTTCTGCGCCGCCTCGCACTCCCCGAATCGCGCGCCAGGCCGAGGGCCTTGAACAAGGCCTTCTTCAGTGCAGGGGATTCGGATTTGTAAAGCACATGAACCATCGTATCCATTACCTTGTCGATGTCGAAATCCGAATCGATTCTCTGCGGTCGCCGCGCGAGCAGGTGACCGAGCGCGCCGGCAGCCAGGGCTCGGATGGAAATTGGCAACTCCTGAGCCACAAGAACGTTCAGCGCTTCGGCTATCAGAATGTCCGAAGGCTTTTCGATCCTGACTGCGTATTCCAGCACTACATGAAGAAGCCTGTGATTCTCCCTGAACCGCAGAATCCGTGCGAGACCGATCTGGTATTCGTCAAGCCGGCCTTCGGCAGCGATTTCCTGCAGCATGAGAAGGACTTCATCTTTCCGGGTCAAATCCCCAAATATGTCCTGCTGCACAATAAGCCTCCCACGGTGAATGTGACCGTGTGCATCATCTCCCGGCGTGCCGGGAATGGCAATCAGGGACAGGCGGGATTGTGCGGCCCCAAAGGACGAAAAACGCTTTATCCTTAGGTGAATAACAGGGTCATCCAAAAGATGGGATCAGGTCCGAAAGACTATCAGGGTTACCACGTAGAGAACGTATGTCGATACAAACATTGTTCCTTCGATGCGGGAGACGCACCTGTCGCTGCGGAAGACCGGATAGCATGCAATTGCAACCGCCGCGGCCAGGGGCAGGTCGATCAGCAGTACATCCCGGCTCAACGCCACTCCCCCTTCGAAGGCGGTCATGCAGGTGATTCCCAGAACCACGAATATGTTCAGGATGCTGCTACCGATAAGGTTCCCGATCGCGACGTCGCGTTCGTTCTTTATGGTCGAAACCATGGTCGTCACAAGCTCTGGAGCCGAAGTGCCGATTGCAATGATCGTGAGGCCGATTACGGCGTCGGAAACGCCCAGGGCAGCGGCCGCCCCTACTGCGCCGGCGACCAGCACCTCGGCTCCCAGGACCGTCAAGGTGATGCCGCCTGCGAGCATGACCGCCTGCAGCGCCGTCACGCCTTTCCCGTACTTCTTCACCTGTGCCTGCTCGCTGAATTCCTCGGAAAATTCCTTCTGCGTCACCTGGCTCTCACGCCTGTTTATCCGTATCAATCCCAGCGTATAGAGCACGCCGCAGGCCAGCAGGATTCCCCCTTCGACAGGAGTCAACACGCCGTCCCAGGACATCGCGAACAATGCAAGGGCGGCTCCGATCATAACCGGTACGTCAAACCGTATGCTGACAAGATGAAGCGGCAGGGCCCGTATCGCGGCACTCAATCCCAGAATCAGCAGGATGTTTACTATGTTCGTTCCCGCAATGTTGCCCACAGCAAGCCCGCCTCTCCCTTCTCCTACGGCAGCGATGCCGACGGCCAACTCCGGCGCGCTCGTGCCCAGCGATACGATGGTCAGACCGATGATCATCGGGCTGATACCCAGCCGCGCCGCAAGGTAGGAAGAGCTGCGCAGGATGAACTCCGCACCAAGAATAACGATTACGAGGCCGCCGATAATCAGTACACCAGGATGTAAATGCATGGCAGGTATTTATAGGATATTCCATCAGGAAGCGGCAAGTGCTAATCGGGCCTCCCTGCTTGCTTCGCGCCTGCGACTCGTCATACGCTCCGTTAGATGGCCGGGCCCTGGCGGGACGCGACCGGTGCGATACCCCGGTGGATTATTCGCAACCTGCGGTTATCGGGACATTGTCATTCCGCCTACGGGACACCGGCCCGGGTGATACCTACGCATGGTGATCGGCGGACCTTGTCATTTCAATCTGAACGCAATGGACCCGTCCCATAGGGACGGCTGAGACTAGCCCGGCACGGAAGTGCCGGGAACCCTTGGACGCAAAAAGAAAATCAAGTCCCGTCAGGGACGACCGACTCCAACGGAACATGGCCGGGGCGAGACATACATCAGTCCAGTGGCGGACCCGACATCAGGCGATGATCTTCTTCCGGACGGCGTACAGCACGATTTCCGCCGTATTGTGCAGGTTAAGCTTGTGCATGAGATTGGTGCGGTGCGTCTCAACCGTGTAGGTGCTTAAATCGAGGATAGAAGCTGCCTCCTTATTGGACTTCCCTTCAGCAAGAAGCTGGAGCACTTCACGCTCGCGTTCCGTCAGCAGATCATACGAATCCTGCACCCCGCGCTGCTGCAGAGTGCGGACGTAATCCTCCAGAAGAGATTGCGCTATCTGGGGACTGAAAAACGGGCGGCCCTGTGACACAACCTTGACTGCCTTGACGATCTCGACTTCAGCCGAATCCTTCAGAAGATAACCTTTTGCTCCGACGCTCAGGGCGCGCACCAGGTAGGACTCATCTGCATACATGCTCAGCATCACAATCCCCGTGTCAGGATTCTTCTTTATGATCTGCGCAGCAGCATCAATTCCGTTGAGCAGCGGCATCGCGACGTCAAGTATTGCCACGTCCGGCGCAAGTCCCTCGCTGAGTCTCACCGCCTCCCTCCCCTCGCGAGCTTCACCGACCACCTCCATCCCGGGCTGCCGGTCCAGCAGGAAGCGCAATCCCTTCCTCACTATGCCGTGATCGTCCGCCACCAGGATGCGAATTGTGCTCATCAGGAGACCTCCCGCTGCAAGCCGTCTTCCTCGAAGGAGCCGGCGCTGCCTTTAATCATAACAAGTGTCTCGCCTGTTTTTATCCCTTCCGCCCGATGCGTAGAAGATCTACCAGAGATACCGGATCTATGCGGCTGCCGGCCAGCCTGACGGTCCAGTGCAGGTGCGGACCCGTAACCCGGCCGGTTGCCCCCACCTTGCCGACCAGATCCCCTTTCTCCACCCTGTCGCCCTCCTTTACAGAAAAGGCCGACATGTGCCCGAGATAGGAATACAACCCCTGGCCGTGATCAAGGATCACTGTTTTCCCCGAGTAATAAAGATCCTCAGCCAGCACAACAACTCCTGCATTCGGGGCCTTTATCGGAGTGCCGACCCCTCCCCTGAAGTCCACTCCTGTATGCGAACTGCGCAGACGACCGTTGTACATGCTCCTTTTGCCGAAAGCGCTGATCACCTTTCCCGGAACAGGATTGATGAACTCACCTTGCCAGATCTTATCCGGACTTACATGTGCAAAGATCCCGTTTACCCTCTCGCGCTCCTTCTCGATCCGGGCCAGGACATTCGCCGGAGGAGAAACGTATTTCTCGTCCACCGCCAGTTTACGTGTCGGGAATTCCTTGGCTGTTATTGCCAGGGTATCGTCCACGGCAGTCACAATCCCTTTTCGGTCGGTTGCACTGATCCTGATGCCGTACCGTCCCGGCTTCGTGTCGAGATCGATTCCCACGAGCGCCACCCACTTGCGCCCGTCATCCTCGGTGAAACCGTAGAACGTACGTCCGAACGCGGCGACCGACACCTCTCTGAGGGGCCCAGGGCTGCGGACCTCGAAAACAATCAGTTCTCCCGGCTGAAGCGACCGCTCTTTGTGCGCATACGCAAATTCATCCTGGGACGCTGCAATAGATGGCTGCAGCATCGTCAGGATGATCATAATCGACATGATTTTCGCACAAGGTGAAATCATCAGCTGCTTTCCTCCATTCGGCTCCCCGGAATTGCCGCCGTTCCGCGCAATCGTGATGCCAGGCTTAGAATCAGAAAGACTACGCAGGAGACCACAACTCCGAAAACCGACGGATCAAACTCTTCCAGAATCGCATAACTGCCCTCACCCAGGGGAGCCCACCATCCTTTGGAGTTCATGAACAGGATGAACTTGTAACTCAACGTTAGAGCCGTCGATGCTACCATGGTTATGAAAATATTGCGTGTAAGGCCCGGCGAACGCTTTTTTGACAGCACGCCTATGCAGACAGGCAGGATCACCGCAGGCGCCCAGACGTGATAGGTGAACAACAGAAGACCGATTATGTCCGGCCAGGCAACGGCGATCAGTATGGCTGCACAACCGAGCAGCGCGGTGCACCGGCGGGCGAGGGAAAGCATCTTCCGGTCATCACGGCCTTTCCACCCGAGCTGATGCTCAAACAGGTCCTTTACGAAGATGGCAGTCGAGGAGTTCAGTGCGGAATCTGCCGAAGACATCACCGCCATCATCAAAGCCCCTATTACCATTCCTCCCACCACGGGAGAGTGCAGCCGTTTGACCACCACGGCAAGTGCCTGCTGAGGATCGATCGCAGGATAGTGAATCCGGGCGAACAGGGCAATGAAAAACAGGATGGCGGGAAAGACGAGCGCAAGAAAAAAGCCTGCTCCTGCGATCCCGACTCTGGTCTGCCTGATATCTTTTCCTATGCAATACCGGGTCGCATAACCGGGAGCAAAGGTCTCCCCGAGCAGAAAAGCAAGAAAGGTCGTGACGAGGAACAGCCACCCCTTATCGCCTGCCGGCCGGAAGAACCAGCCCGGAATGCTCCGGTTTCTTTTGATCTCATTTGGGTAAGCATCCTGAATAAGCGAGAGCTTCAGCCGGCACAAGTCTGTCCCTTGCTGCTCCTGCGACATCAGCTCTTTTGTCGCCGCAGCCAGCTTGACGTTTGAAAAGATGCCGGGATCAAGAGTACGCTCGGGGTCACTTACTATGGCGTTCAGGTCTTCAATAATCGAATGCTGCAGGTCCGAAGAGGGAAGCTCCCCTTGCTCATAATGCTCGAGCATGTTTTTCGTTTCCGAAGACAGGTTGTTTCCCAGGTATCGAGACACGTCATCGTCGCCCCTCTTCAGCTTTTCCGCCAGCTTTCCGGGGTCCTGCAGATCAACCATGCTGAACCGTATCGGGATGAACTGACCGCTGGGGCGGTCGTATGACTTGACGATATCGGGTATGCAGAACGCGAGTGTCAAGAAGAAACCGACCATCAGAATGATGAACTGATACAAGTCGGTATGAATGACCGCCAGAAGCCCTCCAGCCGTACTGTATATAACCACTATTGCGCCGCCGATCAGGATTGCCAGGGTGAGAAGCTGTGCCGTGTCGGCAAACTGCGGCATGATCGCCGACAGGACACTGCCGAAGGCGGCTATCTGGGCGGCAACGATGAAGACGGAAAACAGAATCGAAAGTAACAGGATAACAAACCTCGGTTTTTCGCCGAAGCGATGGCCGAAATAACCCGCCACCGTGTACAGCCTGGCCCTGCGGAAATGCGGCGCGACAACGAGTCCCGAAAAGATGAAGTGCAGGTACCAGCCGGTCGAGACCACCAGCATCAGAAGGCCCCACTCGTACGTTCTGCCAATTGCACCGATGGACGCCCCTCCGCCGACGACGGTCGCACCCATGGTGCAGAACAGGAAGAACCAGCCGATGTTCCGGCCGGCTACCAGAAAATCATCGGTATTCCCTATCATGCGTGCTTTTGACACGCCCTTAAGAAAGATGAAGACGATATAGGCAACGACGATGCCCCACAGGATCAGATCATTCGACATAAACCAGTCCAACTGAATTGTTCGGCGGGAACCGCAGTGTCAGGAAAGCGTTCGGAATTTTCCAGATGATTGCCGGCCGGGCGATGACTCAGGAAGCCAGCACGGGCACGACATTTACGTCAGTGTCAGTGTTCGCTGTTTGAAACTCCATGATCTTGGGAGTGACCACTTTCGGTACATACTTCCCGTTCATCAGCCGCACGAATGCCGCATAGTTGGGGCGAAACTGTATCGTGTCTCCCACTCTCAACCCGTCTGCTTCATCCCCTATGTTCACAACGGTAACGTCGCTGCTCGCCCCGGCAATCGAGTATTTCGGATTGATCGGAGTCAGCCCGGAGATGTCGGTATCGAGATTACCCACACTCACCAGCGCCCGAAACCCTCTCATCCCGGGCGTTCTCTCCTCGTGAACTTCGCTCAGCGACGGAGTCATCGCCGTGGTCTCAACCAGAGGAACCAGGCTCTTAACTTTTATCTCGGCAATCTCCGCCTCCAGAACAATGCCGTCTCCCCGCAGTCCCGGCAGCGTTCCGCCCCGTATCAGGTCGGTTCCGAGAAAAATGGCCTCGCCGATTCGAAAATGATTGATGGCTTTCGGCAGTTGCTTGTTCAGCACCAGGGGGAGCACGGCCGAACTGCCGGCGGATATCACCGGCAGCCTGTGCTGAAACTTCAGTTCCAGCAGCTCACGATAGAGAACCAGTTGCATGAACTGGTCCACCGTAGGCACCGCACCCGCAAGACAGCCGAGGTTGGCGCCGATCCCCTTGACGTCAATGTTGGAAAGCTGAAACACGTGCTTGTAAAAATCGATCAGGGAACCCGGTAGAATGCCCTCGCGCAAATCGCCCAGTTCGATCATTATCACAATGCCGTGAATCTTGCCCTGTTTGCGGGCTTCGTCGTTAAGCGACTCGATGACTCTGATCTCGCTGTTGAGGCTCACATCGGCAAGCCTGACGACAGCCGCAGTCGATGTCATATCCGGAACCCTGAGGTACCAGAACTCCAGACCCGGATCGATTCGCCTGATAGAGCTGAGATTCTCCAGGCGCGAGTCACCCATTGATCTCACGCCCAGCGTCTGCAGCGCCAGCAGTGTCTGCACGTGTCCACAGAGCACCTTGGTTACGACAGTCCAGCTCGCTCCATGCTCATCCATCCAGTTGCCGATGGTCTGCAGGTTCTCGCGCAGGACTTCAAGATTGATGAGGACCCTGTTCATTTCACGTATCTCATCTCGGCGTACTTACTGGTAAACCCCAGTCGCTCATAGAGCCGACGTGCGGGGTTGTCGTACTCGACGTGCAGCTTTATATCGCCTCTGGCCTCCTGAACAGCCCGTTCCACCAGCAGACGCCCCAGACCACGGTTCCGCTGTTCGGGCGCTACGGCAACAAACAGCAGCAGGTTTTCCGGAACATAACCTTGCATGCCGGTCCGCTGCATGACCAGCGCGGCGACCGGTTTGCGCCGAGAGCGGGCAATCAGGAGGAAGCCTCCCCTGCGTCCCTTGGCCGTAAGACAATCCATTATGCCGCGCTCGATATCTTCCAGAGAGTCCTCAAAAGGCTTGAGTGCGTGGTGCAGGAATTTCGCAAGACCGGCAACGTTGATCCCGGGCGGAAACTCTTCCAGTGAACGGACGACCCGAATATCAGGAACCCTGGAGTGATTGGAATCCTGTCGCATTGGAGATGAAGCAGCGCCTTCCCGCGACTTCCCTTTCACAGTTGTTCCGGTTTTCGGCCCCATGATCCGGGCATACTACAAAAACAGGCCGGACGATGGGTATCCTCTAATGGGACCATTCTTCTCCCGAAAAGCCACTAGCGAGCGCCACTGCCGGACGATTCACGCGCCTCCTGCCCACAGGGGAGCTCGACCCGCAAAATGGTGCCGCCCTTCGGATCTGAGAGAATCGCCAGTCGTCCGCCAAGTTTCTTGACTCGCTCCTCCATTCCGATCAGTCCAAGGCCTCCTCCGCCTGCGTTGTCGCGATCGAATCCCCTGCCGTCGTCCCGTACGGTCACATTGATTTTCCTTCCGATTCCACGCACGGCAATCCAGATGTTGGAAGCCTCTGCGTGACGGGCGCAGTTGGTGAGCGACTCCTGAACCACCCGGTAGATACAAGTGCGCAGCGCCTCGGACAGGTTCTCAATGTCCCCTTCCGTCTCGACCGCAACCGGAACTCCGGAACGTCGCGAGAAATCCCTTGCCTGCCAGCGCAGCGCGGGTTCAAGCCCAAGATCATCGAGCATCGATGGGCGGAGGCCCATTGCGAGATCGCGGACCGAACGTATTGTCTGTTCAGTTATCGCCCGTGTCTCGGCGAGATGCTGCCCGAACTCATCTCCGGGAGAACTGCGAAATTCCTCAAGGTTGCCCAACTCCATCTTCAACCCGGTGAGCATCTGGCCGATCTCGTCGTGAAGCTCGCGGGAAATCGCCTTTCTCTCTTCCTCCTGCGCCTGCACCAGCTGTTGAGACAGCCGCCGCAGTTCTCTCTCGGCGTTTTCAATTCTGCGGCGCTCGATTTCGGAATTGCGCTCCAGTGCCGAAACCCGGAATATACTCACTCCGGCCACCCCGATGGCGAGAAACACAGACAGCACCAGCATCTGGCGAAGGTACTGCTGAAATTCCACTCTGCTGGCATTGATGGTTCGCTGTTCGCTCAGGAGATTTCTCGCGCTGAGAGCATCAATTTCTCGCATTATGGCCAGAATCGAGTTCCTGCGGGGTATGATCTCTTCTTCAAGAAAAGATGTAGCGAGGGCTCCTTTCTGTTGCGGCGTCCAGTCGAAAACCGGATTGAGCGAGTCCCAGTAAGTCTGCAGTTCCTCATCCAGACGTTCAAGGACCCTCCCCTCATCGCGGCCGATCAATTGATCGAGCGACTCGAGTTGCCTGGCCAGCGACGACCTGATTGAGACGAGTTCCTCCTTGTACTTCGGAGCGACCGTGGGAGAGGGATCGAGAAGATAATCGCGAACCATGATGCCCGACAGGTAGGTATCTTCCTTCGTTTCACTCAGCACATGAGCGCTGCGCTGGTAAAGGTCATGGATCGCGGCAATTTCCGATTCGATTCGACCGGCGCGTCGAAAGGCACCGAATCCAAGGACGCCGATCAGCGCCACCAGTGTTCCGAACCCCATCAGCAGAATTGCGCGAATGCCGTACTTCATGTCGAGAATGTACAGCTTAACAGAAACGGTCTTGTTTTTTCGAGGAACAACGGTCTGAACCGGACGATTGACGTTTGCTGATGTAGCTCAGGACCACCATTCCGCCGAAGAAAATGACGGCGAGAATTATCATCAACACAGCCCCGATATCCATACTCCAGCAGCCTCCCAGTACCGTCACTCTAATCCGGATGGCGCAACGTTTCGATCCAGTGAAAGCAGTAGTTGTCTGGAGAAAAGAGGGTATGCCGGCCGGCGGCTTACCTGCTCTGCAACGAGGTCAAGCCGCCGGCCGGAAGCCGGTCAGAAGACAATGACTTTGTCGGCCTCCCTTGTCCATTGAGTAAGCTCATCCATGGAACTCCGCCTGGCGCCTTCCACAAGCGCCTCCGGCTTGATGCCGCGGGCATCCATGCAGGAACCGCAGACCCCCACGTTTTGGCCCTTCGACACGAGAAATTTCAACATGCGCTCGATATTGTAGTATCCGTTGGGTGTGACCTGACCGGCCACGGCACACGAAGCTGCGTCCCCCATCAGAAAAACAGAAACCTTCGTTGTCTCGTCTTTGGCCAGAGAGTCTGCCAGTCGCAGTCCGTTGTAGCCACGTTCACTCCCGTATGGAGCATCATTGACGATCACGAGGCAGTTCATTTATCCCCCTCAGATGCGGCACCTGTCTCTGTCGCGGCCAGCCGCTTCTCCAACATATCCAGCTGCTCGCGCAGATTCCGGACCTGATTCCGGAGCGCCTGCGCCTCGCTTTCGGAATCGCGTACACGAAGCCATCCAGGCAGTCCGGTAGTGAAGAAGTTGTATCTGCGACCCCGTCCGCCGGCAAAAGCACGGCCTCTGAAGCCAAACCGGAATCCCGGCGCCTCAAACCCGGCGCAGTAACCCCGTCCTCTCCCTGTCATCCTTCCCATCCCCATCGGGCCAGTCTGATCTCGTCCCGGCATTTCCTTTACTCCTTTCATTTTTCAATCATTCAGATCTGCCGGCTTGACCGGCTCTTTGGTATGGATGCAAGTTCCGTACCAACGGCACACACCTGCTAATAGGAAATAAGATATTTTATTGTGTTTCCAGGCCATGGGACACCTGGCAGCGCGAGCTTATCCCAGGTGAAGGAGACGAATCGTTATGACTCCCAGTGCAATGAGCGGCAATTCCCACGCCAGACTCAGGATGCCGCCGGTCGCCCGCCGGCCCGGGACCAGATCGGCCAGCGCAATGTAAATGAAGCTTGCCGCCGAGACGGACAGAAGATACGGAACCAGCAACTGGACGAGCGGAAGGAGCAGATAGGCGACAACAGCGCCGACTACGGCAGCCATGCTGGATGCTGCATTAAGCCAAAGCGCTTTCCATTTTGGATAACCGCTTTCCAGCAGAATCGCGAAATCGCCGACTTCCTGGGGAACTTCGTGCGCAATCACCGCCACTGCCGTGGCAATTCCCATGGGAATGGAGCTGCCGAACGCAACCGCTACCGCGACCCCATCTACGAAATTGTGCAGAGAATCGCCGATAAGAATCATCATTCCCGAGCGTGTGTGGGTTTCGCACGTTTGCTCGTGACAATGCCGCCAGAGAGCGAACTTCTCAAGAACAAAAAAGAGTACAAGCCCCGACAGAACGACAAGCAGCACTCGCTCGCTGGAAAGTTGCCGCTGTGCGTGCGGAATCATGCCAAAGAACGCCGCGCCGAGAAGAGTGCCGATCGCATAAGGGATCATGGCCCCCGTGACAGAGGCCATCCGTTTCGATTTGAACAGGAGCATCACGGCAGCCAGCCCGACCGAACAGATCGAACCGAGAAGCGTGAACAGGATTATAAGGGCAAGGATCATATTGTCGTTGAGCGGACGAACCGGGGCGTCAGACCTGCATGGCGGCTGTGGCACCCAGACTCAGCGCCCGGTCCTCCACGTTCCGCCATATGAGACGGATATCTTCGGCCGCCTGTCCTCCGTATTCGACCACCGTGAGCCCGTCCGTCTGTGCATTTGTAACCGCACGATCATAGTGAATCCTGCCGGCAAGCGAAGCGCCCGATGATTGTGCGCTGCTTTCTATCTGTCCGGTAATCTGCGGATTCAGCTCCCATTTGTTTACGCAAATCATGGCGGGAATCCCGAAATGCCCGGTAAGCGCCAGGACCCGCTCCATGTCATGCACGCCGGACATGGTCGGTTCAATCACGATGAGTGCCAGTGAGGCGCCGGTGATGGAAGCAATGACGGGGCAGGCAATTCCGGGAGGGCCGTCAACGATCAGCCATGGCCTGTTGAATTCCTCGGCCAGCTTGCGCGCCTGCTTCCGGACCGTAGACACCAGCTTCCCCGAATTTTCAGCCCCTATTGCCAGCTGCGCATGCACCATGGGGCCGAAACGCGATTCCGAAACGAACCATTCCCCGCATACCCGCTCAGGGAAATCGATCGCCTGCACGGGGCATCCCCGGACGCATACGCCGCATCCTTCACAGGAAAGTGAATCGATTGCAAAATTCCTGAACGAGCCGTGGTGAACGACCCGCACCGCATGAAACCGGCAGTCGTCCCGGCAGGCGCCGCAGCCGATGCAATCGTCGGTCCGGATAACAGCTTCCCGGCCGCTCCTGAATTCCTCCCGCTTCCTGATGCGGGGCGACAACACAAGGTGCAGATCGGAAGCATCAACATCGCAGTCGGCGATGACGGCGGATCCGGCAAGGGCGGCAAACGAAGCCGTGATGCTTGTCTTGCCCGTGCCTCCCTTGCCGCTGATGACAACTATTTCTTTCATGCAGTCCCCACTATTTTCCCTCTGGTTGTGACGGCGGGACCTTCTTCTTTGCCTCGGGCTTCAGAGATGATCCTGCAGCAGAGACGTTCGAATAATCCTCTGAACTCCGGCACAGCCTCAACGAGCAGCTGGCCGCGCGAGTACGCGACTGCGGCGGCACGATGCTCCGGAATCTCCAGCAGTATCGGGATGTGCTCGCTTCTGCAGTACTTCACAACACACCTGTCGGTGGAAACCATTCGATTGATCACTACCCCGAACCTCAGTCCCAGCCGACGCACGGTTTCGACCGCAAGCTTCAGGTCATGAAGCCCGAACGGTGTTGACTCCGCGACCAGGACTGCATAATCACTCCCTTTCACCGCGGCCATCACCGGACAGGACGTCCCCGGAGGACAATCGACAATCGTAATTCCTTTCCGGGCGGCACGGCGTTTCACCTCCCGTATGAGGGGCGGAGACAGCGTCTGGCCTACATCGAGACAACCTTGGACGAATTCCACTTGCCGGGCGATGCCCGTTTCAATGGTTCCGATCTCGCGCACCCCTTCGGCAAGAGCGTTTTGCGGACAAACCTTGATGCAGCCGCCACAGCCGTGACACAGAGATGGAAAAACCATCGGCCTGGTTTTCAACGACACAATGGCATTGAACTGGCATGCACGGCTGCATTCGCCGCAGCTGGTGCACAGGTCTTCGATCACGACGGGATGCGGAAGAACTATCCTCTCGCGGCGGCGAATGTCAGGTTTCAAAAAGATCCGGCAGTTCGGTTCCTCGACATCGCAATCCAGCAGTTGCACCGGTTCATTGAGGCATATCGCCATATTGACCGCAACCGTCGTTTTACCGGTTCCTCCTTTGCCGGAAGCGACCGCGATAATCATTGCCAGTGTCCTGCCACGTCTGGAGAGCCGGATGCCGTGAGCCGACCTGATCTGTATCTTTCTATGGCCTGCCCGACCGTACACCCGTCGGCGCCGACCACAACAGCTATGCCCGCAGCCTTGAGCGTGTTGAAGGCGTTCGGTCCACAGTGCCCGGTGATCAGCACCTGCGCACCTGCCTGCGAGATCGTCTCCGCGGCCTTTATTCCCGCTCCCTGCGCGGAGTTTTGTGTGTTAGATATCACCTCATACGAGCCGGCCTCGGTGTCATACAAAATGAATTGTGCGGCCCGCCCAAAGCGCGGATCCACAGCCGAATCCAGGGTCTTGCCCTGAGAACTGATCGTGATTTTCACTCCCGCTCCTTTCATGCTCCGTGCTCTACAGCTTCCCGGGCGAACCACGGAGCCTGAGTCTTCGCCCCAGGCGGCATTTATGCAGAAGCCGTACCATTCATCCACAATCGTGCTTTTGCCCTTGCCTGCTGCGTTTTCGAATGATTCCTGGAAATTGTTTTATACCGCAGCCTTGCAAAATGCATGAAGGCCCCTCCAGCCGGAGATGCAAAATGCATGAGAAGTTCAAAGCCCGCCGGCGCAGCCACAGATCGGAGTGCCGGATAGGAACCGGCATCGCATTCTGGCACGATCCTTGCCTCCGTAACCAGGCGCGGGGCCAATGTGAAGTCTAAGACAATCCCGGAGATTCTTTGAAGCTGCCGTAGAGCCCGCCCCGGCCGGAACGGCGGCGGATAACATTATGAGAGTCGCAATTCCGTTATGGCAGGGACGTGTTTCACCAGTCTTCGATGAGGCAAGCAGAATTCTGCTCGTCGATCTCGTTGACAACCGGGAACGCCGCCGGCAGGAGGAATCCCTTATTCCGCGCAATCCGTTCGAACGGGCCCAGCTTCTTCCCCAGATGGGAGTAGAGCTTGTCGTCTGCGGGATGATTTCCCAGACGCAACAGACGGCGCTCACCTCAGCCGGGATCCGCGTCATTCCGCACATCTGCGGTGGCATGGATGAAGTGATTGCCGCTTTGATCGACGGCCGCATCGCAACCGGGGCACTGCGCATGCCCGGATGCGGCGGCCGCAGACGAGTGCGCCGCATTGGAAGAACCGGAAGGTGACCGTTTCGCCTGAGTACGAAAAGGAGACATCATGAAAGTTGTCATTGTAGGCGGCGTCGCCGCAGGTCCGAAAGCTGCGTCAAAAATCATCCGTATGCGGCCCGACACCGATGTTACGGTGGTTGAGAAAGGGTTGTTCCTTTCGTATGCGGGATGCGGCCTTCCGTACTACGTATCCGGTGAAATCAAAGAACAGAAGGAACTGATGGAGACTCCGGCGGGGGTCGTACGAGATGCGGCGTTCTTTCTCAACGTCAAAAACCTCAAGGTGCGAAATCGCACGGAAGCCCTGGAAATCGACCGTATCGCGAAGCGTCTTCGAATCAGAGAGCTGGCAACCGGAAATGAGTCCTGGTTGCCATATGACAAGCTTGTGCTTGCTACCGGAGCATCCCCTGTAATTCCGCCGCTCCCGGGAGTCAACAAAAAGAATGTCTTTACCCTTCACGGCGTTCATGACGCGGAAGGGATCAAGTCAGCATTGGCCATGCAGAAGGCGAAAGACGTCGTCATCATCGGCGGCGGTCTTATCGGGGTCGAGGCGACCGAGGCTTTGGCCACTCATGGCTGCCGCGTGACCATCGTCGAGATGCTGCCGCAAATTCTCAGCATGATGGACCGGGACATCGCTCGCCTGGTTGAGAATTACATGGAGTCGAAAGGCGTCAGGGTGATGACCGCCACCAAAGCCGTTGCACTCGAAAGCAGGAACGGACAGGAGGAGTTCGTCAGTCATGTGCGAACCGACGAGGGGGATCTCCCCGCAGACATGGTCATCCTTGCTATCGGGGTGCGGCCCAACACGGTGCTGGCGCAGAAAGCGGGACTTGCAATCAGCGAAAAGACCCGCGCCATACGGGTGGACGAGCACATGCGCACTTCCGACCCCGACATCTATGCCGCCGGTGACTGCGTCGAGTCGACAGATCGTCTGACGGGCCTCCCCTGCTTTGTACCTCTCGGCTCCACGGCAAACAAACAGGGACGCGTCGCGGCGATCAACATCTGCGGCGGCGACGAATCCTTTCCCGGAATTCTGGGCAGCACGATCTGCAAAGTATTCGACTATTGTGTCGCCCGCACGGGCATGACCGAGCAAACTGCAGCATCGCTGGGCTATGACGCCATCACCGCCCTGGTTCCCGGCGGCGACAAAGCCCACTACATGCCTGACTCTAAGATTCTGCTGATGAAAATCGTTGCGGACCGCAAAACAGGTCGGCTGCTGGGCGTTCAGGTCGCTGGACCCGGGGAGGGCGCCAAGAGGATCGATGTGGCGGCCACAGCTATCACTGCGGGCATGACGCTGGATCAGGTCGCACACCTCGATCTCTGCTATGCACCTCCCTACGCTTCAGCTATGGATAATCTGATCACGGCGGCCAACGTCGCGCGCAACAAGCGCGACGGAATCATGCTGGGGATCTCCGCGGACGACGTTCAGCGCAAGATCCGGAATGGTGAGGATTTCCTGTCGCTCGATGTCCGCTCTCCGCAGGAGTACGCCACCGTGCGTTTGCCGAATTCGACCCTGATCCCGCTCGGTGCACTGCGCCGGCGGCTGACCGAAATTCCGAAGGGAAAAGAAATAATCACGTTTTGTGCAGTCTCGTTGCGCGGCTACGAAGCAGCGCTGATCCTGAAAGCGGCCGGCTTTGCCGATGTCAAGGTCCTGGACGGCGGCATGGCCATGTGGCCCTTTGAAAAGGAGACCGGGCAGAAGATGCAAGGACACAGCGTTGCCTGAGCGCAAAACGCCGGAGCTTCATGGATTCAGCAGTTCACTGGCGGAAATCAGGATTTCGATTTCAGCCGTCTCCCGCAGCTGATCGATGACCTCCTTCAGTTTCTCCTGATATTTGCGGGCTCTCAAGAGTTCGTGAAGCTCCGGCCGGATCTCTTCGAGCGTAAACGTCCCCTCCTCTTTTTTCCCGGTCACCTTGATGATGTGATAGCTGTGCTGCGTTTTGACAAGGGCAAGCTCTCCCACCGGCAGAGAGAATGCGGCCGCAGAATACTCGGGGGGCAAACCGTCGGCGGATGCAAACCCGACATCCCCGCCCCTGGCAGCAGAGGACGAGTCCGCTGAATGTTCCCGTGCAAGTGCGGCGAAATCCTCTCCCTTCCGGAGACGCTCAAGAAGATCCCGGGCGCGGCCGGCGGCGGCATCGTGATCATTCTCTGAAAAAGAAATCAGGATCTGGCTCGTCCTGACGATATCCGGGTGGCGGAATTCCTCGGGACGGCTCGAGTAGTAACTTGCAATTTCCTCGGGGCTCACCGCCACCTTCTTGTTCACCGCATCTTCCAGGTATTTCGACGCCGCCAGATTCCGATACACATTTTTCTCGAAGGTGGCGCGGTCGGTGTTCTCACGCGCCAGGGCTTCATTCATCTCCTTTTCGCTTTTATATGTCGCGGCTATCTTCTTCAATTCGGCCCTGAGTTCCTCGTCGGCGACCTTGACTCCGGCGGCTGCCGCTTTCTGGTACAGCAGTCTCGAGTTGATCAGCGCAGTCATGTTGCCCAATACCAATTCGCTGCGGTACTCGCCACGGAGCTTCTTCCATTCCGGATTCCCGATAGTACTCAATTCGCGCCGCACCAGCGCCTCCAGTTCTTTGCCGAGAACCGGATCGCCGTTTACGGTGGCGACCACCGCAGGAAAGATGGTTCCTGAGTCCTGAGCCGGACAGTTCCATGCAAGGACAAACAGAAGCGCCAGCGACGCTGCACAACGGGTGGACTTCGTTCCCATAGACACGTACCTCACTTTCAGCGTTGATCCACACGTTCAGAACACAGAAGCAAAACGCTCTCCATTGGGCTAGAATGGAATGCCGCTTGCATCAGCAAGCCTGAAGCAACCACGAACAAGAGAAGTAGGACTTATGATACATTTTCCTGTCACGATACAAAAGTATCTGAGAATTGTTGTGAACACCGTCATTCTGCTGACTCTCGCACCCGGTCAGGTTCATTCAACGGTGGCCGACGGGATAGTGCGCGCGGTTCTCTTCGCTTCACCCACATGCGCGCATTGTACCTACGTGAAGGAAGAGGTGCTGCCTCCGCTTATCGCCCGCTACGGATCCCGGCTCCAGATAGCGACCGTAAACACCACGACCCGGAGCGGGTATGAGCTCTTCCTGTCCGCCTGCATGAAACACGGGCTCATGAGCCTGTCAGTACCTCTCCTGATTGTAGGAAAGAGCGCAGTGGTCGGATCGGACGACATCCCGCAGAAATTCCCCGGCCTGATCGAGAAACATATCGCCGCTGGAGGGGTCGACTGGCCCGTCATTCCTGGTTTGAGCACAATGATCGATGCGAATCCCGCATTCGCACAGAAGGCGGAACCCGCCGTGCAGGAACCACCAGCCGCTATCCCCGGGCAGCCGGTTGAGCCCTCACCTCCCGCGTCGGCATCACTCCCGGAACCTCCGCCGGCAGCACCGGCCGCGCAGCCGGCCATGGCAGAAACCACCGTGCCCGAAGCACCGGAACTTGCGCCTTCACGCGCCGAGGTGATTCATCCCGCTTCCGACACGCTGCAGGCTGCGCCATCGGGAATGATCGACCTGACAGGGGACGAGCCGGAACTGGGAATCCTCGACAGGATCAAACGCGACCTCTACGGAAACGGCCTTGCAATCGTGGTGCTGATCGCAATGGTCATGACAATTCTATATTCCCCCGCCGTACTAAAAAAAACGATGATCCAGAAACACCGCGCGATCCGTCCGCATTACGACTGGCTGATTCCGCTCCTGGCGCTGGCGGGTTTGGGGGTGGCGGCCTATCTGTCACACGTCGAGGTGAACCAGGTGGAAGCGGTCTGCGGCCCGGTGGGCGACTGCAACACGGTAAACCAGAGCGAATATGCAAAGCTGTTCGGCATTCTCCCGGTCGGCGTCCTCGGGTTGGCCGGCTTCCTGGCTATCATTTCGGCATGGGCGCTGCGTCGCTGGGGACCAGGCAAACTCGCATATCGGGCGGCGGTCGGGATTCTCGGGATGACGGCTTTCGGCACACTCTTTTCGATTTACCTGACGTTCCTTGAACCCTTTGTTATAGGCGCAACATGCCTCTGGTGCCTCAGTTCGGCCGTGATCATGACAACTCTCTTCATTCTCGCGCTCAAGCCGGGCTGCCACGCCTGGTGCGAACTGAAGCGGCTTTGAAGCCACCAGTCGCGGTGATTGCATTTTGCACGATCAGGAACCCGATTCAGAAGTCAAATTTCTTGCCTGGAGGAACTTCCCTTGAACGACAAATACACTCGACGTGAAGCGATAAAGCTGGGAATGGGAACGGCGGCACTGGGAGTCGCCGGCTCTGCAATCTCGGCGGCGGCAACACCACAGGATGAAGTCAGCGAATTTAATCAATACGGCGAAAAGCTTGAAAGGCTCCTGTTGCTGCGCACTTCCCCCATTGCGGTGAAGATGCTGGAAAAGGAGTCGGATATCCCCAAGGGAGCGGTCCGGCCGAAGAAGGACCGCAAGTATCACCTTGCTCAGTGCCAGGCCTTCGGCATGTCCCGGCGCGAAGGGACAACCGTCGCAATGCTCAAGGAAGACAACTGGTGCCCGACATCGGTGATCGCCTATGGACTGGAGAAAAAGCCCGAGTCGCTCGCCAAATGGGTCCACCCTTACGATTGTTTCGAATACGGCAAATACATCGGGATCGTGTCGGCGCCGTTGAAGAGCGCCGCCTTCATCCCGGACGTAGTGATCGCCTATCTGCTGCCCGGGCAGCTGAGGGCGCTGCTTCTGACCCTCAGGACGCAGGACGTTCCCCAGATCAGCGGCCACTACTTTCCGCCCTCCTGCGGCTACTCGGTGGTAGATCCCATGAAGACCGGCAAATACTACGTGGTTCTGCCGGATCCGGGCGAATACCAGCGCGCCCTCACTTCAGAGGAAGAGATGATCTTTTCCATCCCGCGCAGCAGGATGCCGGGCCTGATGGCGGGACTGCGAGAGAGCGGCCCCGGGGCATTCTCGTATCGGAACAACTATATGGCGATGCTCCCCGATTTCGAGCGTCCGCAGTTTTATATAGATCTGTTCAAGAGCTGGGGACTCGAGTAGTTTCAATCGAGGAAATGCCGCGCAGGCGCGTGACGGTGTCGGTCAGCGCCTGGACAACAGTATCGATATCCTCTTCCCGGACATGTTTGCCGAGAGAGATCCGTATCGATCCCTGCGCCTCTTTGGGCGACAGCCCCATCGCAAGCAGCACATGCGAAGGCGCCGGATCACCGGTGGAACACGCCGAGCCGGTCGAGACATAGATGCCCCGCAGGTCCAGGCCAAGCACGATGGATTCTCCGTCCACGGAGTCGAACGTCAGGCTGGAAGTGTTCGGCACCCGGGGCGCCGACGCGCCGTTGATCTTCACTCGCGGTACAGCGGACTTTATGCGGGTTTCGAATCTGTCGCGAAGCTTCTGCAGCCGCCCGGATTCGCTGCCGGCGGATTCACTTGCCAGGGCAAGGGCTTCGGACAGTCCGACGATGGCGGCCACATTCTCGGTCCCGGCCCGGAGGTTGCGCTCGTGAGGCCCTCCTGTCAACAACGGATCCAGGGGAGTTCCCTGACGGACGAATAATCCGCCGGCTCCCTTGGGACCGTAGAATTTGTGCGCTGAGAAGGAAATGAGATCGGCGCCAAGCTCGCACGACGGGCTAAGGCTCTTGCCGGCAGTCTGGACCGCATCGGTGTGGAACACGATCTTCCGCTTTCTGGCCAGTGCGGCGATTTCCTCCACCGGCTGAATAACCCCGGTTTCGTTGTTTGCATGCATGATGGTGATGAGAATCGTGTCCGGGGACAGGTTCTTTTCCACATTCCCGATCCTGACGGCGCCGTCGGACTCCACCGGAACGTAGCTGACGCGGTAACCCTGGTTCTCGAGAGCCCTGCAGGTGTTCAGCACGGCATGATGCTCGACCGCTGTCGTGACAATGTGGTTGCCGCGATGCCGCAGCGCGTTTGCCACACCGCGCACGGCCAGGTTATCCGCCTCGGTGCCGCACGAGGTGAAGATGACTTCGGGCGGCTTGCAGCCAAGTTGCCGCGCAACACTCCGGCGCGCTTTTTCCACCGCGATTCTCGCCTCATTGCCGAAGCTGTAGGGACTGGATGGATTCCCCCAACGCTCCTTCATGTAGGGAGCCATGGCTTCAAACACCCGGCTGTCAAGAGGGGTTGTCGCGTTGTAGTCGAGGTAGATCACTTCCCCTCCTCCTTTCCTGCAGCCCGCCTCTTTTCCCAATCCTTGATTGCGGCCTGAAGCGCCAGCACTCCCAGAAGAGAACAGTGCTTCTTCCTCTCGGGAATGCCGCCGAGCGCTTCCACGACATCATCGTCGCTTATGCGCCTGGCCTCCTCGATCGACTTCCCTTTTGCCAGAGCCGTCAGCATGCTGCTCGTCGCAATTGCGCCCGGACAGCCGAATGACTTGAAGGCGATCTTCTCGATTCGTTCCGATTTCACGGAAATCCAGAGTTTCATCTGGTCGCCGCAGGAGGGATCTCCCACAAGGCCGAACCCGTCCGTTTCTTCTTCCGGCAGTTCGCCGACGTTGCGAGGATTTGTGAAGTGGTCAATTACTTCTTCGTTATAGAAGAGGACCGGCCCGGCATACCCAGACTGCTCATTAGGTGTATCCATAATGCTCTCCCTGATCTGACACTGTGTTACCGCGGGATTTTTCAGGCAATCGACATGCCGGCCGGGATTCCTTGCAAACAGGAGCAGTTGCGGAAGCAGGCAATTGCATTTTGCACGATCGCCACAGACCATGACTCGCATATTGCAAGACCACGGGCCGGAACGTGTTTCTCCTTCGGTGAAGCGGCAGGCTTATATCAGGTCACGATTGATGAACTTCGCGGAGGCTTTCACCAGCGTCTGTCCGTTCTGCACCAGCTCGGCTTCCAGCACATAAAGCGGCGGTTCGTATTCCCGGATCCAGGCCCTCACGAGTGCGGGCCGATCAACAGCCACAGGAAGCAAGAATCGCAAAATGAGCCGGGCCGTCACAGCGGATTTCCGGTGGGCAAAAAGGCAATTCGCCATCGCCGAATCCAGCAGCAAAGAGGTGATGCCTCCGTGCAGATAACCCGGGTAGCCCTGGTACATGCGGTCGCAGGCAAACCGGGCCTCGACGCCGTTGTCTTCCCGGACGTGGAAATCGAGGCCAAGGCCGAGAGAGTCGTTCCGGCTGCAGCTGATGCAGTCCGGATGCTCCTGTTTCCTTGTGGCTTCAAGCGCCTGTTGAGTGGGAAGCGTCATATGCTAATGGCCGCAGCCGCCGTGTTCCCGGCAGGAATCGTTCATCGACACTTCCTGGAGTCTGTTCTGGCTCAGCAGCTCAATATTCTCGCTGACGCTCGGGGCTCCCGCGCGATAGACCTTCACACCCATGGCGTTCAATCTGCTGATGGCGCCGGCGCCGATTCCGCCCACGACCATCGCATCGATGCTGTTGCCGCCGAGCGCCACTACGGGATTGCATGCGCCATGCACATGATGCGCGTTGTTGTTATCCACAGCCGAGACCTGTTGCGAATCGGTATCGACGATGATGAATGCGGGCGCCGAACCGAAATGACCGTACACCTTACTCTCCAATCCTTCATTACATTGCACTGCAAAACCGACCTTCATCTCATTCTCCTTTACTCGGAAGAAACCCTGCACGGGCAATTGCTTCTTGGGTTCACCGGTCGATTCAAGCAATTTCCTGACCTCAATCGATCTCATGCGCGATACTATTGTCCGGGCACACCAATTGCAACTGATGTCCTGATACCCAATCACCGGAGGAGCTTTTCATGCTGCTGAATGACGAAATCGTAAAACATGGACTCGAACTGGCCGCCGGCCACACAGCCATCGACATCAGGATCGGCCTGGGTTACACGGCCGTCCTGCTGGACGACGGCAGATGCGGTCTCGCCTATACACTGCACGAAAAGGAATATGAATCGTGCTGCGTAATGCCCGACGCCGGGAAACTCGCCGGCCGCAGGGCGGCGGAACTGGCGCCGTGGGCCAAGTCCACCGACGCGACCGCATGCGCCGTCGGTCTGGCAGTGATCAACGCCCTTGTCAGGACGCCGGACACGGCCGTGACATCAGATGTCCTCGATCTGCTGCCCGTCACACCCGACGACACGGTAGGGATGATCGGGTACTTCGGGCCGCTGGTGGAGCCGATCAAAAAGCGTGTACGGGCGCTGCATATCTTCGAACGGCGCGCCATGCCCGAGTACGAAATACTGCCGGAATCGGCGACTCCAGAGCTTCTTCCCAAGTGCCAGGTCGTGATACTGTCGGCGACAACGCTTCTGAACCACACCATCGAGGGTTTGCTCGAGCTGTCCCGCACGGCCCGTGAAATTGCGCTTCTCGGCCCTTCCACCCCGTTCCTTCCCGAAATCTTCAAACTACGCGGTGTGACGATGCTGTCCGGGCTCGAGGTCGTGGACCCGCCGCAGATCCTCAGAATCGTCAGCGAAGGGGGAGGGACGCGTCAGTTCACCGGTGCTGTCCGGAAGCTCTCGTTACGATGCTGAAAACCCGCGCCGGCCGGCTGTCTCTTGCATATCGCATGATCTTCCGGACAAAATCGTGCATAATGCAATATACATGAAACAAGAAGGAGACGATCGTGGCCAGGCTATCTGACGGACGTGAACGGACAATCCTCGACTCCATCAATGAAGGCGTCTTTACGGTCGACCGGGATTGGCGCATCACGACCTTCAACAGGGCGGCCGAGCTTATTACCAAGGTGAGTCGGAGGGAGGCACTGGGGCAGCAGTGCTGTGATGTTTTCCGGGCGAGTATCTGTGAAAATGCCTGCGTGCTCAGGCGCACCATGTCGAGCGGCAGGCCCGTTCTCAACGCGACCGCCCACATCGTAAGCCGAAGCGGAGAGCGCATCCCGATACGGATATCGACAGCTCTTCTCAAGGACGATGCGGGACAGACGATCGGCGGCGTCGAGTCTTTCCAGGATCTCAGCTCGATCGAGCAGTTGCAGAAGGAACTGAAGTCCAAATATACCTTTGAAGACATCGTCGGCCACAGCTCGGCGATGATCAAGCTTTTCGAGATTCTCCCGCAGATTGCCGACAGTTCGAGCACCGTATTGATTGAAGGTCCCAGCGGTACCGGGAAAGAGCTGTTTGCGCGGGCGATCCATAGTCTGTCGCCCAGGCGGAAAAAGCCGTTCATTGCGGTCAACTGCGCGGCCCTGCCCGACACGTTGCTGGAAAGCGAGCTCTTTGGTCACAAGGCCGGAGCCTTCACCGATGCACGGCGCGACAAGCCCGGGCGCTTTGCGCTGGCAAACGGCGGCACCCTCTTCCTGGATGAAATAGGGGATATTTCGCCTGCCATGCAGGTACGTCTCCTGCGTGTGCTCCAGGAAAGGATGATTGAACCGCTAGGCTCGGTGGAACCGCTGAAAGTCGACGTGCGCATCGTCGCGGCCACGAATCGCGATCTGGCCAAACTGGTCCGGGAAGGGCATTTCCGGGAAGATCTCTACTACCGCATCCGCGTCATAAGCCTGAGACTGCCGAGCCTGAGCCACCGCAAGGAGGACATCCCCCTTCTGGTGGATCATCTCATGGCCAAGTTCAACCGTATCCAGGGGAAGGAGATCGAGGGCGTATCACAGGAAGTAATGGCGCAGTTGATGGAATATGAATACCCTGGGAACATCCGCGAACTGGAAAACATAATCGAACAGGCTTTTGTGCTGTGCCGCGGCCGCCTGATCGAGCTGCACCACCTTCCGGCCGAACTCCGGCCGTCGAATCCATCAGGGTATGGCGGAAGCAATCCGATGTCACTGCGCTCGATGGAGAAGCTGCTGATCAGTGAAGCTCTGCGCCGTCACAAGGGGAGCCGAAGCAAGACGGCCAGGCAGCTGGGAATCAACCCGAGCACCCTCTACCGCAAAATGAAAGCCCTCAAAATCGATTTTCACCGATGAGACCTTCGTCGCTTCACTGAGAAAAGGTGTACCGGCTTCCTGCGGTATTGAGCACGAATGCGCCGGGCATCGCTCTGCTGAACGCCATGATCGCCTCGAAACCGGTGCAGTGAGCCGGTGCGACGTAATCCGGCCCGATCGCCTCTATGTCCGCGACAGTGCTTTCGATGATCTCCGGATCTGCATTGATCAGGTGGAATCCGCCCATGACAGCGTGGACTTTGTCGATCCCGGCGGCTCTGCGGGCCTGTTTGACGGTGTTCACTATCCCCCTGTGGGCGCAGCCCGAAAGGACCACGAGTCCCTTGTTTCTGACCATGAAGAAGAGGGCCTGCTCGCCGCTGAAGTCGTCCGGCTCGATTTTTCCTTCGCGCTCGACAAGCAGTCCGGGCCGGGTGGTTTCATACGGCGTAGCCCGCTCGATTCTTCCTGTGCAGAAGCATCCGGGAATTATCTCGGTCGCAGACCTGACCTCCGTCACCTGCGCGCCCGCGTCCTGGACGGCCTGCCTGTCCAGCCGCCCGATATCCATCAATACGTCCGAGTCGGGCCGCAGTGAGTACCGGTGGAGGAATGCTCCCTCTCCTGCGTAGAAACGTGTTCCCGGCTTCCTGTTCTGTGCAAGGATCTCCAGCGCGCCGGCCCAGTGATCGAAATGGCCGTGACTCAATGCGTAAGCTTCGGCGCTCGTTACATCAATCCCCAGGAGTTTTGCGTTATTCAGGATCCCGCGCGCGTCGAGCCCGAAATCAAACATGCAGGCGCTGGTTTTCCCGCCGATCTCAGTTTCAATGAAGTACGATAGGCCGTGTTCGGCATGGACCGACTCGCCCGGAATTACGCGGTACCGTTTCACGACGGCGTTGTCGCGCCTTAAAGCATCATAGTAATTATCTGTGAGGATCCACACCCGTACGGCATCCACTTCCTGCATTTCACTCTCCTGACAAAGTCACCTGCCGGCTCTTATCAAGCAATGAATGTACCAGTATTCATCGCTTCATGCGCCCGGAATCTCGCTGAATCGACCATGCGAGTGCGCCGGATCTGCTAAAATTCGGCATTCGATGGCGTAGCCGTCATGAAAAGCGAATATTCGGGGAGACTGGCGGAACTGGCAAGGCTCTTCCTCAAACTGGGAACCGCGGCATTCGGCGGCCCTGCGGCGCACATCGCCATGATGGAAGACGAGATTGTCAACCGCCGTCATTGGCTGAGCCGCGACGAGTTCCTCGATTTCCTTGGAGCCACGAATCTCATTCCCGGCCCCAATTCAACCGAGATGGCCATCCATATCGGCCATCGACGTGCGGGATGGGCGGGTTTGATCGTAGCCGGCAGCAGCTTCATTCTTCCGGCATTTCTCATCGTCCTCGCCATATCCTGGGCTTATGTGCGCTTCGGGAGCATGCCTGAGACTGCAGGCATCCTCTATGGCGTGAAACCGGTGGTGCTTGCCATCGTCCTGCAGGCCGTCTGGAGACTTGCCCGTTCGGCATTGAAATCGCGTTTGCTGGTGATAACCGGAGTGGCGGCCGCCCTGGCGGGAGGCTTGGGCGTAAACGAGCTGGCCGTTCTCTTCGGAACCGGAGTCTTTGTCGCTCTTCTCAAATCAATCTTTTCCGGCAACCTCGCAAAAGCCGCGGCGCTGGCGCATGCCTTTTGGCCGCAAATACCGGCCGCGGGCATTGCAATCTCCTTCGGCCTCTGGCCGATGTTCCTGATTTTTGTAAAGATCGGCTCGATCCTTTTCGGCAGCGGTTATCTGCTCCTCGTGTTTCTGCGGGCGGATTTCATCGACCGGCTCCACTGGCTTACCGAAGGACAGCTTCTTGACGCGATCGCGGTCGGCCAGGTAACGCCCGGTCCTGTGTTTACCGCTGCGACCTTTATCGGCTTCCTGCTGTCGGGATTTCCCGGAGCCGTTGTGGCCACCGCAGGAATCTTTCTGCCCGCCTTTTTCTTCGTCGCCGTCAGCGGCCCGCTCGTGCCTCGTTTAAGACGATCCCCGACGGCCGGTGCCTTTCTCGACGGCGTAAACGCGGCCTCTGTCGCCCTGATGGCGGTGGTTACGGTACAACTCGCCGGAGCCGCTTTCGTTGATTACGCCACGATAGGACTTGGCATAATTGCCGCGGTCCTGCTGCTGCGCTACAACCTGAACACCGTATGGCTTGTACCCGGCGCCATAGTTGCCGGCATCGTGATCCACGCAACCGGTTTTTCGCAGTAAGGAGCGGCAGGGCGTCGAAGATGAAGATCTGCACATCTATCCTTCGATTCCTTTCCTTCCGGAGGCAAACTGCTCTAGAATAGACCGAGGCATCGATAACAACTGAGGCATCTTTCCAGGAGTCCATACTATGGCAGACTTGGCAGGTGTAAACGGAACCAGGAAGAATTTCAGAGTCGTGGGGAAACCGAATCTTCCGGGCGTATTGTCGTGGTCCCAGGCGACCGGTGTTGCAAAGTTCGGCATCGATTATGTCGTGCCTGACATGCTCGAAGCCAGGTTTCTCAGAAGCCCCTATCCGAACGCTTACATCAAGTCGGTCAACACGGAAAAAGCCAGGCAGATTCCGGGTGTCGTCGATATCCTTACCTGGGAGGACGAAGACATGAAGAAGCTGCGCCTTGGAGGCGGTTTCATGGGAGGACCGCCTGAACCTTTCCTTGACAATATTGCGGACCAGGAAGGGGCCGAAGTCGGCGTCATCGTCGTTGCCGAAAATGAAGACATCTGTGAAGAGGCCCTGCGGGCGCTCGAGGTGGAGTGGGAGGTGCTGCCTCATGTTGTGGATCTGCGCCGCGGGCGCGAGCCGAATGCGCCGGTGATCCGGCCTGTTCCTCCTTACAAAGCTGCCGGCGGAGGGGGCGGCTTCGGCGCCGGAGGCGGAAGCAATAACCCTCCCAAGAAAGGCAATGTTTCCTACTCGAATATCAGTGATGGAGATGTCGAAGCCGGATTCCGCGAGGCGGACCATATCATCGAGTACGACGTCAACACCGCCGCTTTCGCGGGCCATTTACCCAATCCGACCGGCTCCGTCGCCTGGTGGTACGAGGACGCAAGATACGGTGAAGGCAAGAACCTGCACATTGAAGGGATCCCCGCCTGGACAGAAGATTCGATTGCCGACCTGTACCATATACCGCCGCAAAAGATTTTCCGGGACGGCATGTTTCTGGGAGGGAGATATTGCGATTGGGGAAACCGCAAGACGCAGCTGATAACACCGTTGCTTGCCAGAAGAACCGGCCGGCCCGTCCGTTGCGTCAATAACCGTTACGAGATGTACGACTTCAACCTCAACCAGCGCTACGTTCATCTGAAGATAGGATTCAAGAGCAACGGCCTCATTACGGCCATCGACGATTTCAGCATTGCAGATGGCGGCGTGCGGGGCAGCTCGGTCTTCGGCAATACGATGGACCAGACGTATGGCCCGTATTTCACGACCAGGTGCAAGAACGTCAAGCAGAATATGGAAGTCGTCGACAGCAACCGCGGGAAAATGTACCTCAGCGGACAGCATAATCCGATGAGCTGGGATTCACTCATGGTGGGAATTCACCTGATTGCGGAAAAACTGGGCAAGGATCCGATAGAGATCGCGACACTGAATCTACACGGCCCGGAATCCCAAACCGATCCCAGACCAGTGCCCAGCTACGAAGCGTGCGTCGAGAGCCTGAAGAAGATGATGAAGTGGAAGTGGCATCCGGCCGGGGCCGGGAAGCTGCCGGACGGCCGACTCCACGGAGCAAGCTTCAGGTACAACCAGTGTCCGCGCCATTCCGGCATGACGTACAACACCAAGCTCGAGCTTCGAAACGGCTTGGTGCATCTGGCGACGCAGGGCCCGACCATCGGTCACTATGGCCTGGAATGCAACGCGATGGTCATAGCGGAAGAACTGGGGCTCGAATACGAAGACATCCGCATCGATCTTGATTCCCATGAGATATACAGGCCTTACGGAGGCGGCAGCGACGGATCGACTGCATCTTCCTGGGCTCTCAAGGAGTGCGCAAACAAGCTGAAGAAACTGATCCTGGAAGCCGCGATCGAGGAAGCAAACGCGCCTGCGCCCACAGGCGGAATCAGCCTGGGCGCCGGGCCGAAACGCGCTCCCAGCCCGTTCAAGGGTCTGAAGCCCGAAGAGCTGGACATGCAGGGCGGCAAGGTGGTCGTCAAGGCCGATCCGGCAAAAGGGGTCCCGCTGGCTCAGGCCGTTCGATCCAACCTGTTCGCGACATACTCGGGGAGACCTCCGCTGGCGTTGTGGAACCAGCGAGGCCATGCGCTCGACACGATGAACGTGGCCGCATGTGAAGTTGCGGTTGATACCGAGACGGGAGAAGTTGAAATACTCAGATTCGGAGTCGTGGCCGATCCCGGGAAAATCCTGCGCCGGACATCGCTCGAGAGCCAGATCGATCAGGTGATGGATTTCAGTGCCGGATGCCAGCTCCAGGAAGAATTCATCTACGATCCCTCGACCGGGGTAAGACTCAGCACCAACATGTTTGATTACAGGAAAGTCAGCATGCTCGACATGCCGAAAGTCGATCTGGAGCTGTTGGAGACCCGTGCCGGCAACGCCTGCTACGGCGCGAACGGTATCAGCCATTCGCTGGCCAATACGCACCTGGTCATCATGGCCATCCACAATGCGATCGGCAAGTGGGTCGAATCGCCGGCAACTCCCGAAAAGGTTCTCAAGGCCCTGGGCAAAGCGTAGGTCAGAAACGGTGGCAGTGGAAATGGGCGGTTGGATTTTTTTCGGCCGTCTCTGACGGGACTTGGGGCCTTCCCTTTCCCTCTTTCCCGGCACTTCCGTGCCGGGCTGTTCTCGTCTCGTCCCTCCGGGACTCGACGCCGTTGTTTGTGATACGCACCGGTTACATCGGTGGATATTGTACGGAATGATCGCCCGTTCCCCGGAACCCGGTAACGCAAATCACGGCTCGCGTCCCGCTAGTTTAGGCAAAATTGCCTGGTCAAGCGCTTTTGGAACCTTGTTCATTTTCTTCTATGATGCTGACATATTGCTCGACCAAGTGTTTTGATAAGCCGGTTGTGCGTGTAATAAACTCAATGTCCGGCAGGTGTTCGTAACAGGTTTTGACTCGATAGAAATCTTTCAGGTAGCGGTCGACTGCACGTTGCGTGTGCTTGGTCTCATCAGCCGCACGCCGAGGGTCTTTCCCTTCGTAGACCACCTTACGAATAATTGCGATCTTGTGGCTTATGCAGGTGCCAAAATCCTGAATGGTTCCGACATGAGGCAAGGTTGTCTTTT